>JACCDQ011459727.1_pt1 | contig 20111 bp, 23 predicted proteins | sample 7446031 | NCBI WGS metagenome assembly JACCDQ01 (sample SAMN15323442, study PRJNA562643) | freshwater metagenome | isolation source: river surface water | place: USA:Blue River Watershed | collected 2017-08-17
ATATTTCTTAATTGTATTATTATATTTTTGAATTTTAAACCCGTGTTATAAGTAAATGAGTTTCGTGGATACTGTACTGGACCAATGTATAGAAGAATGCAAAAAACGCTTCGAAGACAATAAATACCACGAACAATGGATAGACTATATATCATCCATGATTATGGAAAAAACATACCCATACGTTATGGTTATTTCTTGTCTTATTATAGTCATGTTCATCTTATTGCTCGTTAACGTAGTCTTTCTATTTTTGCTATTTTCAAAGAAATAACTTGATTGATATTAATAGTATGGCATTATTTAACAAACGAGAAATGAGAATGCTCGTGCCAAATGATTTTGAAGGTAAGACAATTAAAGGCGTAAAAGATGGTATGTTGATGGTCGGTGCTTCTTGGTGCGGTTATTGCCAGATGTTGAAGCCCACGTGGGCTCAGTTTGGGCGGTTTGCGGGAAAGGAGTTTCCAGTGATGGCAGTGGACGCGGTCGCGCATCCGGAGTTAGCGCAGAGACTGGGGGTCAAGGGGTATCCAACTATTTTCAAGGTACAGGGCGGTAAGTTAAAATCGTATACGGGCGGCAGAACATTATTTGAGCTAGTCTCGGAGATGTGCGATCTGGATAGTAAACATAAACGCTGTAAACAAAAATCTTAAGATAATATAATGATAGTGGATACATCAAAGATAATAGTATTCGCACTAGTTGCAGCTGCTGCACTAGGTGTTCAAATGTATCGCGATAACATGACCAGAGTCAATCTTCGGCTTAACGTCGAAAATGCTTTGATGATTGGCATCTTAGCGATCATCCTATTGATGCTGCATGAAAATATCTCAAGCGTAGTGGAGCGTATGGAAAGTATGGATACCGCACCAACCTCTACTGATGCGACGACGACCAATACGGAGGATACCTCCCTGGCAACATCACCCGCGACTCAACAGATCATCAGCGACTCCACGATGACCACACAAACCATTGACCCTCCAGTTGTGTCTGCCGCCACCGACACCCCCGCGATCGATACAACTACAGCGCCCCAGCCAACGCCAACAGACGTGCTGAATGCTCCAATATTGACAGGTCCAACTGGTCAACCCGCTTCTATTCCCAATACAGGCGATTACCGTTCCACCATTGATAGCAGCAATGTCGTGTCCGCTCTTGATGCACAGCCGGCAGTTCAAAATTCATCTCCTATCGCAGGACCTAACGTTAGAATTAAAATTGAAAGTGATGACCTCGATGAAGATGATATTGAGGTGGACATCACAGTGAACAGTGATATGCAAGGATTACAAAATAAAGTCAGGGGGCATCTAGGTAAGTTGGTAAAGGAAGATCAAAAAAATGAAGGACTGAAGTACGTAATTTCGGATCCAAGCAATTGGGTTAGCGAGAACCAATACAAGGTGAACATTCTGCCGCAGTGCCAGGTCTGCCCAGTGGTAATGTGCGAGCAAAACTTCATGTTAGTCTAGACCCGAATATTAGTTATACATTTGTTTTGTTTTAAAACAAAACAAATTATTTCCAATTCTTATCTCGCTCGTTCAACAATCGTTTGTATTGCCTACAGAATACAGCTGGATTGTAATCACCCGTCCTATATTGATACTTTATGATGATGCGCCATACATCATCACAAAGATACATCTTATATTATTGTTTTGTTTTATCCTAAATAAGGTCTATTGCACTGTGTCAGAGTTCTCGTCTTTCCAGCCTTATTATCTTCATCCTTAATGCGCACGTTATGCCTAGTAATCATACCACCCCGCACCCATGGTTCGATTTGTGAGATGGGAAGATATTTATTTGGATTTTCCTCGGTAACTTGATTAAAGGCTGAGCCACACGGCGATTGGTCGCGTGCTTGTGCGAGTTGGTCTTGGAAGCGGCATTTCTGTGGTTCTGCCAGGTATTGTATTCCACTTGCACCAGAAGGGGCAGTATCCTGTCCAAAAACCGCTTGACAGCTTCCGGAGCGTTGCCCATTGAAGTCATAACAGTCGGTGCGGAAGTTGGATGTCTTGACTTTCTCAGTTATCATGGATTGGCGGAGTTCGCTATCGTGGTCAATAAGTGCCGAAGGAATTCCATGTCCTCCCCATCTCGTCATGCCAATGCGAGTCTTTTCTTTTTCTTCACGATGATTGGTGAGGTAATAGTTGGCGAAGTCTTGGTTCTGTTGCCATTGCTGGGTCACGTAACAAGCGTCGTCATGACCGCGAGTTGCTGAATATGCGTCTTGGTTCATTATATTAACTCAGTATTTTTCTACTGTATTCTACTCAAGTACGTATTCGACCGGACGGCGTTTATACCGGACATCAGTATACTCATGACACTTACTATTGTCAACCTTGCAATTAGGACCTGTGTTGTAGAGCCAGTTGATATAGTTCTCGTACCCACTTTGTTCAATGTCTGTGACAGGCATCGTATAAAACTGACGCCGCGATTGCTCCTTTCCATATATATCATCAAAAGAATTACGATATAAGTTGCGTCTGAAATTGAAGTCTAGCTTTTCTTCTGGCTCATCGCATGCCGGTGGTCTTTCTGGATTCTCGGTATAGTCGGAGATTAACACATTCATAAAAGGATTAGTAATAGTTGATGGAGTACAGGTTTCTTTCTGTGCCTCGAGACCAATGTTCTGCCTTGGATTATTCTGATTCATGTAAAATGTTAATCCAGCAATAAAAATGGGAAATAACAATGCCATGGGCTGCTGTCTGTATACAATCAATACCATCGCCGCATATATAGAAAACCGCATTACCGCATTCAACTTTTCTACAAAAGAAAAATCGTCGATGGGTACAAACTCTATTAATCTATCCGCGCGGAACAAAATATTTGGATCATTATACCAGAAACGATCCGATGTCTTGTTTGCAATTTCTTCTTTGTCCTCGACGATCTTGGGAATAGGTTTGTCTTCCGCCGATGCGCCAGTGAAAGGGCGTTCCCCCTGAGTTGTTTCATAAACCATTAAAATATAAGAACAATTTATATTTTAACTATAATCTTTTAGTATAGACATCAGTTCTTTTTCCTCCATTTCTTTCTCATTGCTTTCCTACGTTCAGCCTTTTCCTTTTTCTTGGTCTCCTCAGACTTCATCATTGATGCTGCAGCCATCGGATTTCGCATTAACTTCTCTATTTTCTCCATCATTTTCCTCTGCGATGCCTCAATCTGCTCCTTGGTAATGGTGCCAGATTGCAAGTCATCGGTGATTCTACCTCGGAAACTCATAGTCGCCTCTTTGATTAAATCCTGTACAGATTTGCCACTCTTCAATCCAGCGCCAACCTTGTGGATAATTTCTTTCATTACCGCACGCATTGGATCGTTCTCTTCCAGTCCCATGGTTTCACCCAAAGTCTCGGCAGCGGTTTGAATATCTTCATCTGTTGCACTTAAATCCGTAGTATCGAACATCGTCATCATATCCTTGATCTGGGAATTAATGTCTGGTTCGGACAAATCCATCGTTTGCTGGATTTCATATAACTTTTTTACGTAAGCCAGTAGAATCTTTCTATTGTTCTCGGTAAGGTTGAAGAAGTTTTTCTCTGAGATCAAAGGCGTAAATAAAAATACATGATCATCTACTGTATCTCTGTCAACCTGAGCATCAATCAATCGAAATATTGGATAAAGCGTTTGAATTTGTTGCATTGATATGTCATTTGGTTTAACTTCAAGGGGCACGTTGAATTTTTCAAGAGATGCGTATAGGTGTTTGTAGACTTTGGTAAATTCTTCCATTGTTTTGTTTTAATAATACTTTATTTTTGAAACTTAAATACGTACACAATTTGTTTTGTTTTGTTTTGTTTTAAAACAAAACAATTTTGAGAAAACTAAATATATTATTGATTTATCGAAATAGAATCTTATATTGTTTCTGGTTTATACGTTTTTGTCTCATATCTTGTTGATGCTTCTTATCTTTTTCGTCGTCCATATCCACGTGTCCATGTTGTTCGGAATAACTCCAGCATCTAGGGGGGCACATCTTAAACTCTCCACGGTCTTCGGCTCGATAATAGAACACCTGGTCTTCCAATCTATTGCTCCCGGTCGTGTTGTCAATGACAATGCAGCCATAGTCGTCTGTGCACTGATTCAGAATCGCATCAAACACCTCGTAAGTCATAAAACCAGCCCAGTGCTCATACAACTTCCTGCGTTCATTCAACTTGTTCTGCCGGAAAATAAAAATATAATCTACATTCTCTCGCAAATCTGGCGGAATACCCAGCGAGTATTGGAGAGTTAATAAGAAAAAAATGGCGTAGTGCCTCCCGTTCATGAAGATGGACTTGATGTTCCGATCGTTTTTCCAGGCTCGGGAATCATACATCATATCATCCATTATCAAAAAGGCACGATTGTCCACGTCGCGATAATTTGGATCGCGTTCTTTTTTACATTTAATATCACGTTGCCTTTGTATAAATTTTTCGACCAAAGCTGGTTGAAAGTGTTCGCTTCTCGAAACAAACGCAGGCGGGATAAACTGACTATAAAACCCATTCGCATTCTCTGTTGACGACATCACGATACCACCTGGAAAATCACGTTTAAACGATAATAAATCTTTGAGGCAATAACTCTTGCCGGATCGTCGACGTCCGATAGCAACAACTATTGAATCGTCCTTTATAGAACTTATGTCAAATTTCCTTAACTGAATTTCTTGTTCCATTTGTTGTTATTTTATAACAACAAATTGTTTCGTTTTATCGACTGATACAAATTGGTTAAAAAATTGAAATTAATATATAACAATGGATTCAAATTGTAAGAATTGTGGTATGAAAGAAAGTGTAATAGAACGTCCAGAGACTGGATTTATGGAATGCATGGCGTGCGGCTATAGTTTCGGGGCAGTCCTGGACTTGGCGGACGTACGCTACAGCACAGAGACTGGCAGCAATGTTAGAAATCAATCCGAGGTTAACAGTAAGATTGATTCATTGTTGCCACAGATATCGATGTCATCGTATTTAACGGGGAAGGGACACCACATGGTGAAGCAACTCCAGATTTGGGGTAGAGTACCGGCAAGAGAGCGTTCCCTATCCACAGTCTTCGAGATCATGCAGCAGAAGCTCCAGCATACCGGACTCGAAGGTAAAGTGATGGATGATGCAAAGATCTACTACTACACGCTATTCAAAGCTATAGAAACAGTAGAAACAGATGAGAACGCGAAGAAAAAGAAGGATGTCTTAACACGCGGTAATAATAGAGATGGCTTAATAGCCTACTGTGTTCAACTATCGTGTGATAAACATCACATTCGCATGACAGATGAGAATATTAGCCAGATGTTTGATATTACAGTAGAGACACTAAAGTCGGGTAAAAAGAAATTCAATAGTATAGTGAATGAGAAAAAGATCTATCTAGATGTCTACGACGAATTTTACTCAACCGAAGATGTTCTCAAGAAATACTTATCCTCTTTCAACTTTACGGGAAATCAAAAAAAGCTCTGCTTTATTGTTGCGAAAAGAGTGGAACAACTTCATTTGTTGAAGAACAAAGAGCCAGAATCTATTGCATCTGGCATACTCTACTTTGTATCTTGGCTCTTCAAGAAAAACCATGATGAAGAATTTGGTAGGAAGAAAATAGCAAAAATATGCCAAAAGTCTGAGCCCACTGTGATGAAAGTATTCAATATTCTACAACAACAGCAAGAATTCATTATCCCCAAAAATCTACTATAAATAATTACATAATGTATATTACGTAATTTATATTTTACAAATCAATTTCATTGATTTCCCCCATGCGGTCTAGAGGGCTATCATCTTGTGGTTTTGGAGCCTTTTCCTTGTGTCTCCCACAGAATCCATCAACTGCCTGTTTTCCACAAACAAATCCTTTCCTCTTTCCAGAGTTTAGTACAACTGCACAATGCGATCCCTTAATAATCTCTCTTTTGCCTCCGCCGATGATAATAGTTTCATCTTCGGGCGCTTCTAGAGGATTATCATAATCCTCTTCCTCTGTATCCATTTGTTCATCTGACTGGATATAGGAGAATTCTGCATCACTGTGTATACGAGTTTGATTATAATCGTCGTCGTTGTCGGTATTGATACCATCGCCGCGCTCCACCGCCATGGAATCTACATCATCGTCGCCGCGTTCGACCTCCCTTACCACTTGATCGATCGTTAACTTGTTCAAATGCTCTACGACCCTGATTACATTCTTCTCAAGATATTCTTGCCTTTGTGTCAATTCAAGATACTTGGTATACAAATAGTAGAAGAGCCCCACCGACGTGAGAATCATAATCGTTCGCTCATTTACAAATTTGTTAATCATCGTTGTATTATATGGCTATAAATTTTTAAGCATTTTTTCTGCGTTCTTTTCATTTTACAAAAATACGAATATGTTTAAAGTCTATTTTTATTCACACTAATAATGAATTCAACCAGCCTGCTCGAGAAAGCATTAAACATGACACTAGACGCTGTTGTATGCATTTCTCTAAAGTCAGACGAACAGCGCAGACAACAAACCTTAAACGAATGCAACAAAATCAATCTCCCCGTAAAATTCCACATTGTGGAACGCAATCCACTCGGAGGGGTTCTAGGATGCCTCGAATCCCACATCCAAGTTATAAAATATGCAAAACAAAACAACTTTCAGAATATTCTCATCATTGAAGATGATGTTCAGTTTGATATGTCTGTATTGCAAAACACCAATATTGTTGTGCCAGAAGATTGGCAAATGTTTTACCTAGGATATCATGTAAATAAAGGATATAGATACCAAAATAATATTATGAAGATTCTGTCTGCGCTTACAACCCATGCTTATATTCTCCGAGATACAATGTATGACTACATTCTGGATAATATTGGCAAAGACTGGAAATCGATTCCAGAATTTCATGATTGGAATATTCACGAGAAGCCTTTCTTTGAATCCGATAAACACGCTATTGATATATTTTATTCAAAGTGGGTGCACCACAGATTAGATCAGACGTATGGCATATATCCATTAATTGCATATCAAAGACCATCATTCTCGCATATTGAAAATCAAAATGTAGATTATACGGCTTTATTCAAAGCAAAGGCACAATACTATTATAATTGCCATCTGGGTAAGTTCAGGGGAGTATTTCAGCTGAAGGACTATGACAATAGGTTAAATCTTTGTAAACACCTTAGAACACTGAATTATAATACATGGGATTATGTATTAGTGTCAGATATGAGCAATTTGTATCACGAACGCGATAAACAAGATAGTATTGATATCATGCAGTTTAATCTTTGTCAAGACACTTCGTGGGATATTCTTGCTCTAACAGAAACTATTGACGAACCAAATATTAGGGAATTATTAACGAATAATGAACGTGAACTATTTTCATTAAAATATCCAGAAGCAGTGACGATGATATATGAAAACAAAACAAAACAATTATATGAATTTTTAACAGATAAAGGTGAATTTCAGGATTTTCGCAAGAAGTTGTCGAGATATCATATATATTATTTGCGTATGAGTTATTTAGACAAGGAGCGAGAAGCGGATATGATAAAGATTCATCATAAGTTTCCATCGATTGACGAGTATCAGTATAGCCAGTACAACAAATACTATGACACCGAAAAGGAATTACTCTGTATTTACCTACCAAATGGCATGAATTACAAAAAAATAAAGAATAAGTTGGGAAAATTGAGTGCTTATGATGTATATGTTTGTGGGGGCGAGTGCGATGACGATGAGGAAGTCGTGCATATTACTAGAAGGCAGATGACAAATCTACCAAAACACAAACTAGTCTTAGTCGACGATATTATGTACTTTGCAGACCAGCCTATGCACGCGTCTGATATTACTTTGCTGATGACGCAACCACGGTTTGTCAATATCTGGAAAGAACTTGAAATACCGTTCGGTGGTAGATCTTTATTATACAATATGATAGACAATATCACGAGAATATGTTTTACTGATAGAGAGATTAAAAACAATTTTTTGACTTATTATGAAATCGACTCAACAAAAGAAACGTGTTTCATCCTGGATAATCAAGAATTAGATGTGAACACAACGTATAGAAATAAGATAATCTGTTGTTATGATGAACATATTCAAGAGTATGTTAGTATTTATAAGCAGATTAAGGTAGCTGTGCCTAATCTGCAAATGTACATTTATCGTTGTAAACGCGACGCCAAAAAGGAGTTCAAAAAAGAAAAAGATATATTCACAGACACATCCAAAACCATTGAATGGAACGGCGATATTCTCTTGGCATATGATAACGTCGAGTTATTCAGAGAAGCGATCCCCCGCGGTATCATCTGCGTTGGGAAAAACAGAGATTATTGCCATATACTTTTACCAGATAAAAATGTAGATGATACGATCAAGCAATTTACGAGTATTTTGATGAATCCGATAAAGAAACGTACAATAGCCCAGAATATCAAGAACACGTTTGAAGGTGCAACGTATCGTGAGGCATTATTTTAATTAAAAATGTGTGTATCTATCTCCTGCTGGTTTCTTACAGAGAGGGCATCTATAGCTGTAGGATAATAACCACATTTTCCCACACTCTACGTGGAATAAGTGATTGCATGGTAGAACGATTGCATTGAACAATAGGTCATCCCAACAGATGGAGCATAATTCATCATTTGTGTTGTTGATAACATTTAAATCATTGAAGGCGTTGATGTCAAGAGTAATTCGGACATCTTCGAGGTCATCGAAATTTATATAGTTATCGTCTGAGATCGCAGACCTTCTTTCATGTAATACTCTATGGAGTGCTTGGGTGAAATTTCTAGGAGCAACCGTAGGAGCTGGAATATCTATGCCAGCGGGCAATCTTCTTGGCGGAACCCTAATCCTGGGAAGGATTAGTAGCGGGGGAGCCGGTGGGGGCAAGAGAATGTGGCTATGCTGCTGCAATGTCTCGCGAATACTCTCAATATTAAATTCTTCTTGCTCGTCATCGCTGTTTATAGGAGTACTCGTGAACGAAGGCGGATCTATCTGGATTATAACAGAATCATTCAACAACGATGTCGTTATCGTTATTTCTTCATCGTCTTGCATTACTTAAACTCAATATTTTAAATTAAAAAATGGAGTCTGCACACAGGACAATTTACCTTTCTGTACCGTATCAACCATTTATCAAGACATTGTTTGTGGTATTGGTGATTACATGTCATTTTGCGGGTTTGTTTATTGTTCATGGTCTCCATGCAGATGGGGCATGAATGGTGTTCGTGCGAAACGTATTCAGGGAATAGTTGTTGGATGAGTTTTTTGGTAATTGGTTTTTTGGTGAAGATTAGGGAAAGTGCAAAGTTATTTGCATTCCACTCTGACGTTCTGCTGATTTCATTCAGATGACGCAATTTTGCTATTATTTCTGAATGAACCAGACGTAATTCATCTACATTATCCATTAACTAAGAAACTCATTGTATTTTTGCATATTTAACTTATACTGTATATTTATAGGTTAAAAATTATATTTATTCAGGAGAGCTGAGCTTTTTACGACCCCTGCCAGCCTTTGCCTTTGGTTCTGGCTCAGGCTCAGGCTCTTCTTCAGAAGAGGATTCCATCTCTTCATCCGAAGACTCTTCTTCGGCCGCCACTTCCTCGGGCTCTGAAGCCACCTCCTCCGGCTCTTCATCATCAGAATCTTCTAGAACCTGACTAAAGTCAACTTTCATCCCTCCACGAGGCTTGATTCGCACCAACTTCGCATTCATCGGCGTACTCACACCACTCTTTGATAAGTAAATGCTTAGGTTGAATACGACATAGCCTTGTGAACCACTAGAGATCGCTTCATCCGGTTTCTCCACATCGATAGAGATGGTTTCTGATTTACTAACGTGAACATCACAACCAAATTTACCCTTGTAGTATGGAAACTTGAATGTCATTTTGGGAGCATATTCTTCCCCTGTTTTTTCATTGGTTCCCCGACGGAAGAAGCTACTAAAAGAATCTTCAATCGTCTCCTTTGACTTTGTCTTGCCAAAGTAGTCTTTGGACTTAGATACAAGATGATCTAGAATGACTTGTTCTAATAGCATCATCATATTGTAAAACTTTTTAACATCGGTGTCTTCATGTTCATCGTTCCACTCGCTAAAAAGCATGGGTAGCGTGAACTTAGGATCCGGTCCTTGATTAAACTTTTCTGGCACTTTAGATAAACCAAAGGGAAATCGTACATATGGCGTTTTAATCATAAAAGGCTTGCCCTCGTAGTTGATGTAAATACGCGAACCATAATCGTCTTTCTTAGGAACTGCAAAACTCACTTTGCTAATATCAAATGTGTCGGCAGTAAGAATAGGGACTGTGTCGCTCTTGCTCTTATTCATGTTTCGGTTAACATAAATATAATTCATTTTTTAACTTGAAACTTAGTTTCAAGGTGAAAAATGACAAGTTAGCTCCAACTCCAAGTTTAACTTGAAACTTTGTCTTAGTCTTAAAAATATAAAGTAGGTCTATTAATGAAACGTGAAGATCTAGAAAGACTCCAGTGGACTATCATCGGCTCCAACGGACAAACCTCCAATATCTATAAATCCGTACATCGCGGGAAAATATATATCAAAAAGGAAATCCATAAAGAGTACATGCAAGAATATATAAATGAAATAAATTGTTTAAAAGCACTCCAAGACTCTCCACACTTTCCAACGTTATATGGCTATAACGATGATAAACTAATTATTTATATGTCATTTTGTGGGGATCAAATGTATTTGCGTAATAAACCAGCCAATTGGAAGAATCAAATTCAAACAATCATAAATGTCATTAATGAGAAAAATATCGTGTATAGTGATGTTAAACAGGAACATCTTAGAATCTATAATGACAACACAATCAGACTTATTGATTTTGGTAGATCTACCATTGGTCCACAAGAAAGAAAACAAGATATCCACAAGATATATAATTTAGCAGAAAATGTCAAATATATATGATAATTGTTTTGTTTTACTGGATATACAGTAATGACAAAGTACGCACTACTGATAGGTATCAATTACATTGGAACCCCGAATGAACTTAGAGGCTGCATTAATGACGTGGAAAACATGAAAAACGACTTAATCCAGAATCACGGATATCTACAAGAGAATATCACCGTGATGACAGATAATACAGAGATCAAGCCAACTAAATACAATATCCTCACAATCCTGAATAGTTTTACTCACCAAGAGGATATGGAGCAATTCTTCTTCCACTATTCTGGACACGGGAGTTATACTGGTGATGCTTCTGGCGATGAAAAAGATGGGCGCGATGAATGTCTATGCCCAATTGATGATACTTATATATTAGATGATGAATTAAAGGTTATATTTGATAAATTTGTATCTCCAGTTTTTTGTTTATTTGACTGCTGTCATTCCGGGACTGCGATTGATCTTCAGTTCCAATATGCGTTCATGAAACACAAGTGGATATCCATGGGCAAAACAACGCGAAATAATAATATCGTCATGGTATCTGGTTGTGAGGATAAACAAACTTCGGCGGACGCTTATATCGATGGTAAATTCCAGGGGGCAATGACTTATTCTTACTTACAGGCGATGCAGCGATACAGCAACCGCCCAACACTATTACAACTAGTATTGGGCATGCGCAATATTCTGCGAGGAGGAAATTACAGACAGATGCCCCAGCTCAATTGCAATAAACAATTGGATATCAACACAAAGTGGCTTTAAAAAGAAAGCTTATTAATTTTTAACCCATGTTGTTCACTGTTTTCAATAAAATAGCACACTATATTCATCTTCTTGAAGAATGGCTTGTTTCGATTGTACACGTATCAGACTGTGTCGCAACACTAGAGACTACAAATCTTCTATCAAGTAAAACACTCCGCTACATTGACTTTCTATATGGACACAATGCAGTATCCTATAAACTTAGGATTCCAGTACATTTATCGAAGAAAATGGGTAATCCTATTATGAGCGCAACAATAAATGAATTGGTGGATATCACCGATAAAGTTCATGGCATGGCCGGGCCGTTTCATAATTTTTTCATGCAACCTTTAAAAGTAAAAGATATCATACCAGAAAAGTATCATGATAATTTTAGAAATTTAGAAATAATGACATCAGATTTACAGATGCATAAGTACTACAATTTAAATGATCGAATCCATTTTCACTATGGATTAGATTGGGCAAAGTATGATAAATCCGCAGCTTATCGTACGCTAGGACGATTAGAGTATCTCGATCTAGCTTATTAGCACTAAATTTAAAAACGTAATTTATGTTTAATTTTAAACATGAATTTCTCGATAATGTTTATTCATAATTTCGTTAATGATTCGGTAAACTTCATTCACTTCATCGCTGGAAGCAGAACCATATAGATTCACCTTGCCCGTCTGGAAAAATGTAACTGAGGTCCCTTTACGCTCAGGTACTACCTTATTCTGCACAAAATATGTTTGTTTTCCGTGATTCAGGACAGTTTTGCACTGTTCCAGCTCTTCGTCAACAATAGGCTCTTTATAAGTTGCGAACCTAACCTTCATCGATGTTTGGGTCTTAGGCTCCATTTCTACATTAATATCCTTAATTACGCGGGAAGTATACTTAAATCCATTTAAGAATATATTGTAGAGGGCTTTATTATCTAATGAAAAGTTAAGCGTGAAGTGAGTGTTGATAGATTGATACGACATGTGGTGTACATACAAGTCCTTATAATTCATGGCTTGGAGGTTTTTGATATGTTCAATAATCAAATTAAGCGTGTAGATTAAATCACGAGAATCTCTTACACCAGATATTGTTAGTTTTCCATTTTGGAACACCATTACATTGAGAATTCTGGCTTTATCTTGTGAAAAGAATCGAAGACTAACTTGATTCCTAAATCCATCCCTTTCGCCAAGAACCGATTTAGGTAGCTGGATTCGAAGTTTTTCAAACATGTCTGGATCAAAACGTGCCGTATGTTTGTACAGTCTTACAAAGTGAAATTTTTCTTCAGTTATTTCTGTATCTTCATATATTTTCTTAATATCTATCAATTTAGAGTTTTTTATTTTAATAATAGTCGGAATGAGTTCAGAAATTTTCTTTTTCTTTGCGCGTTGTGACAAAACCTCAAAAAAGTACTCATATGAGATACCATCTTGAATAATCCTGCTAATAATGATATCTTTTAGCTCCTCTTCGGTTAAGATAAGATCGGGATACTTGGGCAGAATCTCTTGCTTTATGTAGTCAATTCGTTTCGTGAAGTTCATGACCGGATACAATTGTACATTTATTGTTTTTGTCGAAAAACGATAAGTGCTTGGCTCGGGCTTATTTGCATTTTCATTAATAGTCGTCGGAGTTTCAAACTCATAGTCATCTAGATTGATGTCCTCGTCCACGTGATAATCATATAAATCCATTTATTTTGTTTTGTTTTCATTTTTTGATTTAAACTGGATAACAGGAACTCCACACAAACTAATCAGCCTGCACACATTTATATCATTTTTATAATCATCTATGAAATATATCTTCTTAATTCCAGCAGATACCAGTAATTTATAACAATTGATACAAGGATAGTGTGTGATATAAGCATCAGATCCCATGGTGTTAATACCATTTCTGGCGGCATTTGACACACAATTACTTTCAGCGTGGGAGGTGGCTTGTTCGTGGTCATTCACCACGATACTTTCATGTACAGCGCCAGGTAGATATCCATTGTACGACATACTTATGACCCTTTTGTCTTTTACTAGGATGCATCCAACTCTTAATCGTTCGCAGGGAGATCTTGCGCTAGCGAGCAATGCCATCGAAGCGTAGTATTCTGACCATTCGAGGCGGTTAATGTTCTTGATAAGATCTCGCAGTTGTTCCATAATGTTAAATAATATTCTGATTTAAACTTAATATGTTATGTTTTAGTAATGAACTCGCGAAGTGTTCAAAAAAAGCTCTCGCCTAAGGCAATATCTGAGTTCACTATAAAGGATCTAAAAGAATGGCATAGAAATCCATTAGTTAATCCAAAGACCAAAAGGAAAATAAAAAAAGACGGACCTACGTATGCTTTATTAAAGCATGCATATAATAACATGCAGACCGGGGTCCGTAGTATAGTCTACCAAATAGGCATGGCAACACATCTGCCTAAGGATGAAGATAGATTCATTCTAAAGCAAAACAATGGGTTTTTGTGGGCAAGTGTATTTGACGGGCATGGTGGTAAGGATGTTTCTACATTCTTGCATAAGAACGCCATAAAGGTATTCAAGAAAATATCAGAGACCTCCAATAGCATGGAACAGTCTTTGAGCGGAACTTATGAAGCTCTTGAAAGAGCCATACAACAAAACAATTTGAGTAGTGGTTCAACGGGTTCCACAATTTTGATCCACCCAAAAAATCAGAAACTCTATATAGCCCATGTCGGAGATTCTAGAATAATCGCGAGGAGAAATAAACGGGCAATAGCATTAACCAATGATCACAAACCCAACCAGATGAATGAGTATAAAAGAATTAGGGCTGCCGGCGATACAATCGTGCATCATGGTGTCTGGCGCATTGGTTCCCTTGCAGTATCTAGGGTTTTCGGAGATATTGATATCAAAAGAAATTATCCGAGTGTTATTGCAACTCCTGATATTACAAGTATCAATATGAAGGGGATTGATTGTATTGTATTAGGCTCTGATGGATTATATGATGTGTGTACAAACGAGGATATAATGAATTTCATAGAAAATAGGCGTGGAAAGGCGATGAATGAAATTGCGAAGGAACTTGTATTGCACGCTAGGAATAGAGGTTCGTTGGATGATATAACCGTCATCATTATTTGTTTTTAAAATGACTTAATAGTAAAATGTCTTATTGTCTATACATTTTAACTCATAATCTTCATAATAAAACGTACTGTGGCATTACTAATAATCTTACGAGAAGACTACGACAGCATAATTGCGAACTGAAGGGGGGTGCGAGATATACCACCAACAATCTGCTTGATGGCAGATGGTCTTATTATGCATTAGTTCATGGTTTGACAAAGAGCGAAGCCCTGTCTCTAGAGTGGAAGATGCACCATCGCCGCAGTAAAATAGGAAAGACGCCAATAGAGCGAAGACTCAATAAACTAATTGAATTGGATGTTCAATACGAATTGTTTCAAAATTTATTATTAAATATCTCATTAGAATAATATGAGAACTAAAGTAGTCAAACGCTGGAATATATACTGTAATTCAGAAGCAGATTATATTGAAGGGTTTCTGAATGAAGATGATGGGACTCCCTCTGTTTGTTTCAATAATAATGGACACTCTATTGATACTTCTAAGACAGAACTGCTTGAAATTATCGAAAATACATATACTCTGAAAGTTATCAAATGGAAAGTATACTGTTCTACGGAATTGCAAGATGTCTATGGCTATCTCAATGCAGAGTCGGGGACGCCTACAAAATGCTTTAACAATAGTTCTCATACAATTTCTACAGTCACGCAGGTTGAAGTTATCAACAATGTACCAAATAGATAATATCTTGGATCATTAATATAGATATTCGATACCAAATGTAAACTTTTTGGCAAGCCCATTCATGTTTGTGTATTTTAGCCGCCCAACTGTTTTCGCTGGAAAATAACTTCCTCCTATTTTATTAGTGCCTAATGTTTTATGTTCATTCGCACACAATGTATATGAATTCACAAACTTGACCGTGCGATCAATGTAGCTACCACTCGCAAACGCCTTCGGGGTGGGATACTCCACTGATATTTTATTAGTATCTAAATCTATTGCAGTACATCTCCCCAATGAATAATATGTGACTCCATCTGAGATATCTATAAAATAACCAATATTCAGATAATCTATTGCGCTCTGTGATACAGTAATGCCAGCAGTCACACCGCTAGTCACTCCATCCGGAAGTGTACCAATTGTAGTATATGGCGACACTTCTACTTCTAATTTATCTCCATTATGTTGATATGTCGTAATATAAGAAGTATTCAATAAGTTAATTGGCATCGCAAACCAATGGTCCTTGATAATAGGTGCACTGGACATACTGGGAATATCCATTACAATTGTTTCTACTCCAAAATTATTTCCAGTTGGTATTGTTTCCTCTTTAATACGTCTCGTATTATTATATATTTTCTCAACAATTGTGGGTAATTGAGATACTATGTGCGTGTCATTATTAAAACATTTCATTGGAGGAATAATCTCCTCACTGTAGCCGAAAGTATCAATTCCTTCTGTGTCGCAGTGAACCTTCCACTTTGTTAATTGCATAGTGTCGCGATATATATGTTCTAAGAACTTACTCTTTGTTGTATCAATTGAGTGTGTATTATTGTTAAAACAACAACTTGGTGCAGTTATCGTTGAATCCAGAAATCCAATAACTTCGCATTGTTCTGTATTACAGTAAATCTGCCATTTTGTAATAGGAGTCGACATTTTAAATTATATAAAGAATAATATTATATAATTTGAATAGTATTTGGGAATTAATAAAATGCTAAGTTTTAATAAATGCCTGAAGTGAACGATGAACGCCTTCAAGTTCTTGCTGGAGAAGAAACCCTCTTCGGAGAACTGAAAGTTTCAAATTACAATCCAATCATGCAAAATTACTCTCTATATGGAATGATTAATGAACAAATCTACACCACTGGCGTAGCCGTGAGTGGTCTGGTAGAACCAAACGAAAATGGAATGGAAACCAACATCACTATATCTAACGATCTTAATAGTACAGCCTATATCCAGTCTGCAAGAGTACTTAAATACCGACCTGGTTATAGCAATTTGACAAGATTCAACGTAGTATTTGACACAGGAACTACGGGTTGCCTTCAATATGCTGGATTAGGCAATGTAGGTTCTGATATATACTTTTGCTACGATGGGATGGACTTCGGAGTAAGATACTCTACGAATGGGTACTGCGATGTTCATGTCCTCACGATTACTGTAGCCGAGAGCTTAATCGGTACTGCCATACTCACGTTGAATGGAGTTAACTTCAATGTATCTCTAATAAATGCATTGCTCGATACCAGCTATACTGCTTATCAAATTGCAAAAACCACATTTAGTGGATGGATTGTAGAAAACATTGGAAACAAAGTATATTTTCAAGCTACCACGCCTGGTCCAAAGAATGGTTCTTTCTCCTTGAGTGCGCCTTTTTTAGGAACTGTGGTTGGCAGCTTTACACAAGAACGAGTCGGTCAAAATTTAATTTCGACATTTATACCCATGAATGAATGGAATGGTTCTAGTGAACTCATTCAAACTCTAAATCCCCAGATGCGAAATATGTATGCAATAGAATACTCTTGGTATGGTTCTGGAAATATATTGTACAAAATATATAACCCACGAACTAGTAGATATGAAACAGTTCATACTCTGATGTTTGCAAATTTACAAACTACCCCTTCGCTGTCAGCGCCAAACTTATTCTTGCGCATGGGGATACAATCATTAACGAGCACTACGCCAAAATCACTAACGATAGCTGGAGGGTTTGCCGCTACTGTAGGTATTACCAAAATCACTATTCCTGTTTTCGGGGTTGTTACTACAAAATCTATTGCAGCCAATACAGAAACCAATCTCGTCTGTCTCAAAAATAGAAATACAGTGAATGGCTACGAAAATCAAAGTGAAGTCCACGTACTCCGAATTAGTTTTGCATGCGACGGGAATAAGCCAGTCACAATCACTATGATCAAAAATCCTACCATGATATCAAATGCGTCATTAAGCGATTATCTATCCTGGACCTATGTTAATCAGAACAATTCTATCTCTTTGTATGATATTAAGTCTAAAACATATACGGGTGGACAGTTCTTGGGTACTTTTCAATTAGAGAAAAGTGGTAGCTTATACATTGACCTTAGTGATAGAGAAATAACGATGTTCCAAAAGGATACTATTTTATTCACTGCTAAGTCTCGGGCAGTTTCAGAGATTGATATTAGTATCAATCTTTTAGAAGATCTTTAATAAAGATACTCAAAATTTATATAAAAATCCTTAGTCAATGATGAATTATTGGTATAAGTTATACGAACGATTTTATTACGAGGTATTAAAGATAAACCTTGTTTCACCCCACCCAAAGTTATTGTGCCAGGATCTGATAATTCATATGGACCAATATATCTTATTGTTTTTCGAATGTAGGTTGGTGTTTCCACGCTATAATTATATGTTGGCGTGTTTTCAACCGTAATTGTATTATTTTGGTAATCAATATCAATTATTTGACCAAGATCTTCGGTATTTATTCCATCTGTGATGCTACAGTAGAAGCTTAGATGAGCATCTAGTATTACATTATTATCAACAGAAATAACATTGGTCACTCCACCACTGATTCCTTCAGCCAGAGATCCCATCACACTATCGGGTTCAATATCGATCACACAAGTATCTCCTTTATGCCTATTGGTTACAATTAAATTGAAAGATAGTGGTGAAGCATCAATAGGCCATGTTGCATCCACTGTTTTTATCGAATTTGGCGCAATATCATTGATTTTAATACTTTCCATACGGTACCGATCATGGGAAGGTGTTAGTTTTGTGATTGTTTCTACCTTTGCATTTTTGATAATTTCAATTTTCTTTTTATAACCTATTAAATGATTATTATTATTAAAACAAGCTAATGGGCTACCATAATCTTCATTTAAAAATCCATAGACTGGTTGTCTTTCAGTTGTACAGTAAATTTCCCATTTAACTAGTGTTTGAGTATAATTATTATCAATTACTTCAATAAGTTCTGTTTTTGATGTATCTATGCTGTGAGTATTGTTATTAAAACATGTGATCGGGGTGCCATCAAGTGTATCAATATATCCATCCACATATATTGATTCAGTAGTACAGTAAACGCGCCACCTTTTTACTTGTTGCGTTGACATTTAATTTCATAAAATATTAAAATTTACAATAAATCCTCAATCCAGGATATAGATCCGGTCATGATTCCATTGGCACCCACAGACTCCCGACCCGTGAGAGTAATAATATCCCCAGGATTCAATATAATTTGATCTAAAAAGATAGATTTTGCTTCTTCTTTTCCAATCAATGCCCCACCAACTAAACGTCCATAAGAACTAATAGTACCTGTTTTGTTCACCTCTGCAATACTATCATCCCCATCATTTGCAATCCATGTTGCACCACTTAGCGTGGAATTAATATAGATAAAAATATTACCCTGTTGACTATGATCGTTTGCCCCCTCAATAAAACGAACCAATATCGTATTCTTATTCGTCTTTCCATTAAATGTAGTTTTATTACGTAAAGATATCAGTGGGCGTTCTGTCGCATTCACATTGTTATCGGTAGCTGTCGCATAATATCCATATCCACGCAATGTAATACGACCTTCATTACTAATAGCCGAAGAACCAACCTTCATTGTAAGCGTCCCCGAATTACTGGTATTTTGCACATAATAGCGAATAGGTAATGATGGATTAACGATACTGGTCTCTAAATTGGAATTTGGATACTGGATTTTATGAAAGGGAACCATGAAGCCATCAGAAGACTCGGTGGAGAAGGTAATCGCACCAAAACCGAGCCACTGGATCTGAATTTGATAAATATTCCCCTTCAAAGGATCAATATTAAATCCGGACTTTCCTGTCCCATCCAATAAATCTATGTTAAAATTACTTTTATAAGTCCAATTCTCAACACTATTACGCAATCGCAACACACCAAATTGAGTTCCATTATATCCGATAAAAAATCCATCTTCATTATCCCCCCAACCCACAAGTTGTTTAGATCCTACCGCAGGCGTAGAAAAAATACTAGCTACCCTAAACATCAATCCCTGACCAGGATAATACTTTGCCAGTCGCTTTGATATAATCTCAGAACTTGAATTACTCGTGGTCACCCCAAGACTCAATAAAGAATCTGCAGCCTGGGCAAAGCCACCACTAAT
>JACCDQ011216109.1_pt1 | contig 20105 bp, 22 predicted proteins | sample 7446031 | NCBI WGS metagenome assembly JACCDQ01 (sample SAMN15323442, study PRJNA562643) | freshwater metagenome | isolation source: river surface water | place: USA:Blue River Watershed | collected 2017-08-17
ATCCATTTCCATGATAAATCTGGGAAAACTCACCAAGAGCTGTATCTCCTGTTACACCAATGGTAACTGGTCTCCAAGAGCTAATATTGACTTGGTTATAGTGCATACCAATATAGCCACTAGGTCTGATCTCTACACCAAAAGTATTTAGGTTCTGTGGAGCGCCATACTCTGAGATATTTTCCCAGTAGTATCTTTGGTATTGTGGAGTTCCTTCAGTTAGAAACCTACCAGATCCATAGTTAATTAGATCTGTCTGCAAAGGCATAATTGAGTAATTAAACTGATAGCCTTGACTTCTAGTTAGATCAAATCCTGAACAACACCAGCTATTGTTTACCGATCCAAATCCAATAACACCATTACTGAACATATAAGAATCAGTAAAGATGCGACCATAGAGAGGAAAAGGAAACTGTAAAGGTACACGAGCGAAACCATCATCAGAGATATTGTGCTGGATTATCTGTGCCTGAGCTATGCCAATACAGGCTAGAAAGGCAATAATCCATCTCATTTGATTTTAGGTCTGTCAGGAATCATTGAAGGATTAGCAAGCCAATAGTTCTTAGCTTCAATACCTACTTTACCTTCAATAGGGCAATAAGTACCTGCATCCCACATACCCCACCATAAAGCAGAGTCTTGGCACATCACAGATACAGCAGCAGTTTTCATCTGCATATTGAATAAAGACTCAGCCTTTAGAAGCATCTCACAGTTAGCATCTCTTACAGTTGTTCCCATAGAAACACCAAAGATTTGAGTCTGAACAGCAGCAGCCACACCGCTACTACACATCTTGTTATTGATAGATGTAATATTAGGAGAGATAGCAGAAGGTGGTGGAGACTCTACCTTAGTCTTGGCTGTGGACTCTGTAACAATAGGTTCTGCATGAGCCAAAGCTACAGCTAATAAGCAAACAATGATAGTTACTATATATCTCATAGCTTTAAAGCAATCCCTAAAAGAATAGCAATGATGAAGCCACAAGCTCCAATAAGGATTTGCTCTAGGCGCTTTAGTCTGGCATTGATGCCTTCATATCGAACAGCACAAACAGCTTCATGAGAATTAAGTCTGGCTTCAGTTTCTGTAATGGTTACTTCTGTCATGATTAAGCCTTAGCAACATATGCTTGAATTAAGAAGTCAGCTCCCACATTGTTGTTTTCTGTATAGAAATATAAGCTAGATGCAGAAGAAGATACTGGAACAAATGATCCAGCGCCATCTCTCATACCAGAGCCACCATCAGCGCCACCACCAATATTTGTACCATTAATGAACATAGTTCCTAGTGTAGAGCCACCAGAGTTTTTAACATCAATCTTACCAATACCACCATTATTACCGCCACCATAAACCTGACACCAGATATAAACACCAATGCAGTTTGATGGAAGTGTGTATGTATCGCCAGCAGATTTGCTAACACTTGTATAAGTAACATTCCATGCAAAAGGAGTTGCAGGAGCAGCAGAAGTCCAAGTAGTGCCATTAGATGTTAAGACATTACCACTAGTGCTAGGAGCTACAGTTTGTAATGCAGAAGTGCCATTTCCTAATAAAACAGCATTAGCAGCTAGAGTAGAAGAACCTGTACCGCCATCAGCTACAGCTAAGTCTGTAATACCTACAATAGTACCACCAGTAATATCTACAGCGCTCTTAGCCTGATTAGCCATATTGCCAAGAGTTGATCCATTGACAGTTACAGTTCCTGCAAAAGTAGCATTTCCTGTAAGAGTAGAAGTTCCATCTACAGTAAGGTTTCCACCAACTGTAAAGTTGTCATCAGCAGCACCTGTCTGGAACTCTTTTAAGTCTGACATAAGCTGGCGAATAGCATTATTAATGCCACTAGGAGCGCATCCCTCAGCAATATTGATACTGTTAATATCAGTATTGTTGGATGGGTCTATATCGAATTCACTAATCTTTGTCTTTGCCATACAATCTATCCTTATGCAGAACTTCTCTTATTTAACTATTCCAATATCAGTTGCTATTGGACATTACTCTTATTATAAATTTGGTTTACTAGGTGCTATTGTTGCACTCCTAATAATCCTTGCAATTGCTCTTGTTCTTTTTGTCTTAACATATCGGATGCTGCGCCACCAACAGCAGCACCTAAAGGCGCTCCATAAGTACCCTGCATTGTTGGAGAAGTAATGCCTCTTGTAGCCTGATAAGCTGAAACAATATTTCTAGCTGGTTTAAATCCAGCAGCACCAGCAGCCATAGCAGCACCTGTAGCTAAGTCACCAGATCCAGCAGCCATGCCTAAACCTAGCATCTTCATAACATCTTCACCTAGTCTAGCAATTTCATAACCAGTTTTAGATGGGTTTGTAGCTTCAGCAGGGGTTACTGTTTTAGCCAATGCTTTTCTAAACTCTTTTAAAGTAGCTACTTGATCTGCTGTAAAAATCTCTTGTGCTAACTGAGATCCTTTACCCATGATTAAGTCATCAACTTCTCTAACAATAGATGCTGCTGGCTTGATATTTCCTTGTATATCTTGAACAAGTCTCATATAAGCAGCTTGTCTAAATTCATCCATTTGAGGAGAATCTACACCAAAAATATCTTTAAACTTTCTAGCAACTCTTACAGAAGTTTGATTCTCACCTAGCTTTGCAGAACCAAATAAATAGTTCATTGTCTCTACTGGTGTTAGGTCTTTGCTAACAATCTTGTCAATAACCTTTTGAGCATCAACATCTGGAGATCTAGGATCAATCTTAAACTTGCTATAGTAATCTCTAGCAATTGCTCTAGATTCTTTTAGTTTATCTAACTGAGCTGCATCACCAGAAGCAAGACCTTTAGTGATTGTGTCATCTAGCCAATCATCAAATTGCTTTGTAAGTGTTAAAACAGCATTTCTATCTGCATCATTGGCAGCAGCCTTATAGTAAGCACCTAAGTTTCTTCTAGTTGATTCTAGGCTCTTTAAATTGATTTGAGAGACATTAGCTTTATCAACTTTAGGAATGACATTAATCAAGTCATCATAGGCTTGTGCAGCAGCAGGAGTTAATGTCTTATTTAAGATCATATCGCCCTGAGTAATAGCACTAGATACCTTGCTTGTAAGGTCTTTAGTTGTTTCTGCTGGGATTGATAATGCTCTTAGATCTGTCTCATCATAGGCTTGTTTTACACCTGTTTTAAGCTCTTTTTGCTTTGCTCGCAAAATCTCATACATTGTTCCACCAGCTTCTTGCTGAGTCTTTGTAGTGGCAGATGGAGCAATTGTAGATCCAATGTCGGCAGCTTCAGATGTAATGGCTTGTTTTTGCTTTTCTTCAAAGCCCTTCATAATCTTTTGAGCTTGACCGCCTCGACCACCTTGGCGCATAGCTTCTTCTCTTGCAATCTGTCTAACATCACCAGTAGCTTGACCTAAAGTCAATGGAATACCAGTATCAGCTTGACTAGCAACAGATGCTACTTTTTCAGCTTCTTTAGCAAATCCTGAGCCTAAATTTTTATAAGCATCAATAATTGCTTTCTTTCCTTTTTCGCCAAACTCATCAATATTAATACCAGCAGTCTTTAACTGATCTTTGAATTGAGCAGAAATTTCACCAGAAGCATTAAATACTGGCTTTCTAGCTCTCATATAACCAGCTAAAGCATCACCAACAACTTGACCACCGCCAGTAAATGCTGCATCTAGTAATACCTTAGTAGTGTCAAACTCTTGTTGAGAACCAAGCATTTGAGCTGAACTTTCTTTTGCTCCAGATATAGCGCCACCGCCAACAGTAGCGATACCAAGTCTTGTTGCAATATTTTTACCAATGCTTGCTAACTTAGAAACTGGCAAGAATTGAAGAATATCGCTAGCAAAACCAACTGCATCTACTGGAGAAAAACCTTGTTTATTTGTATAGAAAGGCTTTCCATTGATAACAACATATGGATTACCTTGAGCATCTTCACCGCCTTGAGCGCCTTCTACAGACTTCAAAATGATGTCTTGTAGCGCTCTAGGGTCAGTAGTAGACATAGTTCCTAAGAACATCTTAAAGCTCTCAGGAAGGCTTACTTTAGCGCCTAAATACTCTGGAGTTTCTTTAGTAGGTACAGGAATTTGTGGAATATTTAATTCTTGAGCAGTAAAAGACTCTGCTTTTGGTTTTCCACCCTCAAATGGGTTTCCTTCTACTGGAATTAGTTTTACACCATCAGCCATTAGTATGTCACCTTAAAGTATTTGTCACCACTCTTGTAATAATACTCACCATCTTTTGCCAACTCAGCTTTAACTTGTTTACCAGCAACTGTAACCTTGATGTAGTCAGGTTTAGCCATATTGTCAAAAGGATTCTTAATTTGGTCTGGATCTGCTTTAAAAGTCTTAGAAAATGACTTATAAGTATCAACATCTGGCTGAACTTGTTTTGAGTAGCTATTAACTAAGCTGAAAGCAGTAGACATAATATTGTCTCTTTCTGGCTCTGTTAAAGTGCCACCCCTAGCAATTCTATCAGCTAAACCGATAACAGATTGAGGGATACTTCTGCTACCTTTAATAGTTGCAATATCACCCTGTTGAACAGCGCCTGATGGATCATAAATCTTAGCTAGACCATAAATTAAAGTTGAGTCTGTAGCTGGGTTAGCTTTGTCTTTCCATGCACCTACCATGCCATTGTATCGTCTAGATACTTCTCGCATATCTTTAGTTATAGCTTGGAAATCTTTAATATTGCCTTGTTGAGCTTGCATTACAGCAGTAGGATCAGCAGTATTAATCTTAGGAGATTTATTAATATCTGATTTCTCGATATAGTTTTGAACTCTTAATCTATCACTATCATTGAATTGATCTGGAGTCTTTAATCTGCCATTAGCATCTTTAATGCCTAATGTTTGAATAGCCTCTTTAACCTGACCAGCTACATCAGCCATCTTCATTGTTGCGCCACCTAATAATGGCATTGCTTTTTCAATAGCAGCTAATTCTTCCCATCTTCCCATAGAAGCAAGAACAGGAGCAATCTTATTGATGTCATAGCTATAGCCAGTTAATTTCTTTTGCTCAGGAACTGCTCCAATTGTCAATTGACCTTGGTCATCTCTTAATGTCTGACCTTGAGGAACAACAGCAGGAGTTGTTTCATACTGTGGAACAGCAGCCATTTGATAGACTTGCTTTAGTTGCTCTGCTTCTTTCTGTTTGCGAAGCATTTCTTTAACTTGAGCGCCTTTAAGCATATCTTGCAATGCTCGATCCATATTACCTTGATAGCCTTGATTGAAAGCCATCAAACCTTGAGATAAACCGCTACCCTGTGGCATCAATGAAGGAGCGCCAGCCTGTGACAATGCCTGACCTAAACCTAGCAATCCTTGAGACACACCTTGCCATCTCATGTCTGAGAGTTGCTCTGGTGTAAATAAATCTGAATAGTATGAAGGAGTCATTTTTTCCTCAAATAAGAGTAGGTCTATATGCTTTTAAAGCAGATGTAGGAGCTAATAAACTAGATACTATGGCTTGTGGTATCTGACCACCTTTTTTAATGCCACCAGATCCTATATCTTGATTTAATTGAGCTAATTGTTGCGCTGTTTGTTGTTGCATCTGGCTGCCAAAGTTAGGCATTGATCTGCCAGCTAATCTATCTTGTAACAAAGACATATCGCCAGCTCTTTGAATACTAGCAATATCAGTTGCAGACATACCAGCAGGTTCAAAAATATTACCGCTAGAAGTCGGATACATTGATACTTGTCTACTGTAATCTGTAGGATTTAATGGAGCTGGTGTGCCAGATGAACCAAAGATATTAGATAAAAAGTTAGTGCCACCACTAGATCCACCTAATGCACTAGCGCCATCAGCAACAGTCATCTCTCCACTAGGTAACCATTCAAAGCTACCAGCTAAAGACTCTGATCCAGTACCGCCAGTAGGCATACCGAAATACATAGCCAACATAGCAGCTAACTTTTCCCAGCCTATTGTGTCATTTACTGCATCATCTACATCACTAAAAAATCCAGCCATGATTGTTCCTAGTGAATTAAGTTGTAATCAATATGCTTATATCCATCAGAATCAACAGATACAGCCTCTGGAATGACTTTCTCAACTTCATGAGCCATAACACCAATAAACTTACCATGACCTGCTGATGGATGATCTTTAAACTCTTTCTTATATTCATATTCATAAATACCAAGACCATTAGCCATTGCGCCAATTTTCTTAATATTTTCTTTTGTACGAATATCTGAAAATGGTCTCCAGCCGAGTGAGCCAGCAGTACCAGCAAGAGATAACAAGTTACCAAGACCTTGTTGAGTAGGATTCTCATAAATAGGTCTTTCGCTTACAGAGCCAGCAGGAGCGCCATATACACCTGTTAAGAATGTAGATAAGCGAGTCTCTGGCATATTGTATTGATAGCGAGCTAATTGATCTGCAATATCTGCTGCTGTGTAGCCTTCTCTTGTAGTGCCAACAGCTAGTAACTTAGATAAATCATTGTAGTCAGCAGCAGCAAGATTTGGAGCATTAGCAATAGCAGCTTCTTGTCTAGATCTTTCATCTGCATAGTTTTGATAAGCTAACTTGCCAGCAATATCAGACATACCTGTAGCCAAACCTTCAGCAGCTCTGCCTTCTAAACCTGTTTGAGCGCCAGAACCATAGCGACCAGCAGATGATAGCTTTGATCGAATATCCATAATATTCTGACCAAATTGCTGTTCTAGTGGGCGAGTTGCTGCCTTAAAAGCGCCTTGGAAGAATGGGCTTCCAGATAAATAATCACCAGAAATAGTCTTTTGGGCTTGAGCTTGAGCAGAAGTTGTTAATGGGCTGCCAGCTAATGCTCGGCTTTCAATGCCTTTTAATGCAGATAAAGTAGACTCTGAAGGAGCTACTACTGTGTTAAATGGAGCATATGGAGTAGGGTTTTGATATAGGCGCTTTGCTTCACCCAAGCCAAATTCAACATAAGGCTTCAACATTGGGTCAATTGAATTGGTTACTGTCTGAGTTCCAGTTTGCTGAGAACTTCCACCAAAAATGCCACCGATAGCATTTGTTATACCGCTAAATAATCCCATTTTTTACTCCTGTGAGCTTTCCATAATTGTATATAAAAAATTACCCCACTACCACATATTTATAAGTTTTTCCACTAATACTGTTTGCAGGATGCGAAATAACTGCTGAACCATTGGAAACACTAGAAATATAAGGAGTAGTAAAGATATTGCTTGTATAGCCATTTGAAGATAAATAGCTAAGTGTTGCTATAACTGATGGTGTTGCTGGTCTTGTAGGGCTTGTCTGAGTTCCTAGAGCCTCTATAAAAACCTGTGTGCTATTTGTAGACCAAACAATCTCTACATAGTCATTTTTAGCCAATGCTACAAAGAAATTTAATCCAGCAATTTGGTGACCATCTACACCGCCATGACTGTTAGGTACAGAAAATTTACTATTAGAAGCTGCTATATCTGTGCCATTCTTTCTAAACCATACATCCACATCATGAATAGCAGTATCTGTATTTGTAAGCTGCGCAGAGAACTGTAAGTTATATAAACCAGAATAACCAGCAGTCATTCTAGATCCACTAGCCAAAGTAACACCCTCAGAATAGTCAGTAGTTCCAAAAGTCATGACATAAGCTGTTGTAGTGTTTGCTGCTGTTTGGTCTGAGTTATCCTGAAAAGCACCATAAGGATAGTAAGCACTTGCTGATATATCATCTGCTGGGCTTAATAAGATTACAGAGTTAGCACCAATGCGAGCATCAGTAATAGTAGTTGTTGCAGCGCCACCAGTAGCCAAGGTGACAGTACCAGTATTATTGGTCTTGCCATCCATAATATTATTAACAATCTCGGCTACAGCTCTAGGGTTATTACTACCTGCTGGTGGAAGTCTGCGAAACATTATCTGCCACCTGTAGGAACAATAGTAATATCTACACCAACTGCTGTTTTCCAGTTAGATCCTTGAGGGTAAACCCTAACTCTATGATAGTTACCGCTTGATCTTAAAGATACTCGATTCTCTGAATCAGATGCAGTTGCTGTTCCAAAGCTAGGAACTGCTGTCAGTAAGTTTCTAGAGTAAACAACTACACTAGAAGTACCATTATCAATTTTAGGCTTGGCTAGAGTAATAATTGACTGACTACCATTGCCAATGTCTCCAGAAGTGATATAGCCCTCTTTTGGCGATCCTGTGAAGGTTACAATCTTAGTTCCTTTAGTACCAGCAGAAACAAACTTACCGCCAGCCCATAATCGGCTATCCAATGAAGTAGATAAACTATCCATTGTTCCAAAGGTATCTAGAGCTTCTAGAGTTGTACCAGCAGAAGCAATAGGAGCTAGGTAGTCAGAAGTAGTGTCTCCCTCAGACCATTTTTTAGCTTGCCAGTTATAAATCATTAAGCGCTTGCGAGCAAAAATATCAATAAACTGCCAAACAACTAATTTTCTTACTGTGTCTACAGTTGCAGACATCTTATTAATCTGAGATTGATCCACATTGTTAAAGAAGAATCTATCAATCTTCTCAGCGCCAATAGGAACTACCTGCTGACCATCACACATATAGAAGCCATCATCAGACAAGAAGAATGTCAAATTACCAAACTGAGCGATAGAATTAGACTCATAGCACCCAATATTCTTAGCAATTGTGTCGAACTGGAAGAACAATGGAGCGCCAACATAGCTCATGCGAGATATGGCTTTTTCTAGTAAAACTAGACCAAATTCACCACCTGTAATGCCTCGAATATCACCACCATCAGGGATAATCTGACTATCAGACTGACTTAGATCACTAGGAGTCCAATCTGTTTCATCATTAATATCTGACCAGTAAACAGTAGATGGAGCGCTAGAAGTATTGGCAGCCACCACAAAGTCTCTAATAACTGTCACAAACTTAGCAGTAGGAGCAGCAGCAGCCAAGTCAGCAAATGCTGTAGATCCACCTAGATCCCATACTTGTAGCTTTGCATTACCATTGGCTGCAATTAGCTTTTGACCAAACTGTGTAAAATAGAATCTGTCAGCAGTTGTATAGCCACCTGACTTTGAGACATCATCAAGACTTAGATCGCTAGAGTCGAACTTAAATAGCTTTGTAGTTCCAGCAGCAAATACTGTAGTTGTACCACCATATTTAGTTGCATAGACATTGGTTAAGTTTTCACTAGCAGCGCCAGAGAACTCTACTAATTCAGGCAATGGAGCATATCCAATGGCTTGAGGAATGACATTGTAAGCCTCTTGAATAGATCCAGTAATACCTGCTTGGTCTGGCATCCACTCGCCAAATTCTATTGTTGTAGCCATTGATTGCTTCCTGTAGTTTTATTAGTCCAGATAGAGCTTGGTAACAAGTCTCTATTGTCATATCCATAATCCCAATATCCTGTTAAAACATACACTTCAGCAGGATCATCATTAATAATATCATTCCATGAATTAGAGCCAATAGACTTGTCTACCCATCCATCAGCGCTTATTGTCTTATCAATCCATGAATTAGACTCAGGTGTTACATTTACCCATTCTTCACCATAAATATAACCAACTGCTGTAGTTGAAGTTACTTCTGTTACAGATGAGTTTCCAGAATATATAGCTCTTGCAGATCCACTAATTGATGCTGTAGAGCTAACACTAGAATTAACATATCTATATCTAATTCCACTAGCGCTTACACTAGCTGATGAGCTAACACTAGAATCTGTGTATCTGTATCTAATAGGTGTTCCGCTTACAGAAGCGCTTGAGCTTACAGAAGCAGTTGCATAGGCTATTAATCCACCTAGTCCAGTTATGCTTGCACTACCAGATACTGAGCTAGTAGATAGTCTTAATCTAATAGCAGATCCATTAGTAGTTGCACTTGCAGAAACTGAAGCATTTCCGCTTAATACTAAACCACCTAGAGCTGTTGTTGTTGCAGATCCAGTAACACTAGAACTGCTTAATCTTAGCCTGATTCCTGTAGCACTTGTTGAGGCGCTAGATGAAACAGAACTTGTAAATGATAAAACTCTTGTAGGGCTGGCTGATGCTGTAGCAGCTCCATTAACTGAAGCTGTAAAACTTAATACTCTTGTAGCAGTTGCGCTAGTAGAAGCACTAGCTGATATAGATGCTGTAGCCTCTGTAGCTAAAACATCTCCTACAGCATAGCCATAATCCCAGTATCCATACAGAACATATTGATCTGTATATTTGGACATTTTTACTCCTGTTTAGGTTCTTCTTTAGCCTCTAGAGATGCCTTTAACATATTGATAAAAGCATTTTTACCTACATTTAACTGATCTAAGTTAAATTGTGCTGATCCAATTTTTCTATCTAAATCTATACAATGATTAAACAAGGCTTGTTGCTCCTGTGTTAAATCTTCATATTTGTATTCAACATTATCAATAGTTATTGGGGTCTTTTCTTGTTTTCCCATTTTCTACTCCTTACTTAGTTAAAAAATCTTACTTGATCTGCATGGTGTATCTAATCACAAAGGTTTTCTTGTCATAATCAAAAGAATATCCTTTAGCATATACACCGACATAAGCACCTGCTACATCCCAAACAAAGTCTTTATAACTTGCTGTGTGCTTTTCAGGATGCTTATAGTCATATACTTCTTTAGCAAGTCCAATGCCTACTGTTGTTAAGAAAGCAGACTCTGGACTCATTACCTCACTAAAACTATAAGACAATACTGCACTACCTGCAAAGTGCTGTGCTTTGTCTTTTCCAAACCAGCTATCCTGTGCAATACAAATAGCTGGTATTAGTAACAACAACTTACCAAGGTGTGCCACTCGCTACCTTTGGAGCTTTTTGGTCTGCAATCTGAGCATCCAAAGCAGCTTCTACAGATTCTAAGTCTAACTTAGCTTTAACCCACTCAACTACTGTAGCTTCTGTTAGGCTTGCATAAGGTACAAAGTCATCACCAACTTCTACAGCCATTGATGAATATACTGATGCTACTGCTTCGCCATCAGTCTTAGTAGCTACATAATGGACTGTAGTAACTACATCTCCATCTGTATTTCTTTCAAGGTTTGGAATTGTCCATACTATTGTCATTTATTACTCCTTATTTAGATTCTAAAGTTGCTACTCGTTTACGAAGGTCTTGTAGTTCTGCAATGATGTTAGCAATAAACTCAGCAGAGCCATATTCCATACCCTGATAGACTGGGTTACCTTCTGCATCTACAGCATCTTTTTCGCCTACTACTGAGTTAGGAGATACTGCTTGAACTTCATGAGCAATAAAACCAACACCAGTAGAGCCATTATTTTTCCAAGTCCAAGTCTTAGGTTGTAAAGCATCAATAAACGCACCTGAGCCTGTTAATGGAGTTTGATTATCTTTTAGGCGATAGTCAGAAGAAGTTCCATAAGTTGTTGCTGTATCACTATATTGGACAAGACCTACCCTTGTTGAATTATAGTAAAACTGGATACCAGCAAAATTTCCTGAATCTGTTTTCTTAATAGAAATAGCATTTTTAGTAGATGGTTGAAGAATGGCTAATTGGCTTGAATCTACAGTAGCAGTTGTATTGATGCACAAGTTACCGCTAGAGTCTATTCTCATGCGTTCTGAGCCATTGACAACTGTAATTAGAGGATATGCACCATTAGAGTAAATATATCTACCATAAGCAACACCGCCACCAAAAGCACCGCCTGTTGAATTATCAACACCTATAAAGCAAGAGCCACTAGTGTTTGTATATTGAGCATAAGCAGAATTTGTTGTGCTTTGAACTGTTGAATAGTTATCACCGCTTGCTGCATAAACAGTAAAATTACCATTTGGTGTTGTAGTTCCCACCATCAATCTACCACTAGCATCTAGTGTCATTGCCTGTGTAAAGGTAATAGCATTTCCTGCTGTGCCTGATGCAGCAGTATTCCAAATATGCTGACCACTTGCTTGATAGTATCTTGAAGCTAGTGTTGATGATGTATATATCCAATCAGCACCATTGAAGTAGGCATTAGCACCTAAATGAACTTGAGAATAGTTATCAGTTCTTCCTGAAAGAAATCCACCTTGACCAATTTGCATTGCCTTAAATGGTGAACCCCAAGCACTAGGAGTAACACCAAGACCTAGGTTGCCTGATGAATCTATTCTCATACGCTCTACTGGTGCAGAAGCAGTCGCATCAGCAACTGCAAAATAAATATAGTTATTAGACGCCGTTGCAGAAGTTGACATTACAATACTGCTTGAGCCTAAAGAACTATTGCTTCTTGCTTGCCCCCCTGAATAATACCAGTTTGCACCTAAATACAAATTATCCGCAAAATATCCAAGATGTCCAGCATTAGCTCCTGTGCTATTTGCACCAATAAAATCAATTGCATTAGTTTGAGATGCTGGTGTTTGAACTGTAAGTTTGGTGGTGGGACTACTTGTTCCAATACCTACATTACCAGAGCTATCAATACGCATACGCTCTGTTCCACCACCGCTTGAAAATGTCATTGCATCAGCACTTGGTGAACCAATCCAAAACGCATTGCTAGAACCATTTTGAAGGGCTAATCCATATTGAGTATTGCCGATAATTCTCATACGAGTATCAGCAGATGTAGAGCCAACATCTAAAGTGTAAGCAGGGCTTGATTGAAGAACACCAACTCTATTATTAGTAGCATCAATAACTAAAGTATTGCTATCAAAGTTCAAGCCAGTTGTAGTTACTGTGCCATTGATCGTAGGGTTTGTTAGAGTGCCACCAGATGCCTCTACTTTGTCAGTATTTAAGTTGGTAAAGTTACTGTCTACTTCTGTATGAGTTAATGGCGAGCCTTTACCAGCTCTTGTTACTATTGTAGACATAAATTACCCTTAAGCTAAAGTTACTGTCAATGCGCTAGATGCAAACTTGAACACATCACCTGTGTCAATTGCTTTAGAAGCTGTCAATGCTCCATGATATAGAAGATTACCACTTGTAGAAGCATCATAGATACCAAAGTGAGTTACTGTTCCCCATGAGCCTGTAGCTTGATCAAACTCGATTGCAGAGCTAATAGTTGATGCACCATTACTAGGTGCGCCAAAAGTAGCAGCCTTACGAGCATAAGAGCCACCGCTTACTTCAGTTCCTGAACCAGCATCTGTTGGATCACTTGTAAATAGAGCCACATAAACTGTTGTTGGACTTGTATAAGATGTATTACGGAGAGTTGCATTGATGAGAGCATTTTCTAAGTAGTTTGACATTGCAGCCATGATTAAATCCTTATCGAGAAGTTAGTTTCATTTGTAAAGGTACACCATTGTATTCTGAGCTATCGTCTGAAGTTGTAATCAATTCAATAGCGCTATCATACAAACCAGCCCAAGTAGCAATACGAGCATCATTCATTAGATATGGCTCTGCTTGAGCTAAAGTTCCATATAAAAGTGCATCTGGGTAATTAGCAAGGAACACATTGGAAGAATTTGTATCTGACAATACTTCTGGCTTGTAGTAATAAAGCATCTCTAAGACATAAGCACTATCAGGAATAGGAGCAAAGTTCATCTCTGTGCCAATAACTGAATAATCTACTGGCTTACCAGATTCTGTTGCTCTTGCATTTCTAGTAAATGCTGATGGAGACATATAGCTAACAGGCATCCTTGGATTACCTTGAATAAATAGATCTCGCATCTCTAAAAAGTCTGTAGGCAAGCCGATTGTATTATCGCCAGCAGACATAGTAGCAGTAGCAGATTTCAACATATTGCGAGTTCTCAGCTCTCTTTGTAAGCGAGTCTCAGCCAAAGTAATAAAATCAGGAATCATAGATGTTAAATCTGAGCGCCCTAGATAATTAGCTACTGAAGTCTTAAAGTTTGAATAGTTAGTAAAGCTCATAGTATGTCATGCCATCCATAAGTATAATTTCCGACATGACCTATCTCTTGAGACAAATCATGGTCTATATAAGTGTCAATTCCAGCATCTTTTGCTTTGATACAGAAGTAAATATCCTCACCCAAGAGTTTATTCTCAGGCAATAATTCAAAGAAAAACCAAGGTTTTGGGATTGCATTGAGAGTCTCTTTACTAATTAGCATAACTCCACAGCCAATTCCATCTGCCTGTTCGATTCCTGACTTATTCTTGGAAGATATTTGCTTCCAGTTACAAGCACCTTCTTCATCTATTACCAAGTTCTTAGCAGTAGCCTTAACTGGTACTGATCTGGTAGTAGCATTAACTCCCACAATGCCCTTGTTATGGCTTAAAAGCCTCTCTAAGGTGTCTTTAGGGAATCTCATATCTGCATCTATAAACAGTATGAAATCAGCGCCTTCTAGAAGCGCATCCTCGACCATATTATTCCTCTGGTCAAAGATCAAAGTTCCCATAGATGTATATAGATTTATCTCATGCTCGGTATTTCTAACAACATGATTAACCATTCTGGCTAAGTCAAATGCTGTTCCTACTTCCATCTGCCCTCTTGCTGGGATACAGATTGCAATAGTAGCCATCAGACAATACCGCCTCTGGTTCTAAATACCCTGTTATCAGGATCATTTAGCCACCTTTTCAGGGCTGCCATATCAATAACTTGATAGCCCTTCATAATATTTAGTTTATTTAGTTCACCAATGATTTCAGCAGGGATACAAGCTATATGGTTTTTAGGATCATATGGGTTATCTCCCCATCCTTTTGAACCACTATTCTCATTGTATGCTGCCTTTGTAGCCTCAGCGAATCCGCTTAGATCTACTTTAGTTTCAATGATTAGACCGCCTTCGCCATCTGCAAAAGCTGTTTTGTTGTTGCCGAGATCGCCTAGTTTAGACAATTTCCTCTCCTAGAAATTAGGGGTGAGTTTCCCCACCCCCAATTCTACTCACATATTAACTTGCTGACAAGTCAAATACACCACCATGAGCGCCTTCGTTCTTAACTTCAAGAGTTAATTCAGCCAAGATTTGAGTCTTTTCTGAGTCACCAGTTTTAGCCAAGTCGTTAGTTTGGAATGGGCGCAAATATGCTAATGCTGCATATTCAGGATCAAGTACCAAAGCATCACGAGTGCGCATGAAGCGGTTAGGAACAATAGAGATTACACCAAAGTCAGACTGATAAAGGTCTGCACCAGCCAAAATTGTAGCTTGACCAGATGTAGGAACTTGGTAGCGCTGTGCTGCCAAACCTGTGAAGCCAGAAACTACTTGCTTCAATGCTGGAGAAACGAACAATGTTGAAGGTGTGCCACCTGATGTAAATACCTTAGCAACAACATCTTTAAGCATAGACTCTTGGAAAGTACGAGTTGTACCATCTGTACGAGTAGATACACCGATTGTTGTAGGATCTGCACCAGCAGTTGTACCAGAACCTTTGTTTGTGTTTGTCTTGATGTAAGACAACAAAGAACCCATAACACGAGCTGTTGAGCTATTACCAGCAGACTGACCTTGGTTAGCTGTGATGATACCTTCAATGTCTCGCTTCAATTCAGCAGAAGCCTTAGCCAATTGGTAAGCCTTTTCTGATTTGCGACCAGCCTTGTCTACAGACTCCAAAGTACCAGAAACTTGCACAGTCTTACCTACGATCTGTGTGTAGTTACCAATACGAGTTGTTGCTGACAAAGTAGCAGCAGTAGCATCAGCACCTTCAACAAGTGCATTGCTTGTGTTTACAGATGCCAAAGCATCAGTTTGCCACTCATGGTAAACAGCTTTAGCAGATGTTTGACCAATAGATGACATAATAGGTGTGTCTTGTGGGCTGATGTTGTAGATAACATTAGTTAAATCTTCACGAGCGCCAACTGCATCATATCTTGTAAATGTAGGCATTTCTTAATTCCTTAAATAAATTTTTCAAAAAGTTTAGCTGCATCTGACTTCTTGCCAGTTTGCTTGAGCTTTTGCATCTGTTTCTTAGTTGCTTCGCTCTCTGCATTTAACTGACCGCCATTTCCAGCCTTCAATACTTTAGGAGCAGACTGCACTTTCTTTACAGCATCAGTCTTACCCTTCATAAGTTTTTCATACATCATTGCATTGTAGAGAGTCTTAACTGCTCTAGAGTCATACACTTGGCTTAGTTCTTCATCACTAAAACCGACAGATTTGGCATAAGATCGAATTTCTTTCCTAGCTATCTCGGCTTTGGTTTCATCCCTAAACTCAGGAATCATCTCCTTCAGTTTTACTGCTTCTTGTTGCAAATGACTTTGCAGAGCTTGCTGTCTTTCAGCTTCTTGCTGTTGAGCAATCTTCTGTTTTTCAGCTCGAACTGCTTGCAGTTGCTTCTCTTTCTCTGACCTTTCAGCTACCTTGATCGCATAACCAATAGGATCTGAGTCCTTTAGTTCTGCTAAGTTTTCCTCACCCTGATCCTGAGTAAGTAACTTCTCGATAACTTCTAGTCTTTGAGCATAAGTATCTCGCAACTGTTTGGCTTCTTCGATCTTCGCTTTCTCGGCTTCTACAGCCTTGCGAGTCTCAGCTAAAGCCTGAGTTTTCTTTGTATAGTCTTTTGTGCGACTGTAACCTTGTTGAAGCTCCTCTAAGGTGACCTCAATTTCTTCATTGTCTACTTTGACTTTGAAGCGCTGGGGTTCTTCGGTTTCTTCTTCTTGGTACTCAGTTTCTTCTGCGCTTTCATCTGTGTAGTCCTCTTGCTCACCAGATGCTTCCTCAGATTGCTCTGATTCTTCCTCTGCTTGAGCTTGATAGCCTTCCTCTGGTTGAGCTTTCGCTTCCTCAGTTGGTGAGTCCATCAAAGACAAAAACGCATTAGCTGCTTGACTTACAGTTACACTTCCTGATTCAGGATTGGTGTTTTCACTCATTTTTTACCTTTCGGTTGTTTACAAAATCTTCCACTTCTTAGCCTGTATCTGCTTATCGTCTGCGATAGCTTGGATGCTGGCTTCAAATTCTTCAATAGCCCTGAGTTTGATTAAAGACTTCTCTCGAAAATCTACATCATCCTCAGCACTATTAAATATGTTGTTTTTATACAACATTTTTTGTGTTTCGACAAGTTCCATAAAGAACTCATCTGTTAAATATACATTTGCTCTTTCGGCTTTGTTCATAGGACATTAGGTATGTTTGCGGTAGGGCTAAGTTTAGCGCCTAACTGCATAGCTTTCAACTGAGCTTCATACTCAAACTCTTGCTGTTTCAGAGCCATAGTCAATTCAAACTTCTCTCGCTCTAGTTGCATCTGAGCTGCTGCCTTCTCTCTAGCCAACTGGATGTCAGCCTGAGCCTTCATCTGGTCTGCTTGGATCTGAGCTTGAACTTGAGCAATATAAGCCTGAACCTGTGGATTCTGACCTTGAGCCTGAGCTGCTTGCATTTCTTCCTGAACCAACTGCTGATCTTGCTCTGGAGTAACTTCCTTGAAGAACTCGCTTGAGTCTTTAAAGCCAGCAGATTCCACAAACTTACCTAGAGTATTTCTGTATTGGCTTGCAGATACCAATGGGTTATTCATGCCAGAAGTCTTTAGGATCTCCTCTTGCTTGCCTAAAACCATAGCAATCATAGCCATTTGTTCTTGTTTGTTACCTGTTCCAAGACCTACATTGATAGAGATGTCGAACTGGTTAGTCCACTCTCTAGGATCAATAGAGATATATTTACCTCTTAGGCGAATCACTCTAGCCTTATCTTGGTACTTGCATAGAAGCTGTAGAATCTTCTGGAACAGGTCTTTTACCCCAGTTTCAGCAAATAATCGAGCCACTAATTCAATCTTACCTGCTGCTGCTGACTGCATGGCTGCAACTGCTGTAGCTGTAGTGTTCTGTAGAATGTCTGGGTTCAAGCCCTGTTGAGCATCATTAACACCAGTTCTCTTAGACTGAACAACATCCAAGTATTCAAGTAATGGGAATGACTGAGCAGCAGTAGCTGGAACTGTCATTGGCGCTATAGCATTAGGATTCTTAACTCGAATAATGCCATTAGCTGTAACTGTTAATAGATCGTCTAGGTTTACTTGACCTTCAACAGCCATTGTTCTAGGGCTGTTCACCATATACATATTGTCTAGGATCTGGCGAGTAACTGTAGACTTAATCAACTGCAAGTCCATTGCTCTGTCAGCAAATGAGTGACCAAAGAACTTATGAGGCATTGGAATAGGGCAGATTGAGCAGAAAGGCACAAAGTCAATCTCTGTGTCATCTAGCACTTCTTTACCTGCATAAACTACCTTGCGGAGTTCAGCAATGCCATCACCATCCATATCTACTTTTAGATAGCACTCATAGACCTCAATTTCTTCCATTGAAGGATCTAAAGTATTTCCTGTATCAGGATTCTCGCCATTGCTAAAGCGAGCATTGCGCTCCTGTGTATAGGTCATATCAGACCAAGTTGGCAGATTTTCAACAATCTTCTTGTCAAAGCCCATGCCAATCAACTCAGAGCGAGTTATAAGCCTTCTGTGAGCAACAAATGGAGCATCAGCAATAGTACGAGCCTTCTTGCTAATCAAGAACTCCTCTGGCGGCACATTCTCGATAACTACCTTACCAGTTTTGTTAGTCTTTTTAACTGTGACATTAAATGAGAAGTTAGGAATTACCTGACCTGTCATTGGATCAATATATGGCTCTTTCTCGATCTGCTCTTGCTTAGATACCTCAATTGACTCATCTGACAAAATCATTGTCAGTTCTTCTTCATTTAGGTCTTGATACTTCTCTTTGGTTACATTGACTACTTCATCCCAGTAAACCTTAACAATACCATTCTTCTGTAACAAGGCATCCTTGAACCAATTGTGCATGATAGATACACCATCATTGTCTCGGTTCATTACCCAGTTTACATACTCAGTAGCCTGTAAAGCCTTTTCTTCATCATCAAATGACTTAGGCTCAAAGCGAACAATCTCATCAGACTGTGTGAATACTCTTAGTAATTGTGGCAATGCACCATCAACTACCTCAGCTACTTCACCAGTAACAATTTGAGAGCGACCTTCTACTTCATTGCCATATGGCTCACGATTGTAGTATTCAAGAGCTTTAGAGCGCTCATCAGTTGTATCTGTTTGAATATAGCCTAGAGAGTTATCAATCTCTGAGTCTAGTATTCCTTTGAGTTTTTCTTGATCCATTTTTACACTATCCATTTGGTGTTAATTTTAAGGGATTTATTCCATTCATTAGGCTTCTCATCAAGCCCTACTGCAACATACCGCCAAGCATCAGCAGCATGAGAATGTTGGTCATGCAAAGGTTTATCGCTAAACATCTTAGTATCAGGATCTACAGCATATCTGTAGTGTCTTAAAGCCTGTAAGCCTTCAGCGCATCTGTTCTGGTCAAAGTAGCATCTGTTCATTAGCATACGAGCAGAGTTAATACCATCAGCAATTGACAGCTTAGGAGTAATCCTTACTGGCAATCCCATGCCTTCAATAATCTCTTTAGTGCTGCGACCTGTCATATTCTTGTGTTCTGCATCATGCGGAAGCCAATGATCCCTGTAGGTATAACCCTTATTCTGAAGCACTTGAACATAATGGTCAATGGTTTTCTGGCAGTTCTGGTAGAAGTCAATGATCCTAACCTCACCACCTGATACTGTCTGCACGAACCACACAGATGTCATATCCGACCACCCCAAGTCCCAAAAAGTTGAAACGGGAATTGCTGTGTCTACTTGAACATCCTTAATTCTGTTTTCTTCCTGAGCTTTCCTTAGCTCATTAGCATATACAGCGCCATCTAAAACTTGTCTTGTATTGCCTTCCCAAACATTCAGGTAAGCATCCATATCTCTAGCTTTTAGATCTTCCATCTCATCTCTTAGGACTGATGGAAACCAAGGATTGTCAGAGTAATTAACCTTAACCACTTTGGCATTGCTCGGTGGCACTACTACAAACCGCTTGTAAGTCTCATCTGTATCAAGCTCAGGGTTGAATGTAATCCATATCTCTGAGCCTTCTTTACGGATAGTAGGAATCAATACATCCCAGCTAGACTTAGAAGTAGTCTGTGCTTCTTCTACCCAGCAAATGTCTACACCTTCAAAAGACTTAATCTTTGTGA
>JACCDQ011392118.1_pt1 | contig 20104 bp, 15 predicted proteins | sample 7446031 | NCBI WGS metagenome assembly JACCDQ01 (sample SAMN15323442, study PRJNA562643) | freshwater metagenome | isolation source: river surface water | place: USA:Blue River Watershed | collected 2017-08-17
AACACTTGTTTTTCATCTTTTTTAGCGACACGCAAACGCATAGTTCGCCCGTCGATATTAACAGATAAAAGAACGGTTTCGTTATTGTCCATAGTATTTAATCATTTAATAAATCAATGCACCTATCAATGTCTCTAACCAATTCATTAATCTTGATTTTCAATTCATGATTAACGTTTTTGTCAGGTGACATTTCTTTTGCAAGTTTAATCAATTTATTCTGTTCCTTTAAATCATTCAGTGTATTTTTTTGAATTTCTATGGTGTTTTCTTTTAATGCAACTTCCTCTTCTAAATCACTTATTTTAATTTTTAACAATCTTTTCTCCGACTCCAATTGAAGTATAAATGCGTCTTTTCGGGAAAGATTCATTCTTAAAATATCGTTATCGCTTTTTAATCCAGTTATTCTATTTTCTAAGGATTCAATTTGTTCTAACAAATCATAATTACTCTGAGAGAACTCCGAATCCTGCGCACTGAATAAATCCAATTCAGACTGAGTTGTAACATCAGTACTTTTTGTTATGCTCGATTCTGATAGTAACTTTTCCAGTTGATTATGAAGCTGAATATTTTCATTTGATAATTCAGTCAACTGTTTGTTAAGTTCATTTACTTTTATTTCGAGCTCGCTATTTTGCTCTAAAACTTGATGATTACTTAACTTAAATTCTTCATGTTGCTTTTTTATTGATTGATTCTCCAACAACAACGTATTGTGCTCTTGCAAGAGATCCGTATACTTCAATAGCACACGTTCAATTTTATCTTTTATTTCTTTTAATCTACTTTCCATATTCAATTTTCCGATGAATATTTTATGATTATTGAGATTGAATTTTTACAATTTTCTCTAAATAAGACCCATATCCGCTTTTCTTTAGCGGCTGAGCAATTTCTATAAGTTGTTCAGAACCAATAAATCCTTGTCGCCATGCAACCTCTTCAATACATCCAACCTTCAATCCTTGTCGCTCTTCTAATACTTGCACAAATTGACCCGCTTGCATCAACGAGGCAAAAGTACCTGTATCTAACCATGCTGTGCCGCGGCTCATGATTCGAACTTGCAACTGATTTCTTTCTAAATAAATTCGATTTACATCGGTTATTTCCAATTCCCCACGAGCTGAAGGCTTCAAATTCTTGGCTATTTCAACCACTGAATTGTCGTAAAAGTACAATCCTGGAACCGCATAATTTGACTTAGGTTGTAGCGGTTTTTCTTCAATACTCAATGCATTTAACTCTCTATCAAACTCAACCACACCATATCTTTCAGGATCAGATACGTGATAAGCAAAAACAATTCCCCCGTGAGGATCCGAACAACTTTTCAACGTATCAATCAAATTAGAACCGTAAAAAATGTTGTCTCCCAAAATCAGAGCCACAGAATCACTACCTATAAAATCTGCACCCAAAACAAATGCTTGTGCTAAACCATCGGGAGAAGGCTGTTCTTTATATTCAAATCTACATCCAATTCGAGAACCATCTCCTAACAATCTTTGAAAATGGGGAAGATCGTGTGGAGTAGATATAATCAAGATTTCATTTATTCCCGCCATCATGAGCACAGACAACGGATAATAAATCATGGGTTTATCATAAACAGGCATCAATTGTTTGCTGATAGCCAATGTTAATGGATGCAAACGTGTCCCTGATCCACCTGCCAAGATTATACCTTTCATAGATTTCGAAATTTAATAATTAATGGATAATAGTAAATATGTTAAGTTAAACTTAAGTGCATTTTAAGGCGTTTATTCGGGAATGCAGTTAGACCTTACTCGATCTAAAAACACTTCACAAAAAACCTTCAATTAAATGAGTTCCACTACAAAATAATTTTTCTTACCCTTCTGTACTATTATGTATTTATTGTGTAAAACAAACTTCTGATCAATAATTTCATCCGCATTCGACATTTTTGACTTGTTGATAGAAAATCCGTTGGCCAAAATCATCTTTTTTGCTTCACCCTTAGAAGGAAAAATCTGAGTTTCTACTGCTAAAAGATCCAAAATAGGCAAGCCAGATTGAATTTTACTGTTTTCAATTTGGAATTTTTCCATGCCTTCCAAAGAAGCTGTTAATGTTTGAATATCCAATGAAATCAAATCTTCGGAAGTGCCGTTTCCAAAAAACACTTGAGTTGCTTTTACAGCCAAGTTTAAATCCTCCTCCGAATGAACCCGAATGGTTAATTCTTCAGCCAGGAATTTTTGCAAACCTCGTAAAAACTCATTTCCTTTATGCGAATCAATGGCTTGTTGAATTTCATCTCGTGATCTTAAGGAGTAAATTTTTACGAATTTTTCAGCATCTTCATCAGAAATATTCAACCAAAACTGATAAAATGCAAAAGGGCTGGTCTTTTCAGGATCAAGCCATACATTACCGCCTTCGCTTTTTCCAAATTTCGTTCCATCAGATTTAGTAACTAAGGGAGCCGTAATAGCGTAAGCATCACCTTGTGCCATTTTTCTAATCAACTCAGTTCCTGTGGTGATATTTCCCCATTGATCACTACCACCCATTTGTATTTTGCAGTTATGTTCTTTGTAAAGATGCAAAAAATCATATCCTTGAACCAGCTGATAACTAAACTCAGTAAATGATAAACCTCCAGCTTCCAAACGATTCTTTACACTATCTTTACTCATCATATAACTTACCGTTATATGCTTACCCACTTCACGGATAAAATCCAAGAAACCCCAATTTTTAAACCAATCGTAGTTATTCACAACAATTGCAGCATTTGGAGCATCCGAAAAGTCCAAAAACTTCATCAATTGACGTTTCTGACCTTCTAAATTATGATTTAACGCATCTAAATCTAAAAGTTTTCTTTCAGAACTTTTTCCACTCGGGTCTCCAACCATACCCGTTGCTCCACCAACCAATACCACAGGTTTATGCCCTGCTTTTTGAAAAAGTGTAAGGAGCATAATGGGCACCATATTGCCAATATGCAATGAATCGGCAGTTGGATCAAAGCCAATATAAGCGGTAACTTGTTCTCTATTCAACAACTCTTCAACTCCAGGAATGGTATCGTGCAATAAACCACGCCATTTCAGCTCTTCAATAAAATCAAAATTGGGTTTAAACATGGGTATTTTTTTGTGCATTTATCTCCACCATATCACTAATGGCCTTTTTCAATTCTTCCGCTTTATCATCAGTCAAACCACTGGTTCCAAAAGAAACAACTTGTGCGGTTTCTTTTAGCATAAAATTTATTTCATACACCAAGTAATCAATTCGTTGCAGATAATTCCAAGGAATAAAAACATAATTGGAAAAGAAATTCTCTCTCCATGAAACTCCATTTTCATCTATTTTAACAAAATAGTCTCCTTTTCTCTTTTTATAAATCCACAATAAAATGGGAGTTGAGAAACCTAACCAAATAAAACCACCTGTCCATGAAAACATTCCAAAATGGAACGCCCATCCAATAAAGTCAATCACCAAGAGAATAATTAATGCAGGTATTTCTGCTTTTGCTTTTGGGATAGTATATTGAAACTTAACCTCTGCCACAATACTATTTTAGTGTTTACTGAAGAATAAAAAATAACAAAACTGTTGAAGCAGAATTATTCTACAAATAACTTAACCGATCCTTGACGATTGCGAACAAAATAAACACCTGATTTTAATGTGCATATGTTCAATTCATAACCCATTTCTTGTTGCTTCATATCAACCATAACGATTTCACCCAACAAATTAAACAATGTAGGTTTTTCTGTAGATACAACCTGAACTGTGTTTTTAGCTGGATTTGGATAAACACTCAAACCCAATTTTTGAACATCAGCAACTGAAGCAGAATTTCCTTTAATCAAAAGTACAAAATTTCTCAATGTATCGGGTCGAGTTAAAGGAACTACACCAAACACTTTTGCATAAATCAAAATGGGTAATTTTAAAGGAAATACACCCGATTGCGTTGGAGTTCCATCAATTTTCACACAACTCAATGTTGAAGGGGTAAATTTACACGTGTTCAAACACTCATATTTCAATCCGTTCGGCATACCAATAACACCGGTCAATACCATGGAGTCAACTGTTGCTGAAACCGTTTGTCCACCTTGCGAAACTTGAGTATCTTTAAATACTTTAACTGTAATACCTACAGAATAGGATTGATTTACATCACCATCGGGTAAAATTGCTGGTTTGAAACCTGGAATTTTAAGCCCCGTGTCGGGTGTACAAATTTGTCCGAATGTTGATTCGGGGATAAATGCCAATACCGCAATAACAATTATCCATCTTAAGTTACGTATCATTGTATTAAATAGAATTATTGTACGAATTTACATGGAAATTACGAAACACTTTACAACTTTTATTATCTATTGTTTAATATCCACAACGACTGCCCTTTTTTCTCAGGTGGAACCTCAAAATATAATCATTCGAAAAGACTCAAATTCCGCCCGTTTTGATACATTAAAACCTTTAAAACCGGGCCTTAATAATTCTCAATTGCCGAATTCAGGATACACCGATTTTGAATTTCTTAATCAGGTAGTTGTTATTGTTAACAAACAAAATGCAACTTTAAAAGAGAGCACAGTAGGTGTAAGTATTTTAAAACCGTATCTCATTGAAAATAAAATAACTACCAATTTGGGTACGGCATTAGAACAAGTTCCCGGTGTAACCATCAACGATGATCAAATAAATATCCGAAGTGGTAGTGGCTGGAGTTATGGTGCTGGAAGCAGAGTTATGGTTACGATCGATGAAATGCCAATGATTACGGGGGATGCCGGTTCGGTTCCGTTCAGTTTTCTTCCCATCGAAGGAATATCGAGTGTGGAAGTTGTAAAATCTGCAGGTTCGGTTCTCTATGGTTCTTCGGCTTTGAATGGTGTAATCAACCTAAAATCCTCGCCAATTTATGCCAAACCATCTGCTAATATCTCCCTTTTTTATGGTTTTTATGATATCCCTAATTCCTTGAAAATATCCCCAAAAACTAAATCCATTTATGGTTTCAACGGAATTTATTCAGAACGAATTAAACAACATTCCTTCTCGGTAAGTTGGAATCAACTGAATGATGATGGTTACCGCATGAGTTCTCAGGATTACCGCATTCGAATGAACTGGAGATATTTTTATCAAACTAAAAAATTACCCAACTTGAAATTGGGCTTGAATGGCAGTGTTCAAAAAGGAGAAAGCGGCTCTTTCCTTATTTGGGAAAGCAATAAATTAGGATATACTACTCAAGATAGTGCGCTTTCTAAAACATTGGGACAACGATTGTTTATTGACCCCTATATAGAATATACTGGAGCCAAATGGAAACACAAATTGCAAAATCGAATTTTTACAGTGAAAAACGATATTGACAATGGCAATCCCAACAACAATCAAGATAACCAAAGTCAATACTATTACTCCGAATGGAAATCAAATAGAGTTATTTCTTGGGGCAAGTCTAAGCACGAAACTGAATCCAAAACAACAGACCAAAACTCCGATCAAAACTCAAATATTATAGAAAATTCCCCATCAAAAAAACGTCAATTAAACCTATCTCTTGGGGCAGTGAATTCTTTAACTAATAGTCAATCTGCTTTATACGAAGGGAATCATCAAGCCAGGAATCATGCGGGATATGTTCAACTTTCCTTCAAAACCAAAAAATTAAATTTAGAAGCCGGTAGTCGTTATGAGTACTTCAATTTAGATGGCAAAGTTCGGTCTAAACCGGTTCATAGAGCCGGATTTAACTATCAATTGAGTCGATCTAACTCGCTTAGGTTTTCTTATGGTGAAGGATTTCGATTTCCGTCTATGGCTGAACTTTTTACTCGCACGAGTTCGGGAAACATAAGTGTTCTACCCAATCCAAATTTAGAACCGGAATCTTCTAAAAGCATGGAATTGGGTTTCAAACAAGGATTCCAACTGAAAAAACGAGGTAAAAACATTTCTGGTTTGATTGACATTTCGGTGTTCAACATGGATATTAACAACCTAATGGAATACACATTCAATAGTTGGAAAAATACCAGCGGGGGTATCATTCCATTTGACTTGGGTTTTAAAAGTGTGAATATTGGCGAAGTGAATATTCGAGGTGCGGAAATTGAAAGCATGGGAAAATGGGAATTGAATAATAAAGGAAGTAAAGTGGAATGGCTTGTTGGCTATACCTTCGCTTTACCAACTGCAAAAAACCCTTTAGATACTATTGGATATGGTTTTGATGGAACCCGTGAAGTCCCTTTAATTTATAAAAGTACCTTAAGCGACACCTCTTCTAACTTCCTCAAATACCGCAATCGTCATACAATCAGAGCCGATGTTCAATGGAGTAACCAAAAATTTCAATTGGGATTGAGTTATCGTTATGAAACCGGTTTTGAGAATATTGACCAAATTTTCTTGCAAGATATTGTAGTAAATGGCGCAAAAAAACAGTTCGAACAAGGTGCCATAAATGGGCATATATTTGATTTTCGAATGGGATATCAATTAAGTCCCAGTTTTCGCATTAACTATTTAATCAGGAACACAACTCAACAAATATTTATGGGAAGACCCGCAGATATGAGTGCTCCGCGCATGCACCAAATACAGTTAAATTACCGATTTTAATTTTTCAATAGTTGTTTTGAGGGATATTAATTCGATACCAGCGATTTAGATCCGGTTAACAAAGTTAGTTTCCGAATAAGCCATGCATTGAAAACAAAGAAATAAATCAGGCCTCCTAAGCCTTGAATTCGAGAACCAATAATCCAATAACGAGTTTCAAGAGAAAACAATTCAAAAAACACAACGCAACCCATCATGGTAAGCGGAACTAAAAATAAGGCTAAAAATAACTTGGATTGTTCTTGAGGAAACTGTATCCAATTATATATTACAAAGACCAAAGAAGGCAGAGCAAGTGTTAAAGAGTAATCTCGTTGATGCGGAAAAATCAAGGGGATAATTAATGTAAACAATGAAACTTTAACGAATTCTACATGGGTTTCATTGGATTGTGGATTGGATATCAAAGAAGTTCTTCTGGAACTCCAAGTATACCATTGCCAAGCAGTTATAGCCACTACCAATAAGCGTAAAAACTGAGTTATCCAAAAAATTACATCATGCGATAACACTTTAACACATGCCATGGGTTCAGTGGGTATTTTATAATCGGTAAAAAACTTCACTACCATAGCCCCTACATCAATAAAACCGCCTTCTCCTACGGTTATAACGTGATTTTTCTTCAGAGGATTAATAGCAGAGAACCATTTTATGGTTTGATCGGAAATGTAATCCCAAGGATAGAATATAAATGGAACTAAAACCAATATTCCAAACCACAACATAACTTGTATAATAGCTTTTACATTTTTTTCAAGCGTCCATTTCCCCAAAAACACCAAAGGAAGAATTTTAATATTTATACCTAAAGCTATTGGAAACCATTTAAATACGCCCTTAAAAATAGATCCGAAATGCGATTCTAAAATACCCCACAAAATAAATATGGTCAATTGCCCGTACCACAAATTCATGAAAAACCAACGGTAACATAAAATCATAGAAATGAGCCAAAAAAGAAACTCGTTTCTCGTGCTTTGAAATTTAAATACAGAAGCAACAATTCGGATAATTCGCCAAGTTAAAAACATCCCCAATACAGACCAAAACACTTTAACGAGAGCCAATGCGTAGGTGATACCTTTAAATTGACCTTGGTCAGAAATTACATATTCTTTTAATGGAGTAAAGGGTTGCAAGAACCAAGTAAAAATGGGTGAATAATAATAGTATAAACCATTTACGAATGGTTGAGTATACAATTCTTTTCCCTCATTCAAATGATAAGCTGCACGTATAAAAATGTCGAAATCGTTTCCACTTGTAATGCTATGAAAAGCAGGCCAGAATATTAAGAGTGCGAATATTCCTATCAAATATTTAATTTTTTTCGAACGGTTTTTCATTTTAATATGACGCAAAAATATTGGGTAATCGCGTTTTTTGTGGTATTTTGCTGATTATTTGTCGATTTTGTATAAAATGAGAAAAAATCTTTCGTGGTTGTTAATGGCATTTTTAGTAGGTGTTTCATCTATGTCATTTGCACAAAACTCCATCATACACCCCGTATTAAAAACTCCGCAGTTTATTGAATTTGCTGAACCCATCAAATCCAAGGAGCATACAAAAATACTGAATAAAGTAGCCAATTATTCCTCCAATATTAGTTGGGTTAAAGTTAATTCACTCACTACCGAATCCGAATGGCATACGCGGTATCAAATGCATTACAAGCGCATTCCAGTAAAATTGGGAATCGGAATAATACACGAAATTTCTCCCAACGAACGCACGAATCAATCCGGAATTTATAGAATCAATGGCGATTTCATTCCCGAAAATAAATTTGAAGGACAACTTCGAATTACCTCCTCTGAAGCCCTAAATACTGCACTTAAATCCCATCCATCTGAGCAGTATTATTGGCAGGATCAACACATGAACGATTTTCTTAAACAAGCAACTGGAGTGCAAGACACCAGTTACTTCCCAAAGGGAAAAACCATGTATTGCAGTCGTAATTTTGACCTGAATTTGCCTCAACGTTTATGTCACGTCTTTCAAATTTACTCTCAAGAGCCTCTATTTGGAGTTGAAGTGTTTGTTGACGCAGAAAGTGGAGAAATCATCGCTGAACAAAACTTGATTTTACATGCCAATAAACCCGGAACGGCGGTAACAAAGTATTCCGGTGTTAGAACCATCATTACCGATAGCATATCTCCTACTGAATATCGATTGATTGAATCTCTCAATGGACGAAAAATTGAAACCTATAACATGCAAAAAGGAACCAATTATGGTGCTGCTGTGCATTTTAAAGATGCTGATAATGTTTGGAATAATGTAAATGCAAATAAAGATGAAGTAGCAACCGATGCACATTGGGGAGCCGAAGCAACTTACGATTATTTCTTGCAAAAACACGGTAGAAATTCCTACGATAACAACGGCGCTAAAATCTATTCCTTTGTTCACTTTAACAATAACTATGGTGGAGCTTTTTGGAATGGAACCGGTATGACATACGGGGACGGAGATGGTGTTATTTTCAACAGTCCTCTTACCACAATTGATGTTTGTGGACATGAAATTGCACATGCTGTAACCACCAACTCTGCTAACTTAACGTATCAGGATGAAAGCGGAGCATTAAATGAAAGTTTCAGTGATATTTTTGGACAAAGTATTGAAACATGGATTCGACCCGCAAGATGGAGCTGGTTAATTGGTGAAGACTGCACTCCTGCGGCTGCAGGTATACGTTCCATGTCAAACCCCAATTTATTTGGTCATCCCAAATACTACAAAGGAAACAATTGGTACAGTGGAACATTGGATAACGGTGGAGTTCATGTTAACAGCGGAGTTCAAAACTATTGGTATTATTTGATTGCCAACGGCGCTTCGGGCACGAATGAAGTAGGAAATGCCTTCAATATCGCTTCTATTGGATTCGATAAAGCAGCAAAAATTGCATATCGAAATTTAACCGTCTACCTAACCCCTTCTTCCACGTATGCAGATGCTAGAACATATAGCATCATCAGCGCAATTGACCTTTTTGGCAACTGTTCTAATGAAGTTATAGCCACTACCAATGCTTGGTGGGTTTGCGGCGTGGGTGCAAAATATGACTCCAATTATGTTAAAGCCAACTTCAAAGCAGATACATTAGCATGCAACAAGAATACGGCTATTCAATTCACCAATCTTTCTGAAAATTATTCTAAAACTACTTGGTTTTTTGGGGATGGTAATTCTACTCAAACTACCTCACCTTCACACGTGTACAACAGTTACGGACATTATAACATTAAATTAGTAGCTGAAAGTTGCTTTAATGGTAAAAAAGATTCGTTAATCATTAACAATTATGTCAAAATAGATTCCACATACGATATCTGTAATGCCGTATTACTTCCCCTTAAAGGTGCTGCAACTACTCAAGTTTGTCATGGTTTTATTTATGATGACGGAGGTGAAGATAATTATGGACCATTAAAAACAGTTCGTTTGGATCTGGACATTGCCAATGCCGATTCCATTCTTTTCCGATTCAAATATGTTGATTATGAAAATGGTTTTGACTCTTTGGTACTTTTTCACACGGATACAACTCAAGCCAATAAAATTGCTTCATTTACTGGATCATCCGTTCCTTTTGGTGGAACTTGGTTCAAACTGCTGAAGAATAAAATTATATTTAAGCAATATTCAGATCCCATGGTCGAAGGCAAAGGATTCAAGTTTGAATATGTAGGTTATCGCAAAACAATTTCTGTAGACCTGGGCCCCGACACCGCTGTTATTTGCTATGGTGATAGTTATACATTCAATCCCACATTTAAAAATGTAGTTCTTGCGAATGCTAAATTCTATCCTCCCTCTCAAATGAATCCCTCAACGGGCAAAATTGGTCCAAAAACTACTCAAAAATACCATTTCAGCGTATTTGATGAATGTACGGGTTTTGGAACTACCGATTCTATCGTTGTCGTAGTCAGAGATCCACTTAAAGTGAAGATTACTCCTGCGGCTGAGGATGTTTGTCCCGGCTCAAACTTCGACCTAATTGCAGTAGCCACCGGTGGTGATAAAACTAATTATAACTATCTATGGGACAATGGCTTATCCAACAAATCTACCCACAAAGTCGTGGTAACAGATACCGTTGTCTACAAACTCATTGTAAGCGATGGATGTAGCGACACGCTTGCTTTCGATTCCATTCAATTAAACATTCCTGCTCCTCTCGATTTAACATCAAATATCCAAGATACGTTATTGTGTTTCGGGGGAAGTTTAGACGTAGAATTAATAAGTTTAGGGGGTAAACCCAATCAACATACAATTACGTGGAATTCAGGTTCATTAATTGGCGACACATTCAATTTCGTGCCTCCTGTTGGTATAAGTAATTACCAAGCAATACTTTCTGATGCATGTATGCCTTTGAATGATACCATTGAATTCAATGTCAAAAAACTTCCTGCCATTACAGGTAATATGCTGATTAATCCTACTACATTGTGTTTAGGAGACAGCATAGACATGTCGTTTACAGTTGCAGGTGGCGATAGTACCAAGTACACATTTATTTGGAACTATACCGACACTTTGGTGGATAAATCACTTCGAGAAAGTCAATCCATGAGTAAGAATTTAATTTTGACCATTTTGGATGGATGTGGCGATTCGTTAGTCTTAAGTCAACCCATTGCAGTTAGTCCGAGCAAATTGGAAATAAACACCACCCGGTTTGATTCCATAATGTGTTGGTACAATCAATCAGGTCGAATTGATTTTAACTATAACGCAGCCAACAATCCGGTTACCATTGAATGGTCACCCAATATTTCAGCTACTGGAAAATCGGCAATTGATTTAGATGCAGGTAGTTATTGGCTGAGCATTCGTGATACATTTGGTTGCATTGATACCAATTTTTATACCATTAAAAAGTTCCCAAGAGTTTATAAAGCTGGAAATGACACTACAGTCCATCGGGGAACATTTGCACAACTAATCGTATTCAATTCATCTGCCCGTAGTTGGTCAGGTAGAAGAATTTATGGTATTCCAACAAAAGAAATCGTTCGTGCAATGCCGTTAAGAGATACAGTTTATTGGGTAGACGGTACAGATATCTATGGTTGTACTGCTGTAGACACCGTGAAAGTGCATGTAATCGATCCACCGGATTACAAATTACCCAATATCTTTTCGCCAAATGGTGACAGACAAAATGAAACTTGGAATCTTATTGCATTAGAGGATTACGAAAAATATGATGTCATTATTTTGGATCGACAAGGCAAAATAGTTTACGAAAAAGTGGGTTACGATAATTCTTGGCGCGCAACAGACAAGGATGGTAATGAACTTCCAAATGGTGTTTACTATTATCAGTTGAAAAATCGCGAATCGGGTTTAACTCAAAAAGGTTACATTCAAGTAGTTCGCTAATTTGAATTCGCTAATTTGAAATAATTGAAAAAGCACATATTCTGATTATTATAAATTAACCCCGTACATATTCTCATAGAGTGAGTGACGGATTCTTTTATTAAGTTCGAATTCTTTTATTTAGTTTAATTCATTATGATTAAAGCCAACACGGTTGAAGAGTATTTTGCTCAACTTGATGCCCGTTCATTTGAATCTCTCAGTGAACTAAGAAAAATAATAAAATCGGTAGCTTCAGAAGCTGAAGAAACGATTAGTTATGGCATGCCCTGCTACAAGGAAAACGGTATTTTGGTGTATTACGCTGCTTTTAAAAACCATTTCAGTTTATTTCCTACAGGTTCGGCTATCAAAGCATTCCAAACTCGCCTAGAAGGGTTTAAAACAAGCAAAGGAACGATTCAATTTAACTTTGATGATCCCTTGCCCATAGATTTAATTACAGAAATTGTAAAATTCAGAATCGAAGAAAACAAATTGAAGAAATCAGTTAACAAACCAAAGAAAAAGCCAGCTTGAAATCAAGCTGGCTTTTTCAAAACTATCTATGTTAGATAAAAATCGAGTTAATTCTAATCTTGAATTGCAAGGTTTGCTTTATCTTTCAATTAAACAAACCTTGCAATTAATCGGATTAACGATTGATATTGATTTTCAATGTAGAAACTCCGGCATTGCTTTCTACTTTCACGAAGTAATATCCGTTAGCAATTTGAGCATCAACTTGAATTTGACGATTCTTAACGTTTACTGATTTTTGAACCAATCGACCATCCATAGCGAAGATTTGCACAGATTTGATTGCATCGTTTTCTTTGGATGCAATATTCAATACATTTTCATTCAAAGGATTCGGGTAAACTACAAATTGTGTAGCATTCACTTTCTCAGTTGATGAAGCCACTTTTTCAATCATAAGTTCAAAACGATCGTTTGTATATTGATCACCAGCAGCTGTGTTAAACACATAATTCAAATCACCACCGTCTACAGTAACCAATTTGTTCAATTGTTTGTCGACCAATGTAATGGTATATTGTTTGTTTTCAGGGCACGATTTGAAATCCAACTGGTAAGCCGTTTTTTGAATGGTTCTGATTTCCAAAGGAATGGTTTGAGAAGTTTCAGCGCTTTCTGGTCTGAAATCCATAGTTAACCAGTTATTGTCTTCGGTTTTAGTACCTAATGCTAAATAACCTCCCCAGAATTTGTTTACATCATATTGATCTACATTTTTATTTACATCAGCATATTTTGCATCCCACTCTAAGAACAAATCATCACTGAATTCAATGGTATCTGTCAAATAAGAAATTTGACCGTTCAATTGATTGCATAACAAACCAGAGTCAGCAATTCCAAAAGCAGTAGCTGCAGGAGCCGTAGTTGTTTTGTCGTCTTCATTGAAGGTTAAAGTAGCACCATTTGTATTTGCCATTGCAAAGAAAGATGCACCAATTTCGATAATATTCGCATTTGCATCGTTCTTGAACGTATTTGTTCCCGATTTAACTACCGTTCCAGTAGTGTTGTTCCAAACATTATAACTCTTTGTGGTTGGATCGTAGATTTGGAATTTATCTTGTACGTTACTGCGTGTAAGCTTAGTAAAATCGATATGACAAGGATATGGGTTAGCTACTAAATTGTAACCCGAGAAAGAACCTGAACCATTCTTTACCAAGGTAACGGTTTTGGAACCCGTAAATAATTCACCTTTGTAATCAATGTTACCCGCGTTTGCTGAAGCATTAGGATTACCTAATCCATTACCGGCCAAACCACGGAAGAACAATAAAATTCCTTTACCAGATTCAATTTTATTGGGTGTATTGCTTGAATTCAAACTATCCCATCTGCTAGCAGTTTCATTCCATACATAGGCAGAAGCTTTGCAATATCCGCAACTGCGATCCATAGAATCCTGGTTAGAACCTGTGTAAACTCCAGAAATAATCAAATCGTCGGTGATTTGAGACAAACTCAAACTATTTTTCATAGGGAATGCAATGGTTCTGTAGGTACGAATACCATTAGAATAGTGTTCAAAATAACATCCACCGGTTAAAGAAGCGTTGGTACCTAAAGCTGCAACGCGACCGCGGTATGTACCGTTATTTCTAATTTGCAAACTCGGAACCCAAGCATTCCAACCTGCCACACCTGCTGCAGGAGTACCTGTCGAATTGATATTGGCATAATCCAACAAAGTCAATACTCCCAACATGGGTAATACGCGCTCTAATGAAAGAGAAGAACCTGCAACTAAACCTGTACCAACGGTTACGTTGGTTAATCCGTTCAAATATAAATCGCCAGCACCTTTTAATGCTTGTGATGGGCCATCAAAGAAAACTGTATTGATGGAGTTCGGCATGATGTGTAAGCTGTTGTATTTTTGAATTTCAACATCCCCACCGAAATACATAGTACCACCTCCGGTGAAAACCATTCTAGGAGCATAAGAACTTCCCGCACTAGAATCCAAAATCAAATCGCCATTAATATCAGCATTGGTACCGTTGGTTAGATTGAATCTCAATGTATCACGACCGGTGAATTTCATTGTAGAAGTTTCATGTGTAAAGAACTCACCATTCGAAACGGTTATTACACCTGTTGATTGATACTTTTCGAAACGTACATCCGAGTAAGGCATCAAAATAATGCGCTCAACAGTTTGCGCTGTTGTGTTCACACTAATTTTTAATGGAGATGAACCTTTATCAAACACCAATATATCACTGGATGAAGGTGATACTCGTTCAGGCTGCCATGCATTGGATGAACCCCAAGTACCTAAAGTTGCACTACTCACATAATTATAAACGTAATCATCAACAACTACAGTAGTATTCAACGTTAAAATTTTACCTGCTCCAGATTGTGGATCACAATTCGCATCAGAAACTTTTACGTAAATCGTATTGGTGTACGTTCCATCAGCACAAGGTGAAGTTCCTAAACGTTCAAAAGTAAGAACGAAGGTTCCAGAAGAGCCATTAGGCACCATACAAAAGTTTCTGGAGTTTGCTGTACTCGTCGCATTGTTGTAAGCATAACGAGTTACGTCTTTCGAGCTGGTGTATCCAGTTACGTTAGAATACACATTTAAACAGGCAGTATCCGTAGAAGAACCCAAAACCGTAATACGCTCATTTCCAGTAAATCCAGAATAAGCCACCGTTACAGTTTTTTTGTACGGATCGAATGTGTTCGAATACCACTTAAGGTTGTAAACTCCAGCTGATTCGGTTAATAAACCATCAGCGGTTAAGGATGTGAGCGTCTGTGCTTCCGCCTTTTTTGATGAGAACTGAATCCCGAAAAGAGCTGCTAACGCAAAGTATTTAAGTTTTTTCATAAATAGTTTAAAAGTTGTTAAGATGTGAGTTATTCACAATTTATCAAAACAAATATCGTGTTTAAAATCATTTCCTACCAAATACTAAGTAGTAATTTTATTATTTCAAGGCTTCTTATTACAAAATGTTACATTTATAACCCCTGAAAACATTGAAAATTACACGCATCGTATGAAATCCATTCAACACCAATTTATTTTCATTCAAATTAAAAAATAATCACGGCAACACACTCATCAAAAACTATACCAATTTAAAAATCATCTTTAACCTACCCGATTCATTTATATTTGCCTCTATGAGCAAATTCTTCAAGTTTATCTGTATTATCACCCTGTTTTTTATTCCTTCTGAACATTTATATTCTCAACAACATACCGAAACCATTTACCTTAAAAATGGCTCAGTAATCAAAGGCAATATTGTGGAATTTGTACCCAATGCCACCTACACCATTGTAACCCCAGATGGCAACAAGTTTGTATTTAACATTGCCGACATTGAAAAAATCGCCTATTCCATCCCCAATAACAACCCATCCAACCATCAAAGTAATTCCCCAAATACGGCAAAGAATAAACTGTATTTCACCCAAATTCAAGCAGCCTATTGTGCTAGCTCTGGTGGCAATGGATTAAATTCTTTTAATATAAACTTTACAGAATCAGCAAGATGGGCCGAAATCATAGAAGTAGGCGGAGGTATCGGTTTTAGTCGATATTTCGACGTCGACGTTAACATGCTACCCATCTTTGCCAGCGCGAAAATCAATTTTGGCAAGTCCAAAATGGTTCGTCCTTATGTTGCTTTCGACGGGGGATATTCGCTCAATCTATCCGACGGTATTGAGAATTCAGGAATTTACATCCATCCAACATTGGGCATTCAAATGCCCGCTGGCAACAACCAAATTCGCATTTCGTTTGGTTATCAAATGCAACAAATGCCTTTTTATTCCTTTGAGGGTTGGGGACTGAAGAAACAGTTTCTTTATGCTGAAGCCATTTCGGTGAATGCTTCCTTTGTATTTTAAACTTTTCAGAGTTCGCTGCGTCTATGGATTGTGTCGACCCAAAATCGGACGGCCCAATAACCTGATTTTTAAGCATTACCATCAAATATCAGGTGAAAGAATTGAACCCATTCGTTCGTTTAACCATAAGCTACCTCGAAAATCTATGAAAATCGTATTCAAGCCACGCCCCATTCTGCTAACAGCCGCAATCGGCGCATCAGTTATTTTGGGATTGTATTCCTGCAAACCGGAGAGTCAAACCGATTCTGACTATTCTTCGGAAGCCATACAACGGGTTTTTGGATCCAACATCAATATCCAACAACCCGAAAATTACGCCAATCAATCTCGACCCAGTTATATCCTTCTCGATAACAGCGGCAACAATCCCATAGAAGATAAAAAAGCTACCCTCGGACGGGTGTTGTTCTACGATAAAAAGCTGAGCTACAACGAAACTGTTTCCTGCGCTTCTTGTCACAAACAAGAATATGCATTTTCGGATATTGACATTCAAAGCAAGGGAGTTAATGGCAATACAAATCGACATGCGATGCGATTGATTAACACTCGATTTTCGCGCGAAACCCGCTTTTTTTGGGATGAACGAGCAGCAACGCTAGAAATTCAAACCACCATGCCCATACAAGATCATGCTGAAATGGGTTATTCGGGACAAAATGGCGATCTTGGAATCAATGATTTGATTACCAAATTAAACAACACCGATTACTACAAGGAGCTGATTGCTTGGGCTTACAACGACAAATCAGGAAAAACACAATTAACCGAAGCCAAAATGCAAGAGTGTTTATCTCAATTTATTCGAAGCATTCAATCATTTGACTCCAAATACGATCAAGGCAGAAGTCAGCTTCCCATCAACGCGAACAACAATGATTTGCCGAATTTCACATCCCAAGAAAACAACGGAAGAAGACTATTCACCAATCCGCCGGTTTTTGGGGATTCCGGTAAACGTGTAGCGGGGGGATTGGGTTGCGCCGGTTGTCACAGACCGCCTGAATTTGATATTGATCCGAATTCATTGAATAACGGAATTGTAGGCAATTTAACTTCCCCTGGTACATTGGACTTAACCAATACCCGAAGTCCATCGCTTCGCGATTTAGTGAATCCATTGGGCGAACCCAATGGTCCGATGATGCATACGGGGAGTGCCGAAACGTTGGAAAATGTGCTCGGACATTATAACAATATCAATGTTCGCGCTGGCAACACAGCTATTGACCCGCGATTGACTCCAGGTGGATTTCCCCAAAGACTAAATTTAACGGCTCAAGAGCGAAACGACATGGTAGCATTTCTAAAAACGCTTTCTGGAACCGCGGTATATTCCGATAAAAAATGGAGCAATCCGTTTCAGTAGTTCGCAAAAGGAAGTAACTTTGCATGAATGATTGCGGCTGGCCCCGTAGTTCAATGGATAGAATAGATGTTTCCTAAACATTAGATACAGGTTCGATTCCTGTCGGGGCTACTAGAATACTAATCTGTTCGAATAAATAATATCTGCCTATTTCTCGGCATATTCGAAGTAGTAAAAATTTACATTTTTGATTGGGTGTTTCGCGGGTTTAAACTACCTAATAATTATTGAATTGGTTGTGCTACACGAAGGTTGTGTGTGTTCGTGCAATTGCTGATATGCAATTTGCAAATATCTAAATTTAGCTGAAATATGAGTCATTGAAATGATTTGTAAATGATACGTGATTTTCTTAGATTCGTATGTAGTCAAGTTAGCTGATAATTTAAGAGTCCAAATTACAATGACAAAAGTAATGATAGAATTAAATAAAAAAAGCGTTGTATTTCTACAACGCTTAATGCGATACTCCGCTCTACCACTGAGACGTATTCCCTCAAAATCATTTAACATTTGCGAGGAAAGTCGGATTCGAACCAACGACCGAGATGGAATCTTTATTTATTATGGACACATAAATTTCACATTTTCTAATATTCAAAGTTAATTAAAAATGGAAAATTTCAAATCAGAACCATTTCAAAAATTTCTGCACTCACATACTCGGTTGAACAACTATATAAAGGTTTCAACAGTATCTGTTGATTTTCTTTATAAATCTAAGGATAATTCTAAAGAATTATCTGAACACATAAATACACTGATTCTTGAAGCGGGGGAAAGATGGACTCCAAGAATAATTAAGAATATAGAAAAAGAAGTATTACAACTAAAAAATGACCTATCAAAAACTGGAATTATTTGGGTTTATTCTGCTTTTGATGTTTTTTTCAAACAGGCCGAGGGGCAGTTATCTGGCTTTTTTCCAAAATTAACCGGAGACAAAAATGTTTGCAACAATGAAGAGGATTTAGAAGAAAAGAAGGAGTCTAAAATTATTTCACTCTATACAAAACTAAATTGGCCAATTGACAATATTAAAGGAATTTTACCTGTACTGAAATTTTATGAAATTTTGAGGCATTGTATTGCACACAATATGGGACATCCAACCACAAAACTTATTGACATCTCTACAAATGACGACTTCCAAAAGGCGATAAAAAGTTGGCAAACAAAATATATTAAGAAAAAAATATCAGACCCGCCAATTGTGACCAAGGAGTCTATAATTCTTAAACCCCATCATTGCATAATGTATTCAGAGACTTGTCTTAGAATCGCAACTGATATAAATACTAGAATATTTGAAAAATTTGGACTTAATCATTTTATCGGTTTGACAATAAAGAATCATCTAATTGAACCGAGTAAATTAAAAAAGCCAGTATGTGAAAATTTTTCGAGGTATATTGTTTATCATTTAAAACAAGACTTCAATATATCCATTTCACCATATAATAAAATAAACGATTACTACAGAGACGAGAATTTGAAAAAACAGCACAAATTACGATACATGACATTGAAAAACAACAGCTAACAGCACCTACCCCAAAGTGGCCGTTTTGTGGTTAAACCAAGATTTGTACATCTATCAAAGTTTGTGCTTGATTGGCATTATTCAGTCGAGAAAACAAGTGGGTATATACGATTAATTCTGTATCCAGTATTTGTCCTACCCCATTGATTGATGTAATCAATTCATATATTTTCTTGAGTTCATCATCTTGATTTATCAATTCAAGAATACGCTTTACTTTTAGCCAGTCCATTTAGTGCTGCTTTATTTAACCTCCTTAATTCTTTGCCGGTGGTTTTACATTCATAATTTTACAATTAAGGAAAACGAGTTAACCAAGGTTATGTAAGTCTCAAAACCTTTATAATGGGACATAAACCCTAATATCTATTTGAGTCGTAACATTACTGGAAAGCGGGGCTCTATATCGTTTTATAGATCTAAAAACCTTGTTAGCGCATAGATCGCCCTGCTTTCAGTTAATTCATTTAAATGTAAATGTAATTTACTTTTAGATTTGGTTACAAGTCTAAAGGTTACCGGCAAGTGTAACAAGCAACCATACTACTATCGGGCTGAAATCAGAAAATCCAAATCGACAACTTCCAAACCAACTTTCAGGACGACCTTAACAAGACAGACAATTTCGCAATAAGCAGACATAGACCAACTAGTTTGCTGACAACCAAACCTGACTCCGAATGTTTTTTAATATCTTCACACTGCACATTTTAAAAAATAATTTTAGC
>JACCDQ010791236.1_pt1 | contig 20101 bp, 23 predicted proteins | sample 7446031 | NCBI WGS metagenome assembly JACCDQ01 (sample SAMN15323442, study PRJNA562643) | freshwater metagenome | isolation source: river surface water | place: USA:Blue River Watershed | collected 2017-08-17
GACTTTGCTGACCGTGATGCTGTCTTGCTTATCGGTTCAACAGATAATGAATTCTGTAAACTAGCATGGCGTAATGCACACGAAGACTTGAAGAAGACCAACTCATGGTCATTTGCAGATGTAGCACGTGACGAGAACAGCTTGGCAGAACAATTGGGTATCTTCTATGGTCCAGCAGGTGCGGCACTTCGTGCAACATTCATTGTTGACCCAGACAACATCATCCAACACGTTACTGTGAACAACTTGGATGTGGGTCGTAACCCAGATGAAGCATTGCGTGTATTAGATGCATTGCAAACTGGCGAGTTGTGCCCATGCTCACGCCCAATCGGTGGGGAGACACTGTAATGACTGCATGGGTAGACGCACTAAAGGAATCTAGTATTCCTGACTATGCAAAGGATACCAAGCTCAACATTGACGCGGTAATCAAGCGTAGCACTCTACCTGTTGAAGAAGCAGAAGCTGTTGCCCTAGCGGCAGCTTTTGCAACTGGTAACAGCAAATTGTGGACTTGGATGGAAAGTCAAATTGCTAACAAGACTGAAACACAAGCTGCATTAACAGCAGGTGCATTGATGGCACAAAACAACATTTGGTATCCATTTGTTGAAATGGCCGACGATGAAAACTTGAAGGGTTTGCCTGCACAGTTACGCATGAATGCTATCGCAAGCCATGGTGGCACAACTGCCGAACGCTTTGAAGCATACAGTTTGGCTGCAAGCATTGTGGGCAAGTGTCACTTCTGTGTTAAGGCGCACTACGAAGGATTGAAGAAGATGGGCTACACTGTAGAACAACTACGTGATATCGGTCGCATTGCAAGTGTTATCAACAGTGTTGCACGAGTAGTAGCAAACTAATAGGAAACCATAAATAGATATAAAGGAATCTATTTATGTTTGCTATTGTAATGAGTTTTGCCATAGTTGTTGCGAGTTTTGCATTTTCGTGTATAATTGCAGAAGCGTTTAGGAAGAAAGACCACGATGACTCTCAGTGAATACTTTGAACAAACTTCATACAAAGCAACTTATCATTTGGGTGATAGAATACTGGGACGCTATAAAGGCGTCCCTTTTATTGGCACAGTTGGTAACGACAACCAACTAAATCCTGTCGACGGTCCTTTCATTACAGTGCATCTTGATTTGCCCATTAAGATTGATGATGTAGTGAAAGATGTTATAATTGTAAAACACAACGAAATTAATCGTTTGAAAGAAATTGCGCTTGAAGCTCAGATGGTCAGAGCAACCGATTCTAAACCGGTAAGAAGTGGGTTCGATTCCCATCAAGCGCACCAAAAACCCAAGAAGGTCGTAAAAGAAGTTACTAAGACAGAATCTTTACTCGACCGACTTAAAACATTGAAAGGTAAGAAATAATGGATATGGATAACGCCGCAGTCTTCTTGGCTGGCACAATTTTGTATGCTGTTGGTTTGATTGTGATTCTAGTGGCTACTATTCTCGCAAACAATCTAATTCACAAATATTGGAAGAGTTTTGGATGGTCATGGTTCCCTGCTTTCTTACAACAAGAACAGCCACGATTCATGACACCAGAAGAAGCTGCTAAGATTGAACCATTAGTCGATCCAGTAAGCGGCGAAAAGCATAAAGTAAAATGATTTATAGGGGAAGCACCCCCTATAAATACAATGTCATAACTTAAGGAGAAACAAAATGACTGACTTAAACCCAATCGCTATCTAGACAGAATTTGCTTGTAAAGAGGTAGTCTTCCACTTTAACAAGAAACACTTAGAAGACGAGACCATTCCCATGTGGGTCTTAAAATTTCATGGCGAAACTTATTATGTGAATCACGTTAATGCAAAGTTACAGTGGAGTACTAAAGAGACTCCAGACAATTCACATACTAAAGGTTCACTCAAGTTCAAAAATGCGTTGGTAACTATCAACGAACAGAACGAAGCAACACTTACTGAACTAACAATTTACGACAAGTTCCGTCTACGCAATCAAAAGCTAGGTATTACTCGTATTATGTTTAGACCCGGCAGTGATATGCATAACGCTCTACAGAAGAACGAGTTTAAACATAGCCCATTCAAAACTATATCAGCACCCTGTACAACAACATACATCATTTGCGATATGTTGAAGAAAGAGGAAGTGACATTTGCTACTTTGAAGTATGATGGATTCAGAATCGTAAAAGAGAATGAATACTACTATAAACACTATGATGAAACTATCGGTGACCGTATCAGGGCAAGCTACTCTGATCCTGACACACCATATGAGTATAGTTGACCAAAATGTTTTCTTTTAATACTACCCTATGATAGAATAAATACATTGCTACATAGGGTAGCATCTAACAGACTTTAACCAACATGCACTTAGTCTGTGTGCAGTAAAAGGAAAATATGATGTACGCAAACAAGCTCGTGGCGAGCCTAAAAGCCAATGGTAAAATTCTCCGCGAATTTAAAGATAATGTTTATATTCCCTTCGGCAGCGAATATAGCTTCTTACTAAAAAACCTCAACACAAAACGAGCATTAGTCAATGTATTCATTGACGGTGAAGACATGACACCCGGTGGTCTTGTTATCAATGCAGGTCAAGAGATTGACTTGGAACGCTCAATCAAAAACGGCAATCTACGTGAAGGTAACAAGTTCAAGTTCATTGAACGCACCGGTGCAGTAGAGAAGCATCGCGGTATCAAACTAGAAGATGGATTGATTCGTATTGAGTTCCAGTTTGAACTATACGACATGAACCAGTTCTTTGTGAACAATCAAATCTACAACAAGAGTATCATGCGTGGTATCGGTAGTGATACGTTCGCTGTACCGCAAGGAACTGGAAGCGCATTGTATAGTAGCGTAAGTGGCTCTACTGGTGATGGTGCTTGGCTTAGTGCTAGCGGTGCAATGATTAACTCAATGAATGTTTCTGCACAAGCACAATCAATGCCAGCGAATGATGTCGGTATCACTGTGGCAGGTAGCAAGAGTGAACAAAGATTCACTACTACATCTATGGGTGTGATGGAAGCTGAGAAGCATTCAATCATCTTTATGTTGCTGGGCGAGACCGAAGACAACAAGCCCGTGTTGCAACCAGTGAATGTTAAGATGAAACCTAAGTGTACCTCTTGTGGCAAGCAAAACAAGGCAACGGCTAAGTTTTGTTCAGAGTGTGGCACTGCACTTGAAATCTTTGCATGAAAATAGAATCTAGTTTAGATTGGTTAGAAGTAGGGGGCGAGTTGACAAGACAGCTCAACAAGCTACCCTATAACCCTGACCTTCGCAGATTTATACATAACATTGATATTATGGTTACTGAGTTAAGCAAGGCAGAAGTTGAAGCAAGACGAATCAATAAACTAGAATACACAAAAGAAAAGGTCGATGACATTAATAAAGCCATCGACCATTTAGAGAAACTTTTGCTTATCGCTAAGTTAGTTAGTTGACCCAGCCATTATTGCGTTGTAATTCTCCGTACGCTGAAATACATCCCGTGTTAAGAGTAAGCATTTTTTCATTATATGAATGAATGGTCTCGATAGAAGTAGTGAGTATACCTATCGTAGTATTGTTCACTAGAATCATAGATCCAGTGGTGAATGATTCGTATAGATAAGGTTCTACTAATGAACCGGCGTAGACATTACCAGACTGCATCGGATCGATTGCAGAATTATCGAACTCTAAACCGATTGGTGTCCATTCTGTTGTGCTAACTGTTGCTAGTTGGTTGTCAATTGATTTCTCATCGAACTCCGTGATATTGTTCGGATACCATCTAGATACACCCAACTTAGCAGTATCTTCTTGCACCCAAGTACCACTAACTCGCATTGCAGAAAGTTTATTAGTATCTAGTGAAATCTGAAAATTAACAAAAGTTGTTTGTCTGACAGAGGTACCATTGAGTTTGTTTTTATCTAGTACCCACTTCCAGTCAACATTTGTAATAGAATTAAAAGACTTGCCTGTTGGTTTTGAGTTGCCAAAACCTGTCCCTATTGTTGGTCCAAACAATTTATTAGTAGTAGACTGACTAACAGGATACGCAAGTGTTGCCATTACGACTTAGGTACTGAATGACCGATACGTGAACTAAATCCATTAGACATTGGCCAGATGCTATATGTTGTACCACCATAAGTGTATTCGTCACCATGAGCGTAGTCGCCGTTGAAAATGTAAACGCCAGTTTTGTCACTCATGTTACCACCCATCGCACCATAGTAACTCATCTCCCATCCTAGTGGCATATGCAAGAATGCGACTGCACCTAAGTTAGCAGTAGGGAAGCGATAGAACGATTGATTGCTCATAAATGAAGCATAACTGTTGATACCTGCACCGTTCGAAGTACTAAAGTTACCTAGTAATGGACGTTGACCTGAGCTAATAGTACCAATAGTGTGACAGATTCGTTGTGCGTATAACTTTGACCAAGTTGTGCCGATACTAGGACTTGCATTGATTAATGACATTATACCGTATGGGGATAAGTTTGCATTCGCAGCAGTAGTGTACAATGGGTTACGAATACTAGTGAAATCTTCATTACGAGGCGCAACCTTTTGTCCATTCGTACCTCTGTCAGGCATTGTGAACATGACTGGTATCATGTCGTTGGTATCTAGGTTCCAGTAGTCATACTTAGTGTATTGACCTACATACCATGGACCTGAATATGTTGATGCTGAATATGATGCAGGGTATCCACCCGGTGCATAAGCGCCTAAACCAGTAGCCCACATGAACATAGAGTCAGAAATATATACGTATAAAGTGAATACGTTATCCCCGCCGTTACCTGAGCTATTGATGTAGTTAGTTGTATTATTTAAAGAGATACCTGCAAGTGATAATTGCGTACCAAGTGTAGTATTAGTATCATCGGCGGCAGTCAAACTCATCTGACTACTAGACATGGTTCCACCGGTAATCAACGAACCTACATTGTAATATACGTTTGGTGATCCTGAATCAGTGTTAAACAGTTGAGTGTAGTAATTTGTACCATCGTCATCTTCTTGCTGAATAGTCATAGCAAACTGTTTAGTGCTAGTGTTACCGTAGTAATGTGCTGTTGTGGTTGACAAATCAGTGGTTCTGTATATTTCACTAGTAGCATCTTCTAATCCAGCTAACAATGATGAATTGTAACTAGCATCAGTTGCTCTAGTGCGCAGGCTTGCAATACTTGTAACCGAAGATGTATTGATAATGTCAGTAACAATGCGCCATAACGTATATTGTGATTTTGCGACGGTGAAGTTTAATTTAATGTACATGTTATTCTTTCGGAATTGCTAAGCCTAAACGTGTTGTGTAACCTAATCCTACTGGGAAGATTACAAATGTTCTGTTGTTGTAACTGAACTCATCTCCGGGGAAGTAGTCGCCGTTGAAAAGATAGAAGTCACCGATATCTGAGATATTCCCGCCCAACATAGATACGTTCATGTTTCTAATTGTCAATGGTAGGATAGAAAATCCTTTTGTCAATAAATCACTAGACGGAATTCTAGTTTGAACAGTTGACGTATTCAATACTGCACCGTAGCAAGCATCAGTGGCATTAGTTGATGAACCAGCAGATGAAGTCAATGCGTAAGTATCGGCATATCTTGTGCCAACACCAATTGCACCTCTAATTGCATAAGCTACAGGGAAGGATGTGCCTGTTCCCGGAGTTGTGTTGATATAGTTGAAGAACTGAAACGTACATTCAGTGGCAGTTGAACTGTTGGGGTTTGTAATACCCAACTCACCGGTTGTAGTAAACGGCAATATATATGAGTTGTTAGGGTTCATGTACACGAAAGGAAGAATGTTGTTCGTGCTAGTGTTCCAGTAATCATATCTTCTATACTGTGAGTACACTGAACCGGCTACGTTTGCGTTGTTTGAGTAAAATGAGTTAGTACCGTGCCAACCTGAAGGTTGAAAACCAGATGGGGATAAGATTGCTGTCCAAACAAAACTTGAAGGGGTTATATATGCCCACAATGTGTATACCGGAGCACTAGTTACAGTAGAGTGTACCGCACGTGATGATGAGGTTTGCCCGGCAAATGCTATCGATGTGCCTTGAACAGTTGACTGAGAAGTTGCGATATTAACTCCCCATTGTGACGAATTTATTGGGGTACCTGCGTTTAGTGCATTGGTATAATTTTCAGTGATAGCATACGGATTAGTAGTCGAAGTACTGAATAATTTATAGTATTGTTTTGTTGATGTTGCATCGTATGTAGGGAATTCAAGAACAAACTCGAACACGGTACTAGAAAGCGCCTGTCCGGTACGTGCGATATGAGAAACGACTCCGGTGGTGTCTGTTGTTCTATAAATGTAACTAGATGCGGCATCAAAGTTTTGAAGCAAATCAACTGCCCATCCGGCGTTTGTTGCACCGGTTGTCATTGCTGAAACGCTCGTATACGTCGGTTGTGCAATAATTTCAGCAAGTATACGAAATACTTGTGCATATGTTTTACCTGAAGTGAAGTTAAGTTTGATTAGCATAATATATATTTAGTTCTTTTAGAACCATTTCCCTACGATTGTTGTGTTCCCGAACGCTTGTGCGAATCCAATGTTTCCCGCTTCTGAACCTTTGGGTTGGATTTCTGACGAGTCGATTCTTCCTAAATTGTTATTTTGCTCAACAATTTTAGAACTTACATTATTTAGTACGATTTGGACTGGGCTGTTTTGGTTAGTGTATGTATCTTTGACATTTAGCGCAAAAATTTCAGGTTCACTTAACGTATCTTGGGTACCAATCTGTCTAGTAGATAATGTCAGGTCAAATGATGCAGGATCCATAACGGATACTACGTCTACGTTAGGAACTGATATTGTCATGCTATTAATTGAATTAGCAGTTAAGTTAGTATTTGGATTAACTATTGGTGCGATTGATGTGGTTGAAAACGTGTGCGGGACGATTATGTGGTAGAATCCTGTGGTTCCAACCTCAGTCTCGTTGATAGTTGAATTTACTTTTAGAATGTTAGTGAGGTAATATGGATTTGTCCTTACATCAACTTGTAGAACCTCTGTTGTTTCCGCAGCAAATGTTTGATCCTTAACTACAGCAAAGTATTTTGTAACACCTACTTCCGTTTCAAACGTAACTGGTAGAGCATATGTAATTGATGTTCTAGATTGAGTTGTAAATGATGTTTGAGGGGTGCCTGCGAAACTAGTATCATTAAACAACTGGGTTGTCTTCTTAACTACAGAGAAGTATGGTACTGAACCACGCTTGATAACTGCAGGCGCCCCTGAAACGGGGAAACCTGCATTAACTACTCCTGTCGTTAAAGTTGCCATACATTACGTTTTGGGGATAGCCAATCCCAGTCTAGTAGCAAATCCAGCGTACATAGGCCAGATACTATATGTAGTTCCGCCTACAACATATTCATCACCCGGTGTGTAATCGCCGTTGAATACATAGAATCCACTTTTCTGACTCATGCTTCCACCGAACGCACAGTATAGAGACATTTCCCAGCCCAAATCATGATGACCAAACACGGCTGTAGTTAGTGTTGCATCAGGAATCTTATATCCGGGGTTAGCTGTATTGATTAGTTGACGATACGAAATTGTAGCAGCAGTAGTCACCCCACTGTCAGCAGTCAACGGTCTATGACTTGAACTCATGCCATCCAAAGTCATGCCTACTCTTTGATTTGTTAACACAGTAGGTGCAGTAGTTGCAGTGCTAGGTGATGTATCAATCATGTTTAATACTCTAAACGCACATGCAGTGGCATCAGCAGTTGGATACATAGGGCTATTATATGTCGAACCGATATCAATGTTGTTAATCCCAAATCCAACACCAGCACCTCTATAGTTAAACAATGCTACTGGGTAGAATACAGTAGATGCACCTGAATCAGTGTTCCAGTAATCATCACGTGTATATTGTGACATAATGAAAGGACCAGATAGAGCAGTAGCAGCAGAGTATGTACCAGGCCAGCCAACTGGGGCAGCAGCGTTGTTGTTAATCGCCCAAATCATACAAGTATCAGTGATATACATCCAGAATGTAAATACGTCATCACCACCTGTACCGGCAGCGTTTAACGTAACCGCAGCACCTGTTGTTGTTCCACCTAATGTAAGTGCAGTACCAGTAGCAACAGCACTAGCGTCTGCTAGTGTAGGTGGCATCATTGTGCTCGTGATTGTTCCACCTGAGATAGTAGTACCCATTTGATGCAACACTTGTAACGCGGCTCCTGTGGGATTAGTAAACTGTGTATAAAACTTGCGTGAAGTTGCATCAAACACACTATGCTCAATAGTGAATGTGTACACCTTTGTACTGTTAGTACCATAGTAGTGCGATTTAGTATAAGACAAATCAGTAGTGCGAATGATTTCACTGTTAGCTGCATCTAAGTTAGCTAACAGTGATGAATCCCATGTTCCAGAAGTTGCAGTAGATTGCAATGACGAAATGCTAGTGATACCACTAGTATTGATAATCTGATTTATCGTTCTGAATACTTGATAAGCGGGTTTTGCTGCGGTGAAGTTTAATTTAATGTACATATTATTCCTTAGGGATAGCCCAACCTAGGCGGTTTGATTGACATGTTACGTTTCCGGGTATGATGTGATAAGTCTTACCGTTGTATGTAAATTCATCACCTGGGAAGTAGTCACCGTTGAATAAGAAATACCCTGATTTATCTGTCATGTTTCCACCTAACATTCCATTACGCTTGAATGTAATTGGTAGTAGTGCATAACCTCTCTTACCGTCAAGTGATGGTAACAAGACACGATTTTGTGAAGTAGTGTTGATAAATGCACCATAACATTGAACAGCAGCACTCGCGGTACTTAGTGAACTTGTCATTGGAGCATCGCTGTATCTATTACCAACTCCCCATACAACCTGAGTATAACCCATCTTAACCCAGCTTGTACCGTTTGTTGGTAAAATTTCAGCATAGCTGTAAATTGAGTATGGGTTTTCAGTAGTAGTAACGGATATCGAATTCTTTACACTAGTCCAGTCTGTTGCCGCAGAACCAAAAGAAACAGCGTTTCTAAATGGGTTACAGAACATAAGAGGTATCATGTTGTTTGCATCTGTATTCCAATAATCTCTACGTGTGTACTGCGACCATTGATATGGTCCGATCCATGTAGTTGAAGTTTGTAAGCCTGACAGTGACGGATAGCCCATGACAGAGTAACCGGCAGCTGATCCTGTAAATCCATATAAAAAGGTATTATCTGTCAAGAAAACCCACATTGTGTAGCAAGTAGTACCCGCCGCAACGTTGTTCATTGCTGAGACACCAGTTGTTAATCCTAATAAAGTCCCTTGAGCAGTTGATTGAGTAGTGCTTGATGTTATTCCCCAACTAGAACTAGAAAAAGCATTAGTCAATGTGGTACCGACGTTAGATACGACAGCAGCACCGGTCGATGCAACACCAATAGAAGTATAATACACCGTACTTGCATCGTATACTTTTTGCTTTAGAACAAATTCAAACGCATCAATGCCATTAGTAGCAGCGGGTCTTGCAATGTGTGATGCAGTGTTTGATGTTAATTCAGTGGTTCCTGTGCCAGTTCTTACTAATTGACTATTAGTCCAATCAATGTTGGCTGTCAAGTCAGCTGCCCAAGATGCACTTGTTACTTTGTCTTGGATCCCGCTAATACTTGTCAGTGTACCATCGTTAATGATTTCATTTAATACCCTGAAAAATATAGCTGGGGTTTTTGGTAATGTATATTGGAGTTTTAAAAACATAATTATTCCGTTGGAGTTTCAGATAATAGTTGCTGTGCTTCTAATTCAGCGGCAGCTTGTGCTGCTAAAAATTCTGCCTCAGTAAGCACATCTGTGATTTGCTCTATACTATTTAACATATTTTCAGGGATACTTGTTCCGGCGGGTACAACAAAATACACTGATGAGTGTATGCTAAAAAATGGAATTGAGCGTAACTCGGGGATAGCCCCGCTGATAGTATCAGCAATTTCTTGCTCACTAGTTCCGGCTTCAATAGCTGCCCTGTAGAAATCATAATTCCATGGTTCGTTCATGTTGAAATTAATGATGTTTAGCATGTCTGAGTATTTCATATATCTTCCTTAAATTGTTAGTAAAAATGTAACGTACAAGTCAACTGCACTTGCACCTGCGACCGTAATGTCTACAGTCAAATAATCGTTAGCGGATAAAGCATCCCCTGCAATAGTTAGAAGTGAAGCTGCACCTGCGGTCAACGTTGCTGTACGAATTTGAGTACCGTTTTTCTTGATACTGATTGTTGTGTCAGTGTTGCCAGCTGTACCTAAATTCATGTAGAAGTTAGTAAGTGTAGCATCGCTTGGCATGTATAAACGTTGCGTTCCAGTATTTACTTGAACAGTTCCTTGCCAGTAATAATTCTTAGATATTGCAGTGCCGCCCGATGAGCCTGCACCAGCAGCCCAGCCTAAGTTACCTGTACCATCAGTTGATAGAACATACCCGGGCTGTCCACCCAAGATATGAAGATTGGCTGCAGTTCCCAATGAGATGTTTGCACCAACAACTGAAACGTTTCCATTGACTGTTAACTCTGTCAGCGTGCCTGTACTTGTAATATTTGGTTGTGCCGCTGTTGTCACTGTACCGGCAGTCGTTGCAGCACCTACACTCCCTGTAACATTCCCACCAAAGATGTTAGAGATGTTGCCACCTTCACCTGACAAGCTACCTGCATCTACTAGACCGGTAACTGTTAAGTCAACTAGTGTACCTACGCTATTGATGTTTGGTTGTGCGTTAGTGTAGACTGTTCCTGTAACAAGACTGTTACTAACTTGACCGCTTACGTTGGCGCCGTTAATGTCAGTAATACTACTACCGTTACCTTGAAGCTGTTGACTGATAATAGTGTTAGCAGTGATAACGTTTGCACCTGCAATATTACCACCGGTACCACTACCGGAAATAATGTTTCCGGTGTAAGTCATTGTAGTTGAGGACATCACAAGCGTGTCTGCTACCCCACCGACTGCAAACTTGATGTTTCCATTCGGTTCAATATATACATTACTTGTGCCGTTGATTATATATGAGCCACCGCTACCGCCTTGTTGCGGATCAATCCATAATAAATTACCAGTACCATCTACTGTTAGCAGTTGACCTTCAACACCACCACCGATATTAATGTTAGCGGCATCGGATACATTTAGTGACGTAAATGTTCCTGTAACATTAGCCGCATCAACTGAACTTGCAGTTCCGCCGCCAAGACTCCATGGATCACCATTAGCATATAACAAACTATTTGTTTTGATACTACCTGCTGTAACAACACCGGTGTATGTTGGTAGATAATTAGCAACATTGGTGTTTGAATACATGCCGGTTAGTTGACTACCGTTACCTAAAATGTAGCTGCCAGTGATATTACCGCCGGCAGAAAGATTAGCTGTTATGCCGACGGAACCGTTTTCGTTATTGTATTTTGTAGTAATAGCAGTAGTACCACCGCTATCAATAATATTTCCTGTTTTGATACCAGAGCCAGTTGCAGTTATTAAACCAGAAACCGTCAATCCAGTTAATGTACCAACACTAGTAATACTCGGTTGTGCAGAAGCAGTCACAGTAGAAGCAACTACACCTAAAGCATCAACAAACGATTTAGTTACTCTAGCGTTAATAGCAGTGTTTGCTCTTGCTACTGTGTAGTATAAGTTTGTGCCTTCTGCTAAACTAGTAGTTGATGCTTGTGTACCAAACCAAGTATTAGCAGTTGTGTTGAAATCAGATGTGGATAACTTACTGCCTATTGTTGTTGCAATTGACGTTGCAAAGTTTGGATCGTCACCTAAAGCCGAAGCCAATTCATTTAGTGTATTCAATGCTGTCGGCGCAGCGTCAACTAAATTGCTAATTTGAGTATTAACATAAGTTTGAGTTGCATATCCAGTTAAATCAGCACCGGGTACAGATGCAATAGCAGTATCAACGTATGATTCAGTTGCGTAACCAGTTAAGTCAGTTGATGGAATAGCTGCAATAGCAGTATCAACATACGTCTTAGTAGTGTAATTTGTTAAATCAGTTGCGGGGATATCTGCAATAGCAGTATCAACATATGTCTTGGTAGCATACGGAGTCAATGAAGAACTAGTGATATATCCCTGTGATGTAACAAAACTTTCAGTAGCGTACCCTGCATCATTTGTCAAGTCGCTTACATTATCACCGGGTTGAACTGCACTATCAGCTTTAGTACCCTGAGCCGCAGTTGCATAATCAGTAGAAGAAGTAGCCGCCGCAGTACCTAATGTTGGTTTATCAGTTAACTCATTGTATGAGCTAATTAATAAGTTAGTAGTATCAGTTAAATCACTAACATCAAGCGGGATAAACGGCTTGTCGGTCAAATCAATGTATGAAGTAACTCCACCGGTTCCGCCACCAGTACCAGAAGTAGCATCAGTGCCGTTAACCCAATTAGTTCCGTCATATTTTAGAACTTGACCTGACTCTAAAGTTCCAGAGTTAATAACTACATCAGTTAAATCGTTTAATGCTGAAGCACCTAACAAATTATTTGTATCGGTTAAGTTGCTAATGTCAGTTGGGATAGACGGTTTGTTAGTTAAGTCAGTATAGCTACCGCTGAACAACGTTGGCTTGTTAGTTAAGTCAGTATAGCTACCGCTGAACAACGTTGGCTTACCTGTAATATTAGCGTATGTAAATGCGTTCGCATTCAACTTGTTCGCTAGTGTGTTTGTAACAGTCGTAGAAAAGTTTGCATCATCACCCAAGGCAGCTGCCAACTCGTTCAATGTGTTTAGTGTAGAGGGAGCTGCATCAACTAGATTGCTGATTTGCGTGTTGACATAAGTTTGTGTAGCGTACCCGGTTAAGTCAGAGACAACTCCGGTTAATAAACTACCGTCACCCACAAACTTAGTTGCAGACAATGTACCTGTAGTCTTGTTAAATGTTAATGCTGAATTACCTGCAGTTGTGCCGTTATCATTAAATTGAACTTGAGTATTTGTTCCCGCTGGCGCAGATGAACCAGCACTAATACCAGTAAGTTGACTACCGTCACCGATGAATCTTGTCGCTGTTACGTTCCCATCAACGGTCAACCCAGTCAACGTACCAACACTAGTAATGTTGGGCTGTGCATTCATAAACACAGTACCAGCCATGTGAGAACTCGGTACTTCACCGTAGATGTTTGCGGCACGAATGTTACCGATTTGATAACCATCACCCTTTAAGAATGATGCTTGCAATACACCAGTAGCAGAATTGAATGTGAAGTTAGGACTCCCGCCCAAATTACCGTTGTTATTGTATTGGACTTGGGTGTTGCTACCTGCAGTGGTCTGGCCGTGAGCAAGGTACGTAGTAACTTCAATGATTTCACCGCTTAGTGGAGCTTCAGTGAAAGTTATAACATCGTCAGTAATATCAAACGCAGAGCGTTGCTGTGTTATACCGTCAATGTTGACGTATACAAAGTCTCTACTATCTGGTGTAGTAGATAAAGTGAAATTTATTTCAGAACCATCGCCAGTGAACGTGTCTTGTGTAATCCCAGTGAATCCAGATACTACAACGGAACTACCGGTGCCGCCGTCAGCCCATGACAGATTACCTGTTCCGTCTGTACTTAGAACTTGACCAGCAGTACCACCGTTGATAGTGACATTCTCGACTGAGCCGAGATTTATCCCTTGGTTTACATCTAAATTGCCAGTAATATTGACATTAGCAAACGTAAAGGTTGCACTAGTGTTTACGCTTTTTGGTTCTAATTTTGTGAATGCCATTCTATATTCCCGATTATTTAGTATTTAGTCAAAATTTAACCAAATACCTCACGGGAATTTAGATAAACCAAGTAATGATGCTGTATCTAGTACCCTTAGTTACGGGTAGAATTTCATGCGGGTACATGAAATTACTAGGGAACATTACGACTGAACCTTTTTTGGTCTTTAGCTTTAATTCTTTATTCCAAAAAGCCCATTCTCCACCTTCATAATCATCGTTGAGTGCGAATGAGCAGGAAACTGCTCTAGGTTGTGCTTTATAGCTATCAGTGTGTTGTTTGTAGAATTGTCCAGTTTGATACCGAAGCAAGTCATAACCAGAATCAGATTCAATCATTGCTTCAGGAAACTTCTCGTTGTATCGTTTAATCGCCTCAGCGGCACCCTTAAATAACTCGTTGTCTAATAGACGCCTTGTATAATTATTACCTATCACTTCGTTTCGTGAGATAGGAATAGCATCAACATTTCGAGTATTTCTATCAAGGATGCCTTCACCTACATGGGTGGGAATCCACCCACCATCAGGAGCATACTCTTTCAGGATAGCATCACATAACTCATCAGGAATGACATTATCAAACACTTGAATGTAATCTTGTAATGTCTTTGCGTATGCTGTGGGTTTTTCTTGGATAGTCTCTATGTCAGATATCACAGGTGTCTTGTCCATAAACAACTTTGGTTCTTCGGGTTTAAATCTATCTCTATCGAAGAATGCCCAGTTGTTATCTCCTCTGCTTCTTACATAGTGCAAAAAGACCTGAACATATTCTTTACCTTCAAATCTATCTCGCCAGTGGTCGGCGATGTTGCCTCGATACATCATTGCATCGCCCGAGGCTAAATCTAATTGAACTTCTTCTCCGTTTGGTTTTTGAATATAGATAGGCCATTCACTATCCCCGCAAAGATGTAAAGTTAAACTAATCTCACATGCTTCTCTGTCACGATGGCGCTCTAATGTTGCACCGTTCTTGTAAACTCTTGCATAAGTGTATGTTGGTAAAACAGTTTCTCCGAGAAACTTACTAACTTCAGGTGTCTTTTCACATAGTAGTTCAAGAAAGTCGATGTAATTATATACTGAGTGTGACTCTGGGATTTGGCTATCCCCGTCTAAATTCTTTTCTTTGCAACATTTGATGAATCGGTTAGCTAACTCAGATGCTCGTTCAGGTGAAATAAAATTAGGAATATAAATGTAATTATTTTCTTTAATTAGTTCATTCATTCGATGCATCCTTGGGCGTAACGTCTTTGACTTCCTCAATTTGAGTTAGCTTGCGTTCCAGTGCTTTGGTATCATTTGTCGCTACTGCAAGAAATAATTCTTGAGATGCTTGAGTTGACTTAACCATTTCATTTCTGAAACTTTCAACTGCTGCACCGGTTTGACGTTGCATCCCTGAGTTCTCGATTAGCAACATTGGAAGATATGAAACAGTACAGTTCCAATCATCAATTTGTTTTCCTGTGTTGATATCGTATCCTGCAATCTTGACGAACCAAGCACAGTCTAGTCCGATGCATTCTTTTTTAAGTAGTGGGCAAAGATTCTTTCTCTTTAGTTCCATATAAACCTCTCTATTCAGTTATTTACTGAGTATCAGGCTTGCTTGAGAATTTTAGACGGGCGGGTCTATCTGATAGGCTTCTTCCCATTTCGCTACACACTTGATAGCCCATTCGGGTAGCTCAGATATATGTTCGTTACAAACAAATTGCCCGCGATATTCTATGTGTCCTTTGTTATCTAACCATTGCAATGCATGAACATCTTCTGGAACATTGCAATCAGAAAAATCCAAAGACAAATAAACGTATGTGTCTAGGTACACTGCACCGTCATCAACGATTATACTAACTCTGTTACTTGATATCATATTAATCCTTAGATGCGAGAATCAAATCTACGTACTTGACTGAGAAACCAGTGGGGTTACCTACAACTGAACCGGACCCTAGAGCGATGCCATGATTGTGTACACCGTCACCTGTATTGGTACCTGATGTAGTTCTACCTATATTACTAACCATATACTGCCCTGCCAACGGATTTGCTGGATATGAAATCATAATTGTTCCAGTCGAAATCAAAGTCGCATATGCAAATGAATGACGATGAGATGGTAAATCTGCTACTGCTGGCGCAACTGCACCATCTATGCCGGTTATAGTCGCATCCCATTTTGAATTTTGTAATGCAGTTGTAAAACTATTCAGTCCAAAAAGAGTGCCACCTGTCGTTCCTGATGTAACTCGCAGAGTATGGTCATCGTGCGAAGTTGCCTTAACCCATCCTGTGGGAGCCTCAGTTTGATTGAAGAAAGTTCTGGTGCTTCTGACGAATGCGGGCATGTTAGTTCCTTTGTCCTAATATTAAATCAATGTAATTGATGGCAAAGTCTCTAGTTGCTCCAGTAATTGGACCATTAAGTGAACTCGGGGTTGATATTGAGTGAGTATGTCCATTGCCACCGCCCGCTGGTGTAGTAGACTGTCCTGTGGGACCGTATGTCGGTCCTGGCCACGTGTGAATACTTTGTGTCGGCGCAGGTAGTGTTGGGGGCTTTGCATATGTGGGACCTGATGCTCTAGATCCAGGACCAGATGTCCATCTACCCCCGTTTGCGTGTGAATGAGCTGCTGCACTGGAAATAGAATTGTCAGATGCTATCGTGAGGCTTCGGGTACCTGATGCAGTTTTACTTACGAATGAGGTTGAAAATGGGGTTGAGCCTCCCGACGATACCGCACCGGTGGTTACACGCAACATGCAATCGTCTATCCCTGATGTTATTTGGGTCCACCCAACAGGGACTGTAGGCATGTAAAATGTAGTTATAGATGTACTAGGTATAGATGGTGTCATGTTAATGATATTTGGCTAAAAGCACATCTTTGTATTTGATGTTTAAGTTAAATGGGCTGTCGTATGTGATAGCTGTAACAGTACCTGAAGTATGCGAGTGTCCACCACCGCCACCAGAGTATCCACCATAAAAACCAGTAGCAAAAGCATTCACTGGATTGACAACACCAGTGAATGTTGACCCGGGACCTGAGCCAGGCCAACCGCTAGTGTAGCCAGATAATCCAGCACCGCTAGAGGCGCTCATAGTGTGTGAGTGGGTACCCATTTGAAGCTCACTTACAGTTGTAACATCAGTTGACACTGGCCAACTTCCAGTTTCAGGGGAATACATCGTTGAACTGGTACTCATTACTGTGGAAAATGGTTGATTTGATGTTGTTGCAACTCCACCTGTCCCGCTCACTACTCTCAATGCATAGTCATTGTGCGTAGTTATTTTTACCCACCCGGGCGGGGACGCGGGCTGTGCAAAAACCATTGTTGACCCGATATATTCAGGTTCAAGACTAGACGCCACGATTGATGTGTGCCCTGCAAATCCTTGAATAGAGTTAATACGTCCCATAGTTTATATTTATAGGAAAAATGAACTAGACCCTAAAATTTGTACCCAGGCGCCACCTGCTCGAAATAATGCAAATGAGAATACATCAACCCCGCTAGCTGTACCTGAAGGAGTGCTACCGGAAGACCATTTTAGTGCTTGAGTTACGCCGTCGATTTGAATTGTGTTCGGTATATAAGGTGTAGCACCTTGCGCTGCGATAATAGTTACAACAATTGACCTACCGTCAGTAGTAGGTACGTTTGTGAAATTTGCAGTCCAATTCCCACCGGATGCAATGCTACTGTGATAGAACGATGCACCAGTGGATAAGTTATAAGTTGCACTCGTACTTGACAAGGTACCAGAATTGATTAAGATTTCAGTTGATTGTTGCGAAGTCATCCATCCTGTGAATGATGCATTTGTGTTCGCATTGATGTTTGCAACGTTGGCATTACCTGAAACAGAAACAGATGTCAATATACCAACTGATGTAATGTTTGGCTGAGAAGATGCAGATACAGTAGGTGCATACCCGTCGATGCTAGTAATACCAGTCAATGACTGACTACCGCTTGAACGATTTAGTGTAATACCCGTGGTACCAACATATACTGTGCTGTTGCCCAAGATACTTGATGGGATAGTGCCAGATGAAATATTGCTTGCATTCAATGCGGATAACAACGTTCCGTTACCGCTAACATACGAAGCACTTACTAAGTTACCGCCTGATATTTGTGACGATGACCCACTCATTGTGATGTTGCCGTTTGCAGCAAATGTCAAACCAGTGAACGAAGTGCTAACTGATGTAATGTTAGGTTGCGATGAAGAAGATACAGTTGGAGCATAACCATCAATGCTAGTAATACCAGTCAATGCCTGAGCACCTGTAGCTCTGTTTAATGCAATGCTAGTCGTGCCGATGAAATGTGTGCTATTGCCTAGAATGCTTGATGGGATAGTACCAGTTGCAATGTTACTTGCGTTTACGTTACTAATTAAACCACCGTCAACAGTAATTCTATGTGTCGAAACGAAAGAGTTTGATGCGCTAACGTATGTGAAGTTTGCCCCAGCGCCACCGATTAGAATACCAGCGCCGTTAGCTTGACTGGTAGTTGCAGCATTCTTTGCTAGAACAAGAGCCAAGTCTGCCACTTCAACTACAGTAGAGTTAATCACAGTTGATGTACCGCTAACTGTCAAGTTACCAGTGACAGTTAGGCTTCCACCAACCGACGCATCATTTGTTACTGCTAAACTGCCCAGTGTTCCCACTGTAGTGATTTGCGGCTGACTAGCGGTTAAAACTGTTCCTGTTATGTTACCTGTCACGTTTCCGGTTACGTTCCCAACCACAGGTCCAGTGTGTGTACCAGCAGTGTTACCAGTTACGTTACCGGTCACATTGCCCACTACAGGGCCAGTGTGTGTACCAGCAGTATTACCAGTTACGTTACCGGTCACGTTACCTATAATGTCGCCGGTGATGTTTGCTACGATACTGTCAGTTGTAAGTGTTTTGGTTGATTTATTGAATGTTAAATTTGCACTAGAATCAAAATTGTTGTTTGTATTAAATTGAAGGTGAGATGACACACCTGCGGGTTGTTGCAAGTCCCAGGCTACCCCGTTCGCATAAAGTAAGTTGTCAGTTTTCACGTTCCCTGCGTCTACGTTACCCTGAATGGCAACGTTTGACATGCTGAATGGAGCTGAATTGCTTATACTCGTGGGTTTAATTCTAGTTAGAGCCATTGGTTTTTCCTGTAATACTTAGTATTTAGCTGTTTGGGCTTGACAATAAATCCAGTTTCTGCTATACTTCATGTATGGAAATCAAAGTTGTGTCACGTTCTAAGGTTCGTAAGATTACGATTGACCTCGTAACTCAATTCTTGAGGAAAGAATTGAAACTGGAAAGTAGTACTTACGTACTCAATATTTACACTATGTCAGGAATGCGTAAGCGTGAGGGATATAATGGTGTAGTAGCACAGACCGGAGAGCGTGAAATTACAATGCTGGTTGACAGTCGTTTGGGTGAAGGTGACTTGATTCAATGTGTTGCACACGAAATGGTTCATGTGAAGCAAATTGCAAAAGGTCAGCTAACGATAGACCGTTTTTCTCGCCAACTTTGGTTGGGTCAACGAGTTAACACAGTTTACCATGAGCGTCCCTGGGAACAGGAAGCGTTCGCCCGTGAAAGATTGCTTGCCGCCCGTGCCCTCGCATTCTGCGAAAAAGAAATGGGTAAGGCAGTCAAAAAACTTGTAAAAAGCCTTGACAAATAATCTAATCTGTCATATAATACAAGTTCTCAAAAATTAATCAACGCCACTAACAGGAGTTAACAATGGCAAAATCTAGTGCAAGTGCAGTGAGTGACAATCACACAATTACAGCGATTCAAGCCGCTCGTTCATTGAAGCAGGCTATGAAAGCAAAACGCCCCGTATTCTTGTGGGGCCCTCCCGGTATCGGTAAGTCTGACGTTGTTCAACAACTAGCAGTTGAACTCGGTGGCTCTAAAGAAGCTATGATTGACTTGCGTATGGCTCAGATGGAACCAACTGACATTCGCGGTATCCCATTCTTCAACAAAGAGAACGGTAAAATGGATTGGGCTGAACCAGTTGATTTGCCAAGCGAAGAATTTGCTAGTAAATTTCCAACAGTCGTTTTGTTCTTGGATGAAATGAACTCAGCGCCCCCAGCTGTTCAGGCTGCAGGCTATCAACTTATCTTGAACCGTCGTGTAGGTAAGTACAAACTCCCAGATAACGTTGTTATC
>JACCDQ010721088.1_pt1 | contig 20090 bp, 31 predicted proteins | sample 7446031 | NCBI WGS metagenome assembly JACCDQ01 (sample SAMN15323442, study PRJNA562643) | freshwater metagenome | isolation source: river surface water | place: USA:Blue River Watershed | collected 2017-08-17
ACCTACCTGGTCTAGGAATTCTTGTGGTAGGTTGATATATCTTTGATCGCCATCAGCTTCAACTGTTAGTATCATATTAATCCCAGAAAGATTGCCAGTATTTACCCATTAAGCGAAAGCCGTTGGAGATTCGGTCTTGGTATGCTTGCCTTGCTTCCCAGTCGATATCCTTACCGTTCCAGAACTGCGCTTCCCAATCTTCATTATCTGCCTTAAGTGCAAACAGAACCTCGTTTAGCATCCACTCATAGCGGGCGTGAAAGTTGCTATCGGTGTGTCCGCAGTCAATTTCTTCTTGAGTGCGTGGCTCAGAGTTGCTCGATTTTAGCGAGTCTGGTACGTCCTCGTCATCAACAAAACCAGAGCCGTGTTTTGTTTGCTGAAGCTGAGTCAGAAGCGGCAGAAGAATCTTAGACGCAGTATTGTGTGCATTCCAGGAATCGTAGTAATCAATCTTAACGTAGTTAATACGTGGATGAATGAAGTCTAGAACCTTTTGCAATGCCTCACAGAAAGGATTTAGACGGTTAGACCAGCGTTCAATCACTGGCTCGTCGTAATCAATTTCCCGCCAAAACACAACCTTTTCTAGGATTGTGTAGGGCGAGAGCCAGTGATCACGGTAGTTTGAGAGATATACTTTCATTTATTGTACTTAAGTTGCATTATTACCGAGAAAGGTATAACTGCAATAATGATAAGAACACCAATATACCAAGGCATGACTTTAGCGTTAATCATTGCAGAAATGAAAATCGCTAGAATCATATCAAACATATTATACTTTAGCTCGAATAGAAACTTCATTGAATTGCCTTACTAGAGTTTCATGTGTTTCCTGGTCGCAATGGAAGTTCCATTCCTGAACCTCACCTTTAGAATCATACCAACCCATAATGGTAATGTAATCATCATGCTCACCAAGCTTTCGCTCAATAGAGAAAGGTTTTAGCAAGTCCATATTTATAGCAAAAGAAATAGGAGACTGTGCTACAGCCTTTAACTTGTCGTTATGACTACGCAACTGATTTCTAAGCGTATCTACTTCCCACTTAAGCGTTTCGTAACGACATTGCCAAGTGTCAGAAATAGCTTTAAGATCGTTATATTTTCTTTTACTTACCAACATTTTGTTGACTCACAATCTTGTTAAGACGCTCAATTTGCTCAGTTCGGTACGCAACCATCGCCTTCGCGTACTCCAGACCAGACTGAGCAGATAGGAGTTGACGCTTAGCATCCTCCAGTTCCTGGACAGCCATTACTTCTGCTGAAGGTTGACGAAATGGGTTAAAGATTTCAAGGTATTTCATATTTCAATAGTTTTAAAAGGGTTCCAGTTTGATTCTTCTGGGCGGGACTCTCTTGCGTAACCTTTAGGATTACATACCATTCGAGTGTTGCCAAGCATGAAGTCGGCAGCATCGTGAGTATGACCATAAATCCAGGTAGTATCCTCAAGTGTTTCAATCCAAGGACCTAGGTTGTTTGCAAAGTAGTCGTTAAGCAGGGCAGCATTGCTGTCACCTGACTTCCATCTAGGATGAATGCAATCTCTAGCAGGCATAAAGTGTGTAACGATTACCTTCTTGCCAGAGATTTGCTCGTATATGTTCTTGATATACGAGGTATGTTGCATATTAAGGTCTAGTGCTTTCTGTGGCGTAAACCCATCAATCACTCTAAAGTCATTGATGAACATTTTAGACACATCCATTACCATAGGGTTATGGTTGAAATTAGTCCACAACGTACCGCCAAAGAAGCTAACGTCTCCAATACGAACAAGCTGACGGCAATTCAGTAGAGTTACCTTGTCGCTATCGTGATCGAAAATACCTGCTAGATCTTTATTAAAGTTTAGCAGTTCTGCATAGGTATGGTGATAGCACTCATGGTTCCCCATTGTGTACATAACATGAGGAAAGCCAAGACTAAGAAAGTCACCTATAACTTTGGCAACATCGTAAACACCGACGCTAATATCACCAGCAAGAACTAGCAAATCTTCACCACGGTACTCAGACCACGGAAAACTTGCTACGCTCTTACCCCTCATTCCCTCCATGTGGAGGTCTGACATTACTCTGATTTTCATAGTATTCGTTTATTTGTTTGACGTCTTTAAGATAGTCGTTTAAGATTATATATGCTGCTGCAATAGCCAGCACGATTAAAATAGTTAGAGCAATCATTGAATGATTCCCTTATTAATAAGATTAATAGCTGCTGCTATTTCATCTGAATACCAGCAAACTGCAACGTCCTCTGATATATCGTAGAAATTCATTACATACTCTAAAGCTTTACGTTCAATGTTCATAATGTTTGTTAATTGCGTTTACTAGAAGTTTAATTTCGTCCTCTGACATTAATTCTGCTCCAACAGAGTTAATAATATCCACAATATCAGCAATAACGTAATTAACCAATTTATTAGCCCTAGGAGCCATTTGAGGAGCTGCATATCCTGATAGTACCATTAATTCACTAATTCGTTTATTCATACATCATACCTCCAGCTAACTTCAATTATAACTTCATCATGAATGTAATCACGAATCTTAGTACCAAGAATAGAACTTACAAACTTATCACCAATACGGCTAGGCTCTAGGCTATGGCCGTACTTTGTGTACATATAATCTTCTGCTTGAGTGACGGTAAGATTGTTTTCTGTATCGACAACTTTGTAAAATACGTCACATCCGTCTACACCGTTATCAATCATTCCGATTTTTATAGCCTTAATCATGATGCACTTTCTCCCAATGAATATATATTATAACACAAAGACAAAGGGGCAGCAACACAGAAATTATTCTGGTTGCTGCCCCTGTGGTTATTTAGAGTGGTTTGAAAAGAGCTGGCGATATTGAATCCAGCCAATAAAATTACCTGAGCAATATAGACCAAACTTATTTACATGAGTAACACCTGACTCCCAACTAGTAGTATCATTTGTAGGATACCATTTAGTTGAGAACATAGGCGTAGCCTGGTGCTCAATAGGACTTGCATGAACAGGCTCTGAATAGATAAGGCGTTCAAACACTCCCTTAGCTTTATCAATACTATCGTCAGATTTACGATAGCTTACCTGAGCACAACAAGATGCTGAAATCATCTTAGCGTCATCTTCTGAGATTTCATTACCGTCAGCATCAATGTACATCAGTTTAGCTTCTGACCTAGCACGATTTACATAAGGAACGTGCCACTCGCCAGGAAATAGTAGCGTTGGCTTACTATTTGTTTGAGCCTCAAGCATCTTAGCTGCTAGCATATGAATCTCAGGTTGTGCATCCTGATGGTCCCTAAGCCAATACCAGTTAGCAAATTCAGTCGCCGTGCAGATAGTTTTCATAGTCTGGAACGGCTCGGTAACGCGGTTAGCAATTTGTTTATGCAGACCGACTTCTAACAGACCGCGAGAGAACTCAATTGCAGACTCTTTAGCTTTACCCCACACATACCTAGCAAAAGATTTATCTGGCCCGTCCAGTTCTTCTTTAGCTTGCATACCTGATTGGTTTTTACCCCAATGTACCGGTTCTGCTGGGTCTCGCATAATATGTTCGTGCATCTTTTCCACAGGGATTGCACGACTAGATGCGGCATTACGGCTAAACATACGGTGAGTCATAAACTCAGAATGAATGAACCGAGGATATTCTAGTTCGAACGTTGTAATGCGTTTGCCTAGATTAGAAATACTGTCTTGAATAATTGTTGCTTTAATCATTTTGTGTTAATATCGTTAAGCCATTGACCATGTACTACATTGATAGCCTTCTCGCATAGATCTGCTGGTGGGCTATCACATACTTCTGCTGCACGAATACCACAATAAGGGCACTGTTCGTAATCAGCCTCTGGTGCTGTATATTTGCGACCAAAGATACGTTCATAGTTTGTATCGTAATTGATCTTATTAGTTGGGCGCGGTGCGCTACCTTTAGACATTTATGTTCCTAAGATTTATAGAATGTATGGTTACCTATTCTTGCCACTTTAATCAACCTCCATTTAGGCTTTACTGTATCATTGTGAAAATGAGTTGCCATAAACTGACCCAAAACACCCCGATTCATATATGCCTCAATAGCTGCTGCTTTTGCCTCTTGCCATTGTTTATGATTAATCTTATAGCTAAGAAGCTTCTTGTTTTTTGTCCAAGAGAATTGATTCTTTTGATACACTACATCACATATTGTATCTGGATACCTAGGATCATCCACTCTATTAAGAGTTACTAAAGCGACGGCCAATTTACCATTTCTAGGCTCGCTCTTAGACTCATAATATACGTTACGAACTAGGCAGTCGAATTCTTTGTCGCCAGCTGAAAGGCTAAGCGACGTAAGGCCCATCATTAGGGCGAGTATTATTGCTTTCATGTGTTACCTCCTTAGAGATAACTGCTAAAACTGTGGTTTTAACTGTCAACATATCCTTAACTGCTTGTATCGCCTCCTGCGGATTGTTGGTTTCCGCTCTCCACATTGCTAGCTTGTTGTTGATTTTGGCGTATACGCGCATTGTCTTCCATCGCCTGGTTAAGTTGTTGTTGCAGTTGTTGTATAATAATGTTGTTACTTTCATTTACAGTAGCAACCTCTTTCAAAGCCCTAGCAGCACGTAGCATAAGGGCTGTTGGTGGATGTGTTACCATCTCACCATTTTCTTTGTACTCCACAGTACCGTTGGTTAATGCAGTTATCAGGTTAAGCATAATTTTTTCCAAATGAAAGGACAATTATACACGAATGGGCAACGAAAATCAAGACAATTTTAGTTAGTGGTGGCTACCACTCGCTGCGCCAAACCCGCGGAATTACTCTCTTGAAACATTTTCCTTACTCGCGTACAATATCGACTTAAGCCAATAAAACGGCTTGAAGTCAGAGCGAATGAAATCGACTTCTGTGTCATCGTTGCTATCGAAAAAACTTCTGGCTACGAGGATACATTAGAAAATTTGAATTTGCGAATGTTCTCTCAAGACTGTATAATAATGGCTTAGACAGCGAATAAAGCGATTGATTGATAGACAATTAAAAATTCTCATTTGATTGATTGCCCAGTTTACTGTATAATAATGGCTTAGTTTGATTAATTTAACATCCTTGAAAGGGACTTTTTCTATGGCATCCGAAAAAATCGTGTCGTACACTCCCGAGCAAACTGCTCAACTGGTCGCTGGCTATACCGCTGGTGAGCCGGTCGAGGCTCTGGCAGTGTCGGTTGGTAAGAGCGTTCGCTCTGTTATCGCTAAACTGTCTCGTGAGGGTGTTTACGCTCCCAAGACTAAGGCTAAAGGTGAGGCTCGCGTCACCAAGGCTATGCTGGTGGCACTGATTGCCGCTAAGGTCGGTGCTTCTGAGGAAGCGCTGGAGAGCCTGGAAAAGGCTACCCACGAAGCTCTTGAGCTGGTGGCTAACGCACTGTGAGGTGCGTGGGGATCGGAAATATTGACTTGATTTCGATCCCCAAACGGCGTATAATTATTGCTTAGACAGTGAGAAAAGCGAAAAGATAAACAACTTCTCCTCAACCGCAAAAACGAGATTACAGTGCACGGTACGTAGGCCATGAAGATTGTTTTCTAGCATCGTTTCGGTGCTATACGCTGAGTATCACTACTTTTTATGGTTGCTACTTAACGAGAGCAGTAGCGTAAAGCGTCTGAAATCATAAGCGCTTCCAATTATTCTGGGTGGAAAGTGGTCATGGAGAATGATACTTCCTTAATGAGAGAAAATAGCATGCCAACCTCTCGCCCTTCGCAACATTTTAGTTAGCGTGTTTCTGGTCTACGCTTTGCGGGCAAAAACTTGATTCTAGGTAAGACCTCCCTAGAGCGCTAACTAAAATGGTGCATTCGTCTATCGGTTAGGACACTGCCCTTTCACGGCGGTAAGAGCAGTTCGATTCTGCTATGCACTACCATTTTTGCAGGGACGTAAAGCCGTCCAGTGGGTGTCACGAGGGCTAGGATGTAGCAACTCCTGAACTATCCATTTGCTCCTAAGCAAGAGCTAAGGTAAAAAGGCTTCATAGTTAAGTGCTCGCCGACAAATAAATAACGGCTGGTCATTCGCGATAAAGCTCCAGTGGGGTTGCTAGGAGGGTTCGAAACCTCTTGCATAGAGCACTTAACTATGAATTGTTAGTTGGTTTCAGACTATTGGCACAGTGCCTTAAAGAAACCTCTGACCCTAAGTTGCTTCAGGCATAAACCTTAGGCCAGAATCCCTGCAGTGTGCGTCTCCCTAGGGACGTAAAATTCTAGGTTTCCGTGTGGGACCACGGGTAAAAGCGTAGCGACGGTGTCCCGCCGAGCCGGATAGCGTAACCGGCACAGGGTTCCCTTCTGACGATGGACTGACCCTAAGTTGTAGTAATTGTGATATGTTCCACTAGCGGAACAGTACATACACTTTAAACAAGTCCGAAACCCTATGACGTCGCAGTCTGTTCGCAGTAACTCTCCCAAGTTACTCCAGTATTGCATCTTAGGGTCAAGGCGGAGCGACTGCTGGCCAGCAGTACACGGGTTGACACCACGCAATAGGAGACCTAACCTAGTAAACGGGTAGTACTATGATCTAGTGGCAAGGATACCCTTTGGGTTGCGTAGGTTCGAATCCTACTGGTACGACACGGAGGCGGCCGTTGTGGGCACTCCCAAAAATTAATACACACCAAAGCTCAAAGAAGAGTGTAAAATACAGCTATCATCTAACTGGTTAAGAGCATCCTTAGCGATGTAATGTGAGTTCGACTCTCACTAGCGACTAAAAACTAGAATGCACACAAAAATCCGAGTATATGGGATAATCGCCCTGAACCAGCGAACTCGCTATATTACTGGCAGGAATACGTTTAGCAGATACATTCGTTCAAGTATCATAAGTTCAAAACCCCGCAGGAAGTCGCGCTCCTGACGGGGTTTTGTTTTGCCCAAAATTTATGGCATTTAAAAATTTGCACTCGACCCTGGGAGCCTATAGTGCTATAATAGTCGAAAACAGGAACCAACTATGAGTTATACCAAAGAACTAGAGCTTTTAATAGTAGATAAACTACTTCCAGTTTATGAAAAGTATTGGCGTGAGAAAGGTGTACCTAATCCGTACCAGGGTATTAACCCAGACCTTTTAGCCCAAGTAAAGAAGGTAAAGACACTACCAGCTCTGTTTAAACCAAAGCAAAATCAATCTTGATTTATAGTGGTAATTATAGTATAATAATGGATTGTTTCAAATAATAACATTGATATGACACGCGAAGAAATTGAACTAAAAACAGTTGTAGGACCAGTAATTAATATTAACGATAATACTTTAGTAAAAACTAAAGATGCTATTATGAAACTGGGAGATATAGCTGTTAAACACGATAATGGTAAGGCTGATTGGTCTTTGATGCCTTTTGAGGCTATTGAAGAAATTAATAAAGTCCTGGAATTTGGTGCTAAGAAATACGCCGCACATAACTGGAAACAGGGCGGTGGGTTTAAATACACTAGAATCCTCAACTCTTTGTTGCGTCATATCTTTGCATTTATGCGAGGTGAGGATAAAGACCCAGAATCTGGGCTGTCACATATGGCTCATGCCGGTTGTAACATAATCTTTATTCTCTACTATTTGAAGTACAAAGATAAGTATAGTAACGATGACCGAATCATTGAACGCTGAACTGGAGGCCAGTCTAAAGGGCACTAGGAAAAGCATTAGACAAGTATGTGAAGAACTAGGAATTGAGATTCCAGCATATATTAATCTACAGCAATGCTCACACTGTAGTGTGTGGGCTAAGAAACTAAAAGTGGACTTAGATGGCTACCCTATTTGCGATGTATGTATAACTTTTTACGGTGAATGAATTGAATTTAACGCAAGATATTCTGAAGCTAGAGTGTCCGTATGCTAACACGTACCAGGGTCCTAGAAAGCGCTTGCTGTTTGTATGTAGCGCGGGAATGTTGCGTTCACCCACAGCTGCTGCAGTTGCCACTCGCATGGGCTACAATGCCCGAAGCTGTGGAACTGGCAACTATGCGCTAATTCGCCTATCAGCTAATCTTATCTACTGGGCAGAACACATTTACTTTGTAAATGAAGAAAACTACCACGAAGCTTTAGATCTCCTAAAAGGTAACAATGATCTACTAGAGGAACTGGCAGATAAACATACTGTATGGGATATTCCAGACAATTATGAGTATATGAACCCAGATCTGGTTAGTATTCTTGATAATCTGCTCGGAGCAGCCCCAAAATTCTGACTTGAATTATAGTCTTATATTTGCTATAATATAGGCTATGAATATATTTTACTTAGACCATGATATTGAATTAAACGTGCAGTATCACTGCGATAAGCACGTTGTTAAAATGATTCTAGAGTCGGCTCAATTACTCAGCTCGGTGCATCATATGACCGGGTCTGGTAACGAGTCGATGTATAGACTAACACATAAGAACCATCCCGATGCAATCTGGGCACGATCATCTATTGAGAATTACGCATATCTTATCAGTTTGGCGATACTGCTCGGCGAGGAATATACCTTTCGATACGGCAAAGTACACAAGTCAATTGGAGTTATTGAGCGACTCCCAAGTCCAAACCTCCCGGATACTCCTTTCGTGGCTCCACCAAAATGCGTCCACGACGACTTCAAAGGAATCGACGACGTTGTTGAAGCCTACCGAGCCTACTACAAACGAGACAAAGCAGCAATTTTAGCATGGACCAAACGACCTATCCCGCCCTGGATTTAATGACCCAGGAAGAACGTGAGATTGTAGAATTTTATCGTGAAGGTATGACTGTAGCACAGATTGCGGAAGCAACTGGCCACAGTGTATATAAGCTAAAGAAACTCTTAGCTTACGAACCTAAGTTGATGCCGGTTGGGTACATTTGGCGATCTTTATTCGGTAAACACATTACTGGTAGGCCAGCGAACGAATAACATATCCGCCCGTGGTCTAACGGATAAGACAAGGGTCTTCTACACCCTCAGATGTGGGTTCGATTCCTGCCGGGCGGACCATTATAATTTCTTATTTGAATTCTTCACTATATCCTGCTATAATAATATCTTTACGGAGAAAAACAGTGGCAGGATATACTAAAGAATTTTTGATGGATGCTTTTCTTTGGCGTTACACTGATGTTCTAGCACAGGATACTGCTGAGGAAGTTGAGAAGTACATTAAAATGGTTAGTGACTTCTATGATAAAGTAGGCCGTGACAAGTTTCGTATCTGGTGTTCGTTGGACGCTGACGAGATTAAAAAATTTAAACTTGCGACAGGCTACTAAATACTGTATAATTTATATTCTTTCGCAAATACTGAGACAACAGTAAGGCGCGAAATAAAACAAAGGCCGAATAAACGAGTGTGGATTGCTCTAACCCGTCCCCTAAGCCTGTTATGGAATATCAGGCACATTAAGTTAGACTACTGAGGGTAGCGCTGCCTTTGTGTGTGGATACAACGGACGGGTGAAGTAGGTGACGGTCGTGGGAAAACGTATTTTTCCTCCTGAATTATTCCTATGATGGACGCCGGACAAGCCACGAAACACATATTTGTCAGTAGTTTAACTTAATGGAGACGTGGGTGAGATGGCTGAAACCGCCAGACTGTAAATCTGGTTCTAACGACACGTTGGTTCGAATCCAACCGGCTCCACCAAAATTGGACAAGCTGAGGTAATTACCTGATGCTGGTATGAAATTCCCTAACAGCATAGGGGAAGGATGCAAGTTTGATTCTTGTTTTGTCCACCATTCGACTAAGGAGTATTTATGTATATCCTGACCCTAAGTAACGGCAAGCGTGTAAAGTTTTACGTTAAGGCTTGTGCTGAATTGTTCAAGCAGTCTATGGGAGGTAACATAACTTCGGAATGATTATTACTCAGTCAAAAGTGGAGCCTAGTCCTACTGCGACTTAATACTCTAGGAATCCCAGGGATGGGAAGAACAGCAACCCCCGGCTCTGCTGTATAAAGATTCCGGGGGCCATAATTAAGTAGTTTTACTATTGCAATGGGTTTCCTAATTCGGCAAGGTCGCACGGTGTACAACGTTTGAAGTCGGCCCTCTGTTTGTCACGGAATTTGAAAACTATTTAATTATGGGAGAGTAGCAAGTGGTGGAATACTTCGCACTAAGCGCGCTCGTAAATTGACAAATTTGTATAATAGTAGTGAGTAGCTTCTCACTTGAATACAGCCTGAGTTCGAATACATGGTATATTGTCATATGAAATTTTAGTTTGTCGGTTCGACTCCGACCTCTCCCACCATATTAAGTAACCGTTAAACCATGCGTTATAGTGTGTAGTCTATTGCTTCTCTCAGTAGATGAAACTCGCTAGGGTAGTGACGGCCTAGAACGGTTATTTAATATGGGCTTATAAGTAGTAAATTTCAACGCCTGAACGCTCTAGACCAGTTTGCCTTCTTCTCTGCCCTGAGGGAGAAGGACTGCGTACAAGACTACATTGGCAAATGTCATCAGAATAGGCAGATAACTGGTGAAAGAAATTTACTACTTATGGGCCAGTGGCGAAATTGGTAAACGCAGCGGTCTTAGAAGCCGTAAGCTGAGAGTTCGAGTCTCTCCTAGCCCACCAAATAAAGTCCTATACCGCTAGACGGGCAGGCAGATCAATCACCGCAAGGTTTGATTGGCAGTAGGTGAAAGCCCTACACTTTCTCCGATTAGCTCAGCTGGTAGAGCGCTTGGTTTGGGACCATGAGGCCGCCTGTTCGAGACGGGCATCGGAGACCATTTAATTTAGTTCTAATGAGTGTCCAATTAAGTTGTGGAACCTTGATAAGCCAAGTAGACGGTAATTAGCTATAAGTCCGTTGAGGTGAGAACTTAGTATAGGGTGGGCTTGATCTCCCGCGCAAGCTAAGGCGCAGTAGCAATACTGTTTAGTAAGTTAGGACTAAATTAAATGGGCTGTTGGTATAATTGGGAACATACTAGCTTTGCAAGCTTGAGTCGGGAGTTCGAATCTCCCACGGTCCACCATCTTTAATCACCCGACCAGTTAATTCTGGCCGGGTAAACTTGTTTATACTACATAATGGCTCAGTGTATATTATTAACTGGCGGAATTTGGAATAAGCCAGAATGGGCTAAGTTTCAAAAAACTATTGGAGCCTATAGAGTAGCTAATTCACTAGAAGTAGCTGGGTTCTCCACTTATGTATTAGACTTTATATCTGAGTTAACAACTGAAGAAATTATAGAGTGTTTAGATAAACAAATAGATGAAAGCACTTTATGGGTTGGATTTTCATCAACCTTTTACTGGTTTCCAGATCACGGTAAAAACCAGGGTAATGGAGATATATTAAAACTAAAAGAAATGTACTGGTGTGAGGATAGTGAAGTTTTAAAGATAGTACATTTTATAAAAAGTAAGAATCCAAACACTAAATTAGTGTATGGTGGAACTAAAGCCGAGTTCTTTTACGGTAGTGACCCTAATATAGATCATTACATAATGGGCTTAGCAGATACTTCGGTGGTAACATTTACTCAAAGTGTTTTAAATAAAGAAAGTCTACCTAGACTAATAGATTCTAGAGAGTTCCCAGAAGCTTTAATAAATACTGTTAGCACTAAATGGGATTACCCTGGTATGACGGTATTAGAAAGAGAAAGTCTTCCAATAGAGTTAGCTCGTGGTTGCATATTTAAGTGCAAGTTTTGCACATACCCACTTTTAGGTAAGAAAAAGGGGACATACTTTCGCCCCCTAGATCAAGTAAAAGAAGAACTTCTTACTAACTACTATAAGTTTGGTATAACTAATTACTATATTACAGATGATACTGTAAATGATGATATAGATAAACTGTGTGCTTTAGTGGAAATGATTAAATCATTACCATTTAAACCAACGTTTACAGGGTTCTTTAGGTTAGACCTAATATATAGGTATAAAGAACAAGCAAAAATACTAGTAGAATTAGGCGTAATAGGAATATTTTTTGGTATAGAAACTTTACAGCATGAGAGTGCTAGGTCTATTGGTAAAGGATTACATCCAAATAAAGTTAAAGATACGCTGTATTGGTTAAAAGAAGAGTGGCGTAATAAAATAAATATTTCCGCAGGGATTATTTTAGGTTTGCCATATGATACTTTAGAGTACTTTGATTCTTTAATTGAGTGGTCAGCACAAAAAGAGTGCCCAATAGACCATATACAATTTTACCCTTTACATCTAAATAAAAGAGATATTAATAAACCGGGTATGTACGTATCTGAGTTTAATACTAATCCAGATATTTATGGATACACTTTCCCAGGTGACAATAATTTTATGTATTGGGAGTTAGAATCGCAAGGACTATCTTATACTTTAGTAGATAGAATATCTAAAGAGTTTAATGTATTGCGATCGCCATATAATAAAGTGGCAGGCTTTGAAATGTCTAAATACCTATCATTAGGTATAGATATACAAGATTTATATAATATGTACCAAACGGATATATCTAAAAAATATGATATGGTGAGTATAAATAGTGAAATACTTACTAGATATAAACGTAAACTTGGTATACCTAGTTAAGGATATGTTATGACATTAACAGCTGGACCAACAATATCGTTCGCAAATGTTAATACAGAAGTGGGTTCTGCATCTACTGCTAACTTAGCAATGAGTTGGATTAAAACAGTAACTAAACCAGTTAATACAGTTAATTCAATGAATAGTCTTTATAACTTAGCATATTTTGCTAGTACTAAAGATGGTAACTGTAATAATGGTAACTGTACTAATAATTGTAATTGTGGTAATATTGCCTGTACTAATTGTTTTATTAACGGTACAGTAAATTGCGTTAATTGTGATGCAGGCACTAGCTACCTACAAACTAACTGTAATTGCGCTTGTACTTATAATTGCACTTATGCTGCTACAGCTAGTTGGAACTGTAACTGTAATTGTGACGTTTGTGCTTGTGCCTGTTCCGACCCTCAGTTGAAGCAGAATGTGGCAACTATACCAAACCCATTAGAAGCAATAGCTGCACTAAATGGTAAGTTCTATAATTGGACTCCGCAAGCAAAAGCATATGGTATTAATCCAGATAATAGTACTGGCGGATTAATGGCCGATGAAGTAGAGAAAGTTCTACCTAATTTAGTGTTTAACTATAACGGTATGAAGTCTGTAGCTTACGAAGGTATAGTAGCAGTATTAGTCGAAGCAGTAAAATCTCTAAGTAAAGAATTAAACGAATTAAAAGGCAGAAAATGATCTTTAGTATAAATGGATATAATCCTAATACTGGTAATATAGCAGAACTATTGTACGATAACTCCACTAATACTTTATCTAGTCCTGAAGGTCATATCTGGGAAGTGCCGGTAAGGCATGAACATAATACAAAAGCTACAGTCTTTAGCAAAGATATCCCCCTAAAGAAAAGTAAAAAGATTACTTTGCTTAAAATACAAATGGGCCTTTCTTGCAACTATAGCTGCGAATACTGTTCGCAAAAGTTCGTAGAAAGAAACCAAGAGACTTCTAGAAAAGATATTGATAACTTCTTGGCTAAACTGGAGAATTTAGAATTTAGCGAAGATGCTGGCCTAAAGGTGGAGTTTTGGGGCGGAGAGCCTCTTGTATACTGGAAAACTTTAAAACCGCTAGCCGAAGCACTTAGAGAAAAATTTAGTAATTGGGGCCCTAATAAAGAGCCACGATTTACTATGATTACTAATGGCTCTTTGCTAACTAAAGAAATTTGTTCTTGGCTGTACTATATGGGATTCTTTGTGTCTATAAGTCACGACGGCCCAGGACAGACTAGTAGAGGCCCAGATCCTTTTGATGATCCAGATCAGAAAAAGGTAATATTGGACTTTTACAAGACCATGAAGAAAGCAAATAGAATTAGTTTTAATTCTATGCTAACCTCAACCAACACTAGTCGTGCTAAGATTAAAGAATGGTTTGTAAATCTAACTGGTGACCCTAATGTTCAATTAGGTGAAGGTACATTAGTTGATGCATATGATGCTGACGGCATTGCAAGCTCATTAAAGACTTATAAAGAACATTTCTCATATCGTCAAAATGCTTTTAATGACATCTACTCAACAGAAGGTGATATTAATAACCCTGGCATTATATCTAAGATAGATAATTTTATTACTGACGTACTACACCATAATCCAAGTGAAAACTTAGCACAAAAGTGCGGCATGGATAGGGAAAATGTTTTAGCTGTAGATCTGCACGGGAATGTTCTTACTTGCCAGAATGTTAGTGCTTTAGAAGTATCTAAGAACGGCGAAAGTCATCTGGCAGGTACATTGGATAATATGGATGAAGTTTCTATAACTTCGTCAACCCATTGGTCTCAAAGAAAACATTGCAAAGAGTGCCCAGTGTTGCACATTTGCAAAGGTTCTTGTATGTTCTTAGACGGTAAATACTGGGATGCTAGTTGTGCTAATTCTTATTCAGACAATGTAGTGTTTTTTGCATTAGCTGTTTATAGAATTACTGGACACATCCCTATGTCAATTAAGTCTGATACACTGCCATTACATAGGCAAGATATTTGGGGCACATTATATGAACACCCAGAAGAGCCTATTAGAAAGGTAATTTCTATTAAGCCTGTTGCTGAAAAAACTAAGGTTGTTAACGATATTGCGGTATATGATAAGTCGGGGGCAGTATGAGTTTAGAGTTTCTTGAAGCATTTAAACGTGCAAATGAGGTTATTACTGCCCAATATATAGACCCTGTGCCAGATTATATTATAGAGCAGATTTCAGATAAAGATAGCTCTATGCTATCTTATCTGGTTAACGACCACGGTAAACCTTTTCACGGTAGTGTAGTAATACCTAATACAGTACTTAATAGTTTAACTAACCACAATAAAGCAGTAAGAGATCTTTTAGACGGATTAATTATCTGCAATTGTCCAGATGGCCCTGGCAGACCTACTAGCTGCGTAATTAATCAGCTATTTTCTTACCAAGGCGACCCTGTCAACTATTTCGATCCTAAGTTGGGACGAGCTGTACGAATCCAGGGTATTGACCCTAAATCGTGGGAAATGCCATTGCCTTTGTTTCAGCTAATACAAAAGATTAAGGCTTTGAACAATGTTATTTACGTTAATTCAGAGCCTCATCAATCTGATGAAGCTAGGGGTAAGTTTAGATCTAACGTGCCAATAGCATTACATATTGGTTGGGTTGATAATAACGGTGATGTGCCAGAGCCTTCAGTTCCTATTAGTATGGTTGTACCAGATTATGTATATATGAATTCTGATAACCACCATGTTGCTATTGAAGAAGCTCAAGATTGGTTAAACCAACGATTAGAAAATTTGACTTGATTGACTTAGCTTTTTGATCTATAATATATGTTCTTTACGACAAAAAGAATTTATATTTAAAGCATTAAAATTTTTGTCTTGTGCGATGTGTCCCTTTATTGTATAATTATGACATATCAAAAACATTTTTAGGATAGTATATGAAACGAGTACATTTTAATTCCGTATGCTTAAGTCAGATTAATTCTGGCTGGGATACACTCGTCTTCAAATTTTAAGCCTCAAAGTCTAATTAATTAGAGAAAAGGGGCCTTTTGGCCCCTTTTTCTTTTTGTACTGGAAATAACATGAAAGTTTGGGAAGCTCTTGACCTGCTTCGTAGTATTGACTCTAATGCTGAAGTGACTATTACTTTTGGTCAGGGTACTAAAACAGTACCTAGTCCTGTGCCGGTTACTCCGCCTAATTTTTATTCCCCATATACAGTGCCTCCAACCTATGTACCCTGGTGGCAGAACCCTGTTATGTGTGAAACTAAACACTGAGAATATCATGAAAACACGAAAACCACGGAACCACGTTGTTGTCGCTCTAATGAAGCGAAACGGCGCTGGTTCTCATACTAAAACCACAAAGCAGCTTCGTGGTAAATGGAAGCGCATGACGGAATTGTAGTGAAACGGTTATCACAGCAGACTTTTAATCTGCCAATTCTGGGTTCAAATCCCAGCAGTTCCACCATATTTAAGTACATTGCTCAAAAAACTATGCGGTTAGGGAGCGGGGTTCAAGTCCCGGCGGGGGTTAGTGAGAGCTAATCCTGGTCATCTGCACAGTGTACTTAAATATGGTACTTTTGCCATTAACACAGGACACACATTATGTCAAATAAATCTGGATTCGAAATTCGTGCCGACTTGCTAAAGTTGGCTCAAGAGCACCTAGAGGCTCAATATCATGCTAACGTAGACTTTGCTACCCAAGCTTTCCAAATTATGGTAAACCAAGGTAAAGCTACTCAAGCATCTTTGATGGAATATCTGCCGCAACCTTACACTTTTGAAGATGTAATGGAAAAAGCTAGAGAAATGTATTCATTTGTTTCTAACAAGGAGCAAGTATGAATCTAGCAGAAGTTCTACGCGCAATTTTTAAAGGTCAACCAACTCTAGACGAGTTCATTGCGGCCCATGAGCCTACTGATATTGTTACAGTAGAGTATCTAACCCGTCAATACGAACGCCTTTACGGTGGCCTTTTAGGTAGTTAATAACTACTGGCTGATGGTGTAATGGTAACACCCGTCACTTTGACTGACGTATTCTAGGTTCAAATCCTAGTCGGCCTGCCATAAATTATTCCACAGTAGCACAGCGGTAGTGCAGTTGACTGTTAATCAATTGGTCGTAGGTTCGATCCCTGCCTGTGGAGCCAGCTTAGAAAATTCTGACTTGTTTCTATAATCAAAAGTCTGTATAATTATATCTTTATCGCAAACAATAAGTAAGGCAGTAGTTGTAGCGCAGTAGACCTGTTCTTTGTAACGTGGTTGAACAACTGTTACTTCAATTATACGATGCTAATGCTGAAATATGGTAGCTTAGGCTATTGAAATATTATCAAGCTATGGGTTACGACGAGATTCGTGGCAAAAACAGGGAGGCATGATTGCAAACGGCCTGTATAAATCCGACGGAGCAATTAGCACAGTAGACGAATAATCTCAACGTGCTGCCTTACTTATTGCTTAGCGAAGAAAACGGTTACTTCGACTTGTAATCGGCAGGTCAGTGGTTCGAATCCACTCCGAGGCGAAAGCTAAGGTAGCTCAGTTGGTAGAGCAGCTCCCGTACCGTTTCGATTTATTCTAGTAATTTAAATAACTTAATTAAAAATGTCCTCATTAAATAAAATTCTGCGTGATCGTCTTAATTCTGTTAATAGCGTCGGTACCCCTGTACCATCTATTAATGCTGAAGCTACCCTAAACCGCGTCGTGCTTGCCTCGATGCTCTGGGAAGATCAGTTTTACCTGGACGGTAAGTCTCACGCAGAACTTATTGCTTCTCTAGTCGGCAAGGTAGACGCGAATATCGTCTCTACTCTGGCTGAGAAAGCACGGACGAAGTTTAAACTTCGTCATATCCCGTTGCTGCTGACTCGTGAGTTGGCTCGCATCGGTAAACTCTCTGCGGCTACATTGAACGCTGTTATTCAGCGTCCTGACGAAATGGGAGAGTTTTTGGCTCTGTATTGGAAAGATGGCCGTCAGCCAGTATCCAATCAAGTCAAGAAGGGTCTTGCTAGTGCCTTCCTGAAGTTCAATGAATATCAGTTGGCAAAGTGGAACAAGAACAGTGCAGCTGTGAAGTTGCGTGATGTTATGTTCGTAGCACACCCTAAGCCGCAAGATGCTTTGCAAGAAGCAATTTTCAAGCGTGTTGCTAACGACGAGTTGGCTACGCCTGATACTTGGGAAACCCAACTATCTGCGGGAGCAGATAAGAAAGCAACTTTCTCTCGCCTTATGGCAGAAAAGAAGCTGGGTGCACTAGCATTCCTGCGCAACCTTCGCAACATGGTTAATTCCGGTGTTAGCGAGCAGGAAATCCGTGAATACGCACGCACTGTTGATGTAGCTAAGGTTTTGCCGTTCCGTTACATCGCAGCAGCCCGTATCGTTCCTCAATTTGAGGATATGTTGGAAGCTATGATGCTACGCTCTCTAGCGACCCTAGAGAAGCTCCCAGGTAAGACCATCCTAATGGTGGATGTGTCTGGGTCGATGTTCGGTGCCAAGATCAGTCAAAAATCTGATCTAGACCGCTTCGACGCCGCAGCAGCATTGGCCATGCTGTGTAAAGAAGTGTGTGAGCAGGTTGAAATCTATACCTTCTCTAATAGTGCTGTGCGAGTTGCTCCTCGTTCAGGATTCGCACTTCGTGATGCGCTGGATAAATCCCAGTCGCATAGTGGAACCCGTTTGGGCCAAAGCCTAAAGGAAATCCAAGGTTCCAGTCGCGACCGTATCATCGTATTTACCGATGAACAGTCGTACGATCGTCCTCCTTCGCCAGGATGCGATAAGGGCTACATTGTCAATGTGGCAGCTTACGAAAACGGCGTTAACCACGATAGTTGGACGACTATCAGTGGCTTCAGTGAAGCGGTTATTGACTATATCCGTGAATCTGAAAAGATGGACTAGTCCTCCATTACAAACCACCTACCAGATGCAAGAATTAGATAATGATCTGTCTTACTTGCTAGAAACTGATGACGGCCTGTGTCAATAAATGGTGTGCCCCAAGACTGAGTGCTTGGGTTAGTGTATAGCGTGTATAACAGTTACTTCAAGGCATTAGTAAACGGCTGTTATTAGAGTTTCTTACACTAACCTAAGTACTTAGCGACTTTAACACTTACTTCATTTTTAACTCCTATAAAAAACCGAGGTGGTTCGATTCCACCGTGCCTCAGTGGTCAAGGGAGGCAATCTGTGTTATATCTATTCTAGTGCTTAAATTATATTGGAAGGTTGGCAGAGTGGCAATGCACCGGTTTGCTAAACCGCCGTTCAGAAATGGGCGCATAGGTTCGATCCCTATACCTTCCGCCAAGTTATAAGACGCAATAACTACCAACGAATGCTACGTTCTGAAAATGACGTGCGAGTAGTATAATGTCAATATTCCCGGTTAGTTAAACGGTTATAACGGTGGCTTGATAAGCCACTATTGATTGTTCGATTCAATCACTGGGAACCAAGGTTTTGTAGCACAGCGGTAGTGCACCGCCTTCATACGGCGTTGGTCGTTAGTTCGAATCTAACCAGAACCACCAAAGAATTTAGTCCGTCTAGTGTTAATGGCAGCACGCCGAACTCCAAATCCGGTAGTCAAGGTTCGAGTCCTTGGATTGACGCCAGAATACGGGAAGTGAAGGAGCCAGGGGCTTCAACCGCCTTGAAAGCGGATTGTGTTGGAAACAGCATGGATTTCGAGTATACCCGCTTCCCGCCATGAAATTATATTTACCTTTATTTAAACCAGATACTAGAGTATGGTATGATGGTAAATATTATACAGTACATCATGTTATATTGAATAGATATGATATGTATGTAAAGTTTAATGAGTTAGATAAGGCAGTACATTCAGATAAGGTTGTACTAGAGCCTACAGTATTAGAATTACGCGGGAAATCAGGTGATGGGTCAGTCTCATAAGCTCGGCCTAGAGGTTCGAATCCTTACCCGCAACCAAATATGCAAAAAGTAATTATTAGTCTATTTGACTATTCAGGCAATTGGCCTAAGTATTACAAAGAAAACGGGTATGACGTCTATTCCATTGATATTAAAAATGGAATAGACGTTTTGTCGTTACAGCCAGAAGATTTACCTGATAATGTTTACGGAATACTTGCCGCTCCTCCATGTACTGACTTTAGTGGTTCTGGTGCACAATACTGGAAGGCTAAAGACGAAGATGGGCGCACTGCGGCGTCATTGGCTCTCGTTGATAAAACCCTAGAGATCATATCCTGGTGCGACCCTAAGTTTTGGGTAATTGAAAATCCTGTAGGCAGACTCAGTAAATTACGACCACAGCTCGGTCAGCCCTGGTATTTTCAGCCTCATTATTATGGTGACCCGTACACTAAAAAGACAGGTCTATGGGGCGTATTTAACAAAGATTTACCCAGGAACGATGTTGCCCCAG
>JACCDQ011902575.1_pt1 | contig 20084 bp, 18 predicted proteins | sample 7446031 | NCBI WGS metagenome assembly JACCDQ01 (sample SAMN15323442, study PRJNA562643) | freshwater metagenome | isolation source: river surface water | place: USA:Blue River Watershed | collected 2017-08-17
ACGTCTTTATATTTCGCATCAATTTGAGTATTGGCCTTAGCTAATTGCTGAGGAAATTGCCTAAACTGAAGCCATGCTAAACGTCGCCATAGTTTTTGTACGCTATCAACCAACGGTGCTAACAATGCACCTTTAATTTCTACCGCATAATCTATTCGTGGCGTCGCATCTTCTGGCACGTTGTTATCGTCAATAATATTAATACCACCAACAAATCCGACACTGCCATCAATCACCACAAGTTTGCGATGCAATCGACGTAAACGATTTTTTTTAAAGGTCCAAGGTGAAATTTTTTGTCGGTAGAACATGACATTCACACCGGCCAATTGAAAACCTTGCAAAAATGTAGCGCTGAAATCTTGACTACCAAAACCATCGAGTAATAAATAAACTTTCACCCCGCGATGCGCGGCTTTTTTTAATGCATTGCCAATACGGTGGCCAATGATGTCTTCTTTGTAAATGTAAGTCTCTAAGTAAATTTCATGCTTTGCATGTTGAATGGCCCCCTCTAGCGCAGGAAAATATTCTTCGCCATTTAGTAATAACTTAAGATGATTACCACCAATAAAATGCGTCATTTTTTATATAAAGTTGCAGTGAGCATCGCGTGATCTGACACTTTTAAAAACCCAGGGCCGGAATGAATTTCAGCATGATGAATATGAAATCCACGCACATAAATACGATCTAATTTTAGCAATGGCATCCATGAAGGAAAACTGCGAGCATGTTTGCCTGTGTGCTGTTCAAACACTTCGTGTAAACCTAATCGCGATGAAAATCCACCACCCGCACGCGTACTCCAATCATTAAAATCCCCCGCAATCATTAGAGGGGCATGGCTAGGCACATGCGTCTCAATATATTCAGCAATCGCTTGTAATTGTGTTCGGCGCCATTTAGCAAATAAACCTAAATGTACACAAATGGCATGAAGCGGCTCATTCCAGTGCGGCACCTCAATTTCACAATGCAACATGCCACGTTCTTCTGTGGCATGTGCTGAGATATCAGCATTATGACTATTGATAATAGGAAACTTAGAAAGTAATGCGTTTCCATGATGACCTGCTAGATAAACGGCATTTTTACCATATACATAATCAGGCCAAACTGCATCAGCTAAAAACGAAGCTTGCCCTTGTTCTGGCCAAGCTTCAAAACGCTTACTGTGCATGGCGTGTACATCCCGTACTTCTTGCAAAAAGACAATATCAGCAGTGGTTTTTCGAAGAATTTCGCGTTGGTGATGCAGAGAAAATCGGGCGCTAAAATGACTGACGCCCTTATGTATATTGAAGGTGGCGATGTGTAGTGTTTTATTCACTTAATCCGCCATCAAATTTAGGAAACCTCAAGCATGCGGTCTAGTGTTAATTTGGCGAGTGCCGCCTCATGTGCTGGCACTTTAATCTGATTCACCACATTGCCTTCCACTAAGTTTTCTAAAGTCCAAGCTAAATGTTGTGGATCAATACGCGCCATGGTCGAGCATTCACAAATCACATGCGACATGAACTGTACGGTTTTGCCATGTGGTTTCATTTGCTCAGCCAATCGATTAACTAAGTTAAGCTCAGTACCCACTAGCCAATGTGTGCCTGCAGGGGCATCAGAAACCGTCTTTAAGATGTATTCAGTAGAGCCGACATAGTCTGAGTTCAAGCAAACTTCAAACGGCGATTCTGGGTGCGAAATCACAATGCCGTCAGGATGCTCTGCACGGAACTTAGTGATGTTTTGTTCACGGAACATTTGGTGAACGGCACAATGGCCTTTCCATAACAAAATCTTGGCGTTTTTAATTTGTTCTTCAGTTAAGCCGCCCATCGGTTGATCTGGATCCCAAACCGGCATTTGCTCCAGTGGAATACCCATTTTATAACCACTCCAACGACCTAAGTTTTGGTCAGGGAAGAACAATACTTTTTCTTTTTGCTTAAAAGCCCACTCTAAGATTTTGGGCGCATTGGTTGAGGTGCAGACAATGCCGCCATGCTCGCCACAAAAAGCTTTTAAATCGGCGGCTGAATTAATGTAAGTAACAGGTGTAATCACTTCATCAAAATCGAGCACTTTAGAAAGCTCACGGCGTGAGCGTTCAACCTTAGCGAGGTTAGCCATGTCCGCCATTGAACAACCGGCAGAAAGATCAGGCAAAATTGAAATTTGCTCAGGGCGTGACAAAATATCCGCCACTTCGGCCATAAAGTGCACACCTAAAAATACGATATATTCAGCGTCGGTTTCGCCTGCGAAACGAGAAAGTTTAAGCGAGTCGCCAGTGTAATCAGCATGACGATAAACGCCTTCTTGTTGATAGTGGTGCCCAAGGATGACTAACTTTTTACCAAGCTTGTTTTTGGCAGCAATAATGCGCTCTTGCAGTTCAGCTTCTGCCGTTGCTTGAAAACGCTCAAATTTAATTGGGGATGTTTGCATAACCATTCCGTTTATTGCTTCAAAGTGTTAGTTGATGTCTTTCGCCAAGGCGGCGGATTGCTTCTACATTCGTCCAAGAAAATACCCGTTTTGCTGCTTCTCGCCAATCCACCCACTCATAATCTACATGCTCATTAGGGGCCAACTGAACATCTAAAGTACTCGGTAATTCCAAGCCAAATATATGTTCTACATTTTGCGTTACGCCAGGCGCATAACGATAGCGCCAGTGCTCATAGATTTCGTAGGTTTGAGAAAACTGCCAATCGCTGAGTGCGTATTTTTCAGCATCCAAACCTGTTTCTTCTTTCACTTCACGAATGGCTGTTGCTCGCAAATCAGCATCTTCAACTTCAATACTGCCAGTCACTGATTGCCAAAATCCGGCTTTATCTGCACGCTCAATCAACAACACTTTCAAGTCGGCTGTATGAATCAACACGAGGACAGAAATCGGCGTTTTAAAGCTTTCCGCCATCAATTTAAGTGCTCACTGGAAGGCAAAAAAGCAAAGAACCAAATATCTGATGACATTTAATTCTTCGCTTTCGTGAATGACTTAAGCTTCAGCAACTTTTTGTTGCGTACGCAAACGAATATGCAATTCACGTAATTGTTTTTCATCGACTTCGTTTGGTGCGTTGGTCATCAAACATTGTGCGCGTTGTGTTTTCGGGAACGCAATCACGTCACGAATAGACTCGGCACCTGCCATTAAAGTCACTAAACGATCTAGACCGAAAGCCAAGCCACCATGCGGTGGTGCGCCGTATTGAAGGGCATCAAGCAAGAAGCCAAATTTCTCTTGTGCTTCTTCTTTGCTAATCTTCAATGCATCAAATACCTTTGATTGCACTTCTTGTTTATGGATACGCACAGAACCGCCACCCACTTCCCAACCATTTAGCACCATGTCATAAGCTTTAGATAAACATGCGCCTGGATTAGTCGCCAATAAATCTTCGTGGCCATCCTTTGGTGAAGTGAACGGATGGTGCAATGCCACCCAACGATCTGCTTCTTCATCATGTTCAAACATTGGGAAATCCACCACCCATAGTGGTGCCCAAGCACGGCCATCGACATGGCCTTTATCATGGCCAACTTTAAGACGTAAAGCACCTAAAGCTTCGTTCACGACTTTTGTTTTATCTGCACCAAAGAATACGATGTCGCCATTTTGCGCACCGGTGCGATCAATAATCGCTTGCAATGCTTTCACGTGAATGTTTTTCACGATTGGGCTTTGTAAGCCTTCTTCGTTTAATTGTGTGATGTCATTAATCTTGATGTACGCCAAACCTTTAGCGCCATAAATCTTCACAAACTCGGTGTAGGCATCAATTTCCGAACGGCTGATTGCTGCGCCATTAGGCACACGCAAAGCAGCTACACGGCCATTTTCCATATTGGCTGCGCCTGAGAATACTTTAAAGTCTACATCTTTCATCACATCTGAAAGTTCTGTGATTTCTAAAGTGACGCGCATATCTGGTTTATCTGAACCATAACGTGTCATGGCTTCAGAGAACGGCATACGCGGGAATTTTTCTGGCAAATCGATATCTTGAACACCCTTGAACATTTTGCGAATCATATCTTCGACAATGTTCATGATTTCTTCTTCACCTAAGAATGAAGTTTCAATATCGACTTGTGTAAATTCTGGCTGACGATCTGCACGTAAATCCTCATCGCGGAAACATTTCGTGATTTGGAAATAACGATCAAAACCTGACACCATCAATAACTGTTTAAACAATTGTGGTGATTGTGGCAATGCAAAGAACATGCCGTCATGCACACGGCTAGGCACCAAGTAATCACGTGCGCCTTCTGGCGTGCTGCGTGTCAACATTGGGGTTTCAACTTCGATAAAACCATTGCTGTCTAAGTGGTCACGTAACGTTTTAGCCACGCGATAACGCAACATCATATTTTTTTGCATCGCTGGGCGGCGCAAATCGATATAACGATGCTCAAGACGCACTGTCTCGGTTAGGTTTTCATCATCCAACATGAACGGTGGTGTGAGTGATGGATTCAAAATTTCAATCTCGCTCGCCAACATTTCCACTTCACCCGTTGGGATGTTTTTATTGACTGTGCCCTCTGGTCTTGGGCGTACTTTACAAGTAACTTTTAATACGTATTCGCTACGTACTGACTCCGCAATCGCGAATGCTGCTGGCGTGTCTGGATCAATGACGATTTGCGCCATGCCTTCACGGTCACGCAAGTCGATAAAAATAACGCCACCATGGTCACGACGGCGATGCGCCCAACCACATAAAGTTACTGTTTGGCCAATTAAGTCGCGGTTTACATGTCCGCAGTAATGAGTACGCATATTAAAAAGTTCTTTAGAAAAAATTAAAGTTATAAAATTAATTAAGCATCTGATGTTTCATCAACACCAGGATCATGCTCCACCATGTGCGGCGCAGAAGGTGCAACAACACCCATCGAAATAATATATTTCAATGCTTCATCCACACTCATGTGCAATTCAATGACATCGCTTTGATGCATCATCAAGAAAAAACCTGATGTTGGATTTGGCGTTGTTGGCACATAAACACTCACATAATCACCTTTAAGATGATTCGCAACATCGCCACCTGGGGTGCCTGTCATAAAGGCAATCGTCCAACTTCCTTGACGTGGGTATTGCACCAACAAAGCTTTACGAAACGCATTGCCAGAATCTGAAAATAAGGTATCAGACACTTGCTTGACGCTTGAGTAAATTGACTTCACCACAGGGACGCGGGTCAACATCGCTTCCCATAAACGCAAGATACGTTTACCAAAGAAGTTAGTCGCAATGACGCCAGTAACAAAAATAATCAACAGCGTTAAAATTGCACCTAGGCCAGGAATAGTGCGACCAAGTTGCGCCTCTGGCCGCCATTCAATTGGTAGTAGCAATAAGCTTTGGTCCATGAGGCCAATCAAAGTGCTCAACACCCAAACGGTGATGAACAGTGGCACTAAGACTAACAAGCCTGTAATAAAGTTTTTTTTCATCTTCTGGTTTTACTTATCCTGGTTTTAACTTGTTCTGGTTTTAACTTGGTTCAGTTTTTAATGACAAGCGCAACCTGTTGCACATGCGGCAGGTGCTGCCTCAGTCTTTTTTTCTGGTGCAGCGGGTTTAGCACCACTGCCCTTAAAATCGGTTGCATACCAGCCTGTGCCGTTCAACTGAAAACTTGGCGCCGATACTTGTTTTGCAAACGTCTCTTTATTGCATTCAGGGCAAACTGTTAAATTTGGTTCGCTCGCTTTACGCATCACTTCTTTTTTAAAACCGCAGCTTGTACATTGATAATCATAAATAGGCATCAAAACCTCCTACTTGAAAAATAAGAATTATACCCGAAGGTGCTGATAGATGGGCATTAGTCTTGATTCCAAGGCGCTACTTTAAGTAGCAATAACATCCCCGGAATTGCGATGACAAAACAGAAAATAAAAAACTGTTGCCAGCCAAAATATTCAACTAAATAACCCGTGGCTGAGTTGGCGACTGTTCGCGGTACGGCAGCCAAACTGGTAAATAAAGCAAATTGCGTTGCAGTATAAAGTGGATTGGTCGTGTGGGCGATATAAGCAACGAAAGCCGCGGTACCTAAACCAACCCCAAAAGCTTCTAAGCCAATGACAGTGCCCAACCAAAATAAACTATGCCCTGCCACGGCCAACCAAGCAAAGCCCAGAATGGCAATCATTTGAATGGCACCAAATATCCATAAAGCGCGATTTATGCCAATTTTCATCATCCAAATACCGCCTAGCATGCCACCAATCACGCTAGGCCAAAGTCCAGCATTTTTAGCAATCAAGCCGATTTCAGTTTTACTAAACCCCATATCTAAATAAGACGGCGTTGCGAGTGCAGTTGCCATGCTATCGCCTAATTTATACAAGAAAATAAAAGCCAGAATAGTCAGTGCGCTTTTCACACCACGGCGGCCAATAAACTCCTGAAAAGGCTCGACAACGGCTGCTTTTAAAGTCTTTGGTGTGCCATTTTTCAATGCAGGCTCTTGCACTAATAAAGTCATGATAAGACCTGGCAACATAAATAATGCTGTAATTAAAAATATACTATCCCATGGCAAATGGTCAGCCAGAATCAAAGATAAAGAGCCTGGTACCAACCCGGCAATTTTGTAAGCATTTACGTGAATGGTATTGCCTAAGCCTAATTCATGATCAGGCAATATTTCTCGACGATAAGCATCTAATACAACATCTTGGCTCGCACTAAAAAAAGCAACCAGCCCTGAGAAATAAGCGATTGTCCAAATATCTAATTGCGGATGAAAAATACCTAGAACCGGCAAACTCAATAACAACCCTAATTGAGTTACCAATAACCAGCCACGTCGTCTACCCATTGGAAGCGCATAGCGATCAAACAAAGGCGCCCAAATGAATTTCCAAGTAAACGGCAATTGAATTAATGCGAAAAGACCAATCGCCTTTAAATCCACACCTTCACTGCGCAGCCATGCTGGCAATAAACTGACCAAAATATAAAGCGGCAATCCAGAGCTAAAACCAGTGAAAATACAAATCAACATCCGCTTATTCATGAACGGACTTAAGGCGTGTAATTTTGAGGAAGGCGGTGTCGTTTTTATTGGATTGATATTCATAGGCTCAACCATAACCGAAAAACCTGCTTTCATGCCACAATATTGAAATGATAGAACTCAGTTTTTTAAGTGCGTTTTTAGTTGGGCTACTTGGTGGCGGGCATTGCATCGGAATGTGTGGTGGCTTTGTTGGTGCCGTAAGTGTGCATTTACCCCAACACAAATCAAGTAAACTTCCTTTCCTGCTAGCCTACAACACTGGCCGCATTTTAAGTTATGCAATAGCTGGCGTTGTGGCTGGATTCATTGGCGCGACGAGTTTTTTCTTAAGTCACATATTACCTATACAGAAAACTTTATATCTAGTCAGTAGCGGGATGCTGATTTTGCTAGGATTGTATTTAGCAGGACTTTGGCATGGCCTGACTTATTTAGAAAAAATTGGCGGCATCTTATGGATGCATATCCAACCTTATTCCAAAAAATTCATCCCCATTAAAAATCTCAATCAAGCATTCATCTTGGGCGGATTATGGGGCTGGCTGCCCTGTGGACTAGTGTATAGCGTGCTAATTGCCGCGATCGCGACAGGCAGTGCAGTAAATGGGGGGCTACTTATGTTAGCTTTTGGGCTGGGCACCCTACCAACACTCTTAGCAATGGGATTGGCTGCAGTAAAACTTAAGAGCTTTTTACAGAATATTTGGGTAAGACGCGCCAGCGGATTGCTAGTGATGGGGTTTGGTTTAGCTGGGCTTTTAAATCTCGTACGAGCCTGATTTTAAAAAACTAAACCTGGCCAGACCTTAAGCGATACATCGCCAAATTACCCATGATATTTGGCATCAATCGCACTTCTTTTTTATCCGTCAGCACTAAACGCTGCTGTACTTTAATATTGCTCTTACGGCAAAAATCATCAAAGTCATTAATCGTGCATAAGTGCACGTTAGGCGTGTCATACCACTGGTAAGGCAAGTTATCAGAAACTGGCATATTGCCCATGGTAATTTGAATGCGATGACGCCAGTAGCCAAAATTAGGGAAAGTCACAATCACTTCGCGTCCCACACGCAACATTTCATGCACGATTGCCTCGGTATTTAAAACGGCCTGCAAGGTCTGCGACAAAATTACCACATCAAATGATTGTGCTTCAAACCCAGACAACCCAGATTCCAAATCCATCTGAATAACATCCACGCCGTTATTCATGGCTTTGAGCCAATTAGCATCATCTTTTTCAACGCCATAACCACGAATATTGTGTGTTTTACGTAATTGGCTTAATAAAGATCCATCTCCACAACCCAAATCCAGTACCTTGGCGTTAGGTGCAATCCATTGTGCGATTAAAGCAAAGTCAGCCCGAACATCTGCACTCATTGCCATGTTTTTCTCTAAATTCCCCATGGCTATACCTCAATCTTTGCTAAATATTGACGCATGATGTTGTGATAATGCTCATCCGGCATCAAGAAGGCATCATGACCATGCGCTGCCGTCACTTCCGCGTAACTGACTGAGAGTTCATTATCAAGCAAGGCTTTCACGATTTCACGTGATCGTCCGGGCGAGAAGCGCCAATCACTGGTGAAAGAAACCACTAAAAAATCTGATTTCACCTTGGCTAAAGCAGCGGATAAATCACCGCCATGCTCAAGCGCAGGGTCAAAATAATCCAATGCTCGCGTCATACGCAGATAAGAATTCGCATCAAACTCACCGGCAAACTTATCGCCTTGATAGCGCAAATAAGATTCCATCTCAAACTCAACGTCAAATCCATATTTAATATGACCATCACGTAATTTACGGCCAAATTTGGCACCCATCGCATCATCACTTAGGTAAGTGATGTGCCCAAGCATACGTGCAATGCGCAAGCCACGACGAGGCAACACGCCCTTATTGTAATAATCTCCACCATGGAACTCAGGGTCGGTAATAATTGCTTGTCGCGCCACTTCATTAAATGCAATATTTTGAGCAGTCAGATTAGGTGCTGACGCAATCACCAAGGCATGGCGAACACGTTCAGGATATGCAATCGTCCATTGCAAAGCCTGCATGCCACCAAGACTGCCGCCCACAATTGCAGCAAGTTGCTGAATGCCTAAATAATCCGCTAATCGCACTTGGGAGTTAACCCAATCTTCTACAGTCACCACAGGGAAAGTCGCCCCCCATGGTTTATCAGTTGCAGGGTTAGTGCTGAGTGGGCCGCTACTACCATGACAGCCGCCAAGGTTATTGAGGCCAATCACAAAGAATTTATTGGTATCTAAAGGCTTACCAGGGCCAATCAGGTTATCCCACCAACCAGGGTTTTTATCCGTTTCCGTATATTGACCAGCCACATGATGGTTGCCAGACAGGGCATGACAAATCATCACCGCATTGGATTTATCAGCATTTAATTTGCCATAAGTCTCATAAACCAGGTGATATTGTGACAACACTTCGCCACTTTTTAAGGTAAGCGGCTCTGTGAAGTGAGCTGTTTGTGGGGCAACGATGCCGACTGATGATGGTAAAGACATGGCGTGATTATACTATGAGCGAGAATAAATGAATAAACGGGTATTTAATGATGCTGATTTCTATCTATGACGCTCAATCCCTTTCAACTGTCATGCCGCACTAACCGCAAGGGTCATGTCCGTGGAATATATCGGCTAAAGCCGATTATTCACAAGCAACCGGCATCCATTTTTAGAAAATCAACATAGATACTGCATCAATTACGAACTAACAAAGAGCTATTGCCAACACCCCAAAGTCACTCGTTCAATCCCAGCTAAATCGAGCACATGGTTCACTTGAGTAAAGCCTCTTTCAGATAATAAACTAGCGACGGCAGCAGCTTGATCATAGCCATGTTCAAGCATCAGCCAGCCACCTTGGTTTAGATATTGAGGGGCTTGTTTAATAATAATGCGAATATCATCTAAGCCATCCGCACCCGAAGCGAGTGCGGACATTGGCTCAAAGCGCAAATCGCCTTGGCTTAAATGCACATCATCTTCTCGAATATAAGGAGGATTACTAACAATCACATCAAACGTCTTATTTACATCCTTTGAGAAAACTGAGAACCAACTGCTTTGAATAAACTTAACCTGATTAAGCTCTAAAGATTGGCTATTTTCAACCGCCACTTTTAATGCCTCAACGCTAAAATCAACCGCGGTAATTTGAGCTTGGGGTCTTTGACTGGCAATAGCTAAGGCAATTGCGCCTGTGCCTGTGCCTAAATCCAAAACCGACACAACATTATCTACATCGATCTTAGCAAGTACCGCCTCAACTAATGTTTCAGTATCAGGTCTAGGGATGAGTGTTGCTTTAGTCGTTTTAAGATTCAAGCCGTAAAATTCACGCCGACTTAAAATATAGGCCATGGGCTCACCAGCTAGACGGCACTGAAGCAAGGCATTAAAAACATCGATTTGTTCATCTGTGAGCGTATCGTTAGCGTGACTAATGAGCCAAGCATGATTTACATTCAATGCCTGTTGCAAAAGCAAACGGACATCTACGGCGGCTTCATCAGCTGAGATTGTAAGACCTTCACTTAAAGCCTTTTGAGATGTTTTTTGTAAACTATTTAATTCAGTCATAGACGCGTTCTATCGGAATGCAATTAAATTTTAATAACTACAATTTTATTAAATTATTACGTTCTATTAAGCAATTCTGATTACCACTTGTTTAGTAAAAAAGCTAAAGGTCAAATACTCATAGTCCCAAGCATAAGTTTTCACAGCTTCTTGAAATGCTTTAAATTCATCTTCTCGCCAATGTTGATTACCGATATATTCATCAAAAATCAGCACTGTGCCTGATTGAATTCTGGGCGCCAATAAATCCAATATCGTTTTCGTTGAACTATAAATATCACAATCTATATTAATTAAACGTACAGGCTCTGTATGTTCCGCTAAAAACTTAGGTAGAGTTTGATCAAACCAACCTCGATGCAAAGTAACATTGCTTGGTACTTTAGGTATGACACCCTTAGTTGAGTAACTTCCCTTGCCTTCATCATGCCAGTCTTCAGGAATGCCTTCAAAGCTATCAAAACCATGTACATCTTGTTTTGCGAGAGAGGCTAACTGGCCTATCGAATTACCATGTCGCACACCAAATTCAAGAACTAATCCTTCAATTTTGGCCTCATTAGTCGCGACTTTAAAAGTATCGATAATACTGCCTGTGATTAAAGGTAGTGGCTTAGCATGAGTCTTTAAGTAATTCCAAGCATCCAATCTAGATTTAATCACTGGAGATGGGTTTAGAAGTCGATCTAAATAAGTTTTAGCTAGATCAATATGACCGACATAGTCATAAAGCATGGCCAACATAAACAATGCATCTTGATCTCTAGGCGATAAAAGCACGACTGGCTCAAGGTGCTTGATTGATTCAGTCAAGTCTGAGCGAGTAATCAATGCTGCATGTAAATTGTAATGGGCATCAATACAGTTCGGGTCAAGTTTAATTGCTTGATGATAAGCATTAATAGCTAAATCCATTTGACCATACTCATGATAAGCAAAGCCCAGGCTCGCGATAAAGGGCGCTTTTTTGGCATCACGCTTTACAACATCCGTTAAATATTCAATTGCACGCACTATCTGGCCATCTTTTAGTGCAATTAACCCCAGTAAATAAACAGCATCGATTTGCTTTGATACTGTTTTAAGTATTTGCTGGCAGATTTCAGCTGCATGGTCTAGGCGACCTGCTTCAAAGTTAACCCAAGCGGTTCTGAGTGCTTGTGCTGTAGTTTGTGGATTAAATAGAGACGATTTCTTTGCGACGCCACAGCATTGTTTATATTTCTTACCACTACCACATGAACATAGGGCGTTTCGACTTGGTTGCATCATTAATTACTCATTTAATTATCTTTTATAATTTTAACCTGAGTATCTGGTTTTATATCTTCATGTTTCACATAAAGATATGTATATCTTGAGCGTGTTAAAATTCGATATCTACAATTTACACATAGCTCAAACTGTGAAAAAACCAAATTTTGATCCAGACAAGTTATTTCAAAGAGCTTTGGTACTTCACAACGAAGGCAAGCTCGTTGAAGCAGAAAGCTTATATAAAACACTAGTTAACTTTTTTCCTCGTGAACCTAATCTGATTAGCGCTCTTGGAACACTATTACTGCAACGTGGACTGCACTCTGAAGGCGTCCATCAGCTCAAAACATCGTTATCTATTAATCCAAATCAACCTCAAACTTTATATAACCTTGGTATTGAATTACAAAAATACGCAAAATTTGAAGATGCGCTTCAATATTACAACAAATCAATTGAACTCAACCCAGCCAATCCAATCTGCTTTTTAAATAAAGGTAACACGCTCAAAGAGTTAAAAAAATATATAGAAGCATTGGAGAATTATGATGAGGCGATAAGACTCTCTCCAAATCTTGCTTCAGCACATTGGAATAAATCACTGACTCAACTGCTAAATGGTGAATTTTCAGAAGGATGGAAGCTTTATGAGTGGGGATGGGAGGCTGGTGAAAGAGGTGTAAAAAGAGAATTTTCTCAACCTAAATGGCTAGGTGGAAATTCTATCAATGGCAAGACAATCTTAATTATTGCCGAACAAGGATTAGGGGATTACATACAGTTTTGTCGCTACATTCCAATGCTAGTTGAAATTGGTGCCAAAGTCATTATTGAATGCTCAGCGAATTTAAAACCTCTTTTTTCAACAATTAAATCAGAATTTCAACTCATTGAAGAAGGCGAGCCATTACCTAATTTTGATACATACTGTCCTGTCATGAGCTTACCTCTGGCTTTTAAAACAACCCTAGAAAATATTCCTAATCAAACACCCTACTTATTTGTAGATCAAGAAAAAAGAGATAAATGGCGCAAAATTTTAGGTGAGAAAAAAAGACCACGCGTTGGCATAGCATGGTCGGGATCACTCACAAACAAAATAGACCTGAATTTAGCAACCAGAAGAAATATACCGCTTGAATCACTTAAAGAGATACTAAGTATGGAAGTCGATTTCCATGTGCTTCAGAAAGAATTTAGGTCAGAGGATGCTAAGCTAATACCCAAAATAGAAAACCTAAATTGTCATCAGAATCAGTTAAATGATTTCTCGGATACCGCAGCACTAATTTGTGAAATGGACATTATGATCTCAACTTGTACCTCAATCGCACATTTATCTGGTGCGCTTAACCACCCAACAATAGTTTTGCTCCCATTTTCAGCAGACTATAGATGGATGGAGACCAGAACTGATAGCCCATGGTACCCATCTATACAACTTATTAGGCAGACAGCGATTGGAAATTGGAAAACTGAAATACTTCAACTTGAAGAAATACTACGAGAAAAATTTTCAATCTAACTATCAGAATTTAGTTAAGACTTACACTTAAAAGTAAGTTCTCTTTTCCCGCCCACCGGACTCTCAAGTCGTTCAAGTGTTTCAAAACCGCTCTTGCAAGTTTTATTCGCTTTAGAGATACAACTACCCCAATCTTCTACGGCACCGTTACAGGTAGTAAAATAGATTTGGTCTTTTAAATTTTTGTATACCACTGGCTGCAATGCGCCATCAGGATTGTTTAGGGCAGAGCATCCAGAAAATAAAATAAATAGCCATATATATCTCATCAAATCTCCGATTTACAAAATGAAACGGCACCCGAAGGTGCCGTTTACAATCAATTCTAACTAAGAATAAATCCTAGAAGAATAAGATAGCACCTAGAGAGATAGTGTTGTTTTCTGTTTTACGAACAGCAGAACCAACAGCATCTTTATTCTTGATGTCTTGGTTTGTGTATTCAGCAACCAAGTTCAAGCTCTTAGTAAGTGGGTGATAAGCGCCAACAATCCATGATTTGTTTTCGATATCATATTGAGTTGCTGCAGAGCTCTCTGATTTAGAGTTAGATTCGCCATATGACAAACCTAATTTAGTACCTACGCCAGGAACTACGAATGTACCTTGAACGTAACCACCGCTATCTTTAGATTTTTGGCCATTACCATTGAATAAGCCTTGTAATAAAGTAGCTTGCGAATCAAGACCACGACCATCGTAGTAGTAACCAACTAAACCGAAAGCACCAACAGCAGCTTTAGCACCTACATCAACACCACGTGATGTGTAGTTATCATTTGCACCTTCAGTTTTTTGAGTGATAGCGCTCAACCAAACACGACCAGACACATCACCAGTAAAGTCATAAGTTACTTTACCTTCATATGCTAGATTATTAGCATTAACAGTACCTGCTGGACTAGCTGTACCTAGTGTACCAGTGTTAGGTTTGAATCCTTCCATTGCACCAACCGCGAATTGGAAACCATTCCAATTTGGTGATGTGTAAGACATTTGACCTTTCCAGTCAGCGTAGATATAGCCTGAACCGATACGACCCAATGTTGAAGAACCACCTGCTGGGCCACCAGTACCAACGCCAAGTAATGTCATATCTGACAAGATTGCGTCTGATCCATAGATACCTAAATCACGACCAGCTTTGATAGAACCCCATGAAGCATCACCGAATGTCAAGTAAGCTTGACGAATATTTAGTGAGTTGTTACCAGCTGCACCCAAACCTAATGAATTACCTGATGATGTACCAGTGAAGAATGAGAATTGGAACGCGATATCTAAGTCATTTTGACGTGTCTTAGCACCAATACCAAAAGCAGCAGGTAATAAACCTGTACCGATTGTGTTTGAATCATCAGGTGATGATTTAACACCAGCTGCTGTTTTTGTTTCAACATCGTGGTTAGTGAAGTAAGCATTAACGTTACCGCCTACATCAACAGTCCAATCACCAGCTGGGATTGTGATACCAGCTGAAGCTGCAGTAGAAGCGGCTAATAAAGCACCAGCAACTGCTAAACCTAATTTCTTATTCATATAAATCTCCTAAGTTTTTGTTTTCTTCACAACGGGCACAAAGTCCCTTTGGAAGGTGATGCAATTATGCACAAGCAAAACCAAGGGTGGCAAGCAATAATGTGTGTTTTTTGCCTCACCATTCACTTTTTGTTGTTTTTTTGCAACAAAAAATAATAAAAGTGTTATTTATTATTAAGTTACCGAATGTAACTCACGTGATGCTTTTAAAACTAAAGCTCTCGCTCGGCCACGGTAAACAAGCGTTGATACTCACGTATTGCATAGCGATCAGTCATGCCAGCAATGTAATCTGCTACCGCACGGGCTTTATCTTGATCTGTTTGACCCTGCTTTTGATAATCATCCGGCATCAAGGTGGCATCATTCATGAATACCTCAAATAACTCACGCACAATACGTTGCGCTTTTGCACTCATGCGGTTCACGCGGTAATGCTGATAAAGGTTGGTACGCAAGAATCGTTTTAGCTCTGTTTGCTGTTCGCGCATCTCAGGACTAAAACCAATGAGCATCGCGCTGCTTCGCACTTCATCAATATGAGCTGGATTGGCTTTGTTAATATTCGCTTGGCTTTGCTGACAGACATCAACCACCAGCGCATTAATCATACGACGTACAGTTTCGTGGATTAATCGACGACCACTCAATGCCGGATACTGCTGACGCACTGTATTAAGGTTACTTGCAAACAGAGTCACTTGCTCTAACTGCTCCAGGCTAATCAAGCCTGAACGCAGGCCGTCATCGACATCATGGTTGTTATAAGCAATCTCATCCGCAAGATTGGTTAACTGCGCCTCAAGTGAAGGTTGTTGCTTGTTAATAAAGCGCTCACCTACATCACCTAAGGTTTTGGCATTATTGAGTGAGCAATGCTTGAGGATGCCTTCACGTAATTCAAAGGTCAGGTTGAGGCCATCAAACTCAGCATAGCGTTGCTCAAGCAAATCAACCACGCGTAAAGATTGCAGATTGTGTTCAAAGCCACCAAATTCGCGCATACATTCATTGAGGGCATCTTGGCCTGCATGGCCAAATGGGGTATGGCCCAGATCATGGGCTAAGGCGATACCTTCAACAAGGTCTTCATGTAAATGAAGGTTGCGGGCAATGGCGCGGCCAATTTGCGCAACTTCAATACTGTGGGTCAGGCGAGTACGGAATAAATCGCCTTCATGATTCACAAATACTTGTGTTTTGTATTCCAAACGGCGAAATGCGCTTGAGTGAATAATGCGATCACGGTCACGCTGAAATTGATTGCGGCCTTGCGGATCTGATTCGGCAAATTTTCTGCCACGCGATTGTGCTGGATCTGCAGCGTAAGAAGCTAATTTAGCCATAAAACACCTTTTGTTAAATTAACCTTAATCTGTCATGCCGGACTTGATCCGGCATCCATTTTGAAAGTATTTAAATTCAACTTGGACCCCGTATCAGACCGCAAGGGTCTTGTCCGTGGAATTTATCAGCTAAAGCTGATTATTCGCACGCCAAAGTGCGGGGTGACAGGGAAAACTGTATTAAATGTAAATATTAAAAAGTTAAAGTTTGACGTAAAGCCTGCGGATCATAATCACTGGTCACCACAGATTTACCAATGCCTTGCTGAAGTACCAGACGGATTTTACCGTCGATGACTTTCTTATCTAGCCCCATGAGATCGATATATTTATCGACGCCCAAATCAGGCGCTTGGATTGGTAAATTAGCGGCTTTAAAGATCCTAGCAATGCGCTCAACTTCAGCAGCGCTTAACCAACCTAGGCGTTTTGATAAATCAGCTGCCATCATGGTACCTGCTGCAACGGCCTCGCCATGCAACCAAACACCATAACCCATGGCATTCTCAACGGCATGGCCAAAGGTGTGGCCTAAGTTCAATGTAGCACGTTCCCCGGTTTCGTGTTCATCCGCGGCAACTACTTGTGCTTTATTTAAACATGAGCGATAAACGGCTTCAGTTGTAACTGATGTATCTAAAGACATCAATTTATCCATATTGGCTTCTAGCCAATCGAAAAATTTCACATCTCGAATCAAGCCATACTTAATGACTTCTGCTACGCCTGCAGAAAGCTCACGCGCCGGCAATGTTTTTAAAGTATCAATATCGGCTAATACCAATTGAGGCTGATAAAAAGCCCCAATCATATTTTTACCAAGCGGATGATTAATCGCAGTTTTACCACCCACCGAAGAATCAACTTGCGAAAGTAAGGTAGTAGGGATTTGAATGAACGGCACACCGCGCAAATAAGTCGCTGCAGCGTAACCTGTCATGTCGCCAATCACCCCGCCGCCTAATGCAATGAGTGTAGTTGAGCGCTCACAACGATTTTTGAGTAAAGCATCGTAAATTAAATTCAGTGTTTCAGAATTTTTATAAGCTTCACCATCTGGCAAAACAATTTCAATCACACTCACCCCTGCCGCACGTAAAGGGGCAGCGAGCTTTTCTAAATACAAAGGCGCCACAGTGGTATTGGTGACAATTGCGACTTGTTTACGCTTAAGGTAAGGCAAAATGAGTTCAGCTTGGCTGAGCAAGTTTTGACCAATATGGATAGGGTAAGAACGATTGCCTAATTCAACTTGTAATGTTTGCATGGTGAGTTACTGACCTATTAGTTCTTCAATTTTTTGCACGATATTCATCACGGGCTGATTGCCCGTATCCACAATATAAGTAGCCACTTCACGGTAAAGCGGATCTCTGGCTGCAAACAGTTCTTCTAGCTTGGCTTGGGCATTGGTGTTTTGCAACAAAGGACGGTTGCGATCGAATCGTGTACGTAGATACAAATCGTGCACACTAGCACGTAAATAAATGACAATACCCCGCGATTTTAAATGTTCACGATTTTCTGGTGCGATGACCGCACCACCGCCAGTGGCAAGTACAATGTTTTGCATTTGCGAGAGTTCATCAATCATACCGATTTCACGCTTACGGAAACCGCTCTCGCCTTCCATTTCAAAAATGACAGGAACGCGAACACCTGTTCGCTTTTCAATTTCTTGATCAGTGTCGTAAAAAACAGCCCCTAAGTTTTTGGCCAGAAGTCGGCCGACAGTAGTTTTACCTGCACCCATCAATCCGACAAAAAATATATTAGCCACGCTTTTACTTTCTTGTTTGCGCCATCATGGTGCCATTTTAAGGCAAAGTGATGTAATTGTCAGATTCATACTGAGCGCTTTGAGAATCCATCATAAAGTCGTCACGAAAGTTTCATCTGATTGTTTTAAATTTGAATACCAAATTCAGCTTCAAGCCACATATAATAAGTACATTATTGATTAAAGCGTAAAGTCTATGTCACCTCAAAAACTCTGGATGTATTTATCTGTTTTCATTGTCTCGGCTGCTTTACTGCTAACCGCGATGCTCGGTTTAGCCGCAGCACTTATTTATCCAGATTTACCCTCACTTGAAGCACTGACTAATTACCAGCCAAAATTGCCTTTGCGCGTTTATTCTGAGGATGGCTATTTGCTGGCAGAGTATGGCGAAGAGCGTCGTGCTTTTGTTGATATTAAAAATGTGCCTGAGCATATGAAATCAGCAGTGATTGCGATTGAAGATAGGCGTTTTTACAAGCACGGCGGGATTGATACTCGTGGTATTTTACGTGCCGCCATTAATAATGTGACGGGCGGCTCTAAAGAAGGTGCTAGCACCATTACCATGCAAGTGGCGCGTAATTTCTTCTTATCTAGTGAACGTAGCTTTAAACGAAAAATTAATGAAGCCTTATTGGCCATCAAAATCGAACATAACTTAAGCAAAGATAAAATTCTTGAGCTTTATATTAATCAGATTTACTTAGGCCAACGCGCTTATGGTTTTGCCGCGGCATCTCAAGTCTATTTTGGTAAGCCGCTAGAAAAATTAAACTTAGCCGAAACTGCTTTACTTGCAGGCTTACCGAAGGCACCAAGTAGCTACAATCCTTTTGCGCATCCTAAACGTGCAATCACTCGTCAACGTGAAGTTTTAAGGGATATGTATCGATATAAATTTATTGATGAAGCCACTTATCAAGAGGCTTTAAAACAACCTCTTCGCTTTAAAGCGTCTCAGCAATCGCGTGATTTAGCTGCAGACTATGTGGGTGAAATCGTTAGACAGGCTATGTTTGAGCTTTATAAAGATAGTATTTACAGCAGCGGCATGAATGTTTACACCACCATCATTAAAAGCAATCAAGAAGCTGCTAATAATGCGGTCATTCAAGGGGTTTTAGATTACGACGTTCGCCATGGTTACCGCGGTCCAGAAAAGCAGATTCCAGTTGAAGAATTGCAAGGCGAAAATGCCATCAAAAACATAGAAAAAGCTCTGGATGCGTTTGAGCCTGTGAATGGATTAATCCCTGCCGCCATTACCAAAATTTACCCTAAAGGTATTCGCGTTCACACCATTGCAGGTGAAGATTATCAAATCGAAGGGGAAGGCTTAAGTCTGATTCAGGCCCGATTAAATGATAAGAATAAGCTGCCAGAGAAAATGCGCATCCGTGTGGGCTCAATTATTCGTGTGATGAAAAATGAAGCGACAAATAATCTTTCATGGAAAGTCGCACAATTGCCACAAGTAGAATCAGCGGCGGTAGCGATTGACCCTAAAAATGGGGCTGTTCGTGCACTGGTGGGTGGTTTTGATTACAACCGTAATAAGTTTAACCACGTAACACAAGCTTGGCGTCAACCAGGCTCTAGCTTTAAGCCATTTATTTATTCTGCGGCCTTAGAAAAAGGCTATACCCCTGCCACCATGGTGGAAGATGAACCTATTTCATTCTCGGCTAAGTTCACAGGAAGCGGTTCAGATTGGACGCCACATAACTTTGATAATAAATATGAAGGCCCGATGCGTTTAAGAACTGCACTCACCAAATCTAAAAACATGGTGTCAATTCGTGTTTTAAATTCGATTGGTGTGGATTACGCTCAAAACTATATTGAGCGATTTGGTTTTTCTGCTAAAGACCACCCAGCTTATTTAACCATGGCATTAGGTGCAGGCTCCGTGACGCCATGGCAAATGGCACAAGCTTATGCAGTATTTGCAAATGG
>JACCDQ010343551.1_pt1 | contig 20080 bp, 19 predicted proteins | sample 7446031 | NCBI WGS metagenome assembly JACCDQ01 (sample SAMN15323442, study PRJNA562643) | freshwater metagenome | isolation source: river surface water | place: USA:Blue River Watershed | collected 2017-08-17
TACGCGGCCATTGAAGGGCTCTAGCATGTCAACCATGAGTTTCACGACAGACCTTGGGGTGTAGAACTCCCCACCTAGTTTCCCTTCCGCCGAGGCAAACTGGCTCACCATGTACTCGAATACTCGACCAAGGACATCTAGATTTTCGTGCTCTGCCGATGTGAGGTCCTCGCGACTGAATGTGTCAACCAGGCCGCCTAAGGTTTCAGGAGTAAGTTCTCGGCGACCATAGTTCTTAGGTAAAACCCCTCGAAGCGAAACGTTTTCTTTCTCGATAGCGTCCATTGCCGCATCAATCCTGGAGCCAATGTCGGATTGCTTTGCCGCTTTGCGCAAGTCATCCCATCGGTGACCAGCCGGAACCCAGAAAACACCTTCAGAGGTGTATTCATCTCGACTTTCGAGGATCACCTGACGCGCCTGCTCGTTAGGCATGAAGTAGTCAGATTCTGGCGTTTGCACAAGCCTCTCAAGGTCGCGTTTACGCTTCTCGAACACATCCGATACGTACTTCAAGAAAATAAGTCCAAGCACCACGTGCTTGTATTCAGCAGCATCAACATTGTTTCGGAGTTTTTCTGCTGCCTCCCACAAGGCCGCTTCCAGTCCCTGTGGGCTCGTTTTCTTCTTGCTATTCGTCGCCACTGTCAGACCTTCTTCTTAGTTTCGCGTTCTTTGCTTTTTTCTCTAGGGGACGGAGATCCACTCGACCGTAGTAACGATCCATCTCGGAATCTTTCGTCCAACCAAACATCTTCTTCAGTTCAGCACGTTTCGCTTTCTGCTCACCAACCCACCAAGTTGCTGAAGCGTGCCTCAAGTCACCTGGGACGAAGTTCGGAATAGAAACATTGTGCTTTTTCATCCACTTGTGGATTAGGTCCGAGTCGTCGTTGAGAGCGATTAGAGCGCCGGTTGGCGTGGTGAGAACGAAGTCTGAGTAGTCCGCCTCTGGGTTCCAATCAGGTGACTTCTTCCATTTTTCAACGACTTTTCGTTGATGTTGGAGATACGGAACCAATAAGCCGGGAATCGGAAACTTGCGTGGGCGGCCAGTCTTGGTGCTGTCAGTGATGAAGTGTCCGACACCGCCCTTCTGTGGAGAGACGTAACCAAGTTGCTTGGCGATGACCATCTTCGGTTTGTCGCCATCCAGGTCCTTGAGGTCCGCCCATCTCAGTGCGCAGCGCTCTCCTCGCCTCAAACCGGCGAAGAAAGAAATGGCGACACGAATCGTATCCTGATCGTCCATATCCGGCTTGGCGAGGAATACATCGATGAGTGCGTCCATGAGGGCGATTATGTTGTCATCATCCTGGTGGGCTGGCGGTTCGGCTGGCATGTGGATTTGGTAGGCAGGATTGGAATCAATCCAGTTCTTGGCTTTTGCCGCCTTGATTGCCATGTGGAAGTACAGGTATGTGTTTTTGATTGCGGAAGCACCGAGGCGTTTGACTTTGGTGGGATTGCCGTCCCGGTCAAGTTTCTTCAAGGAAGGAAGAGTTTCTGTGAATAGTATGCGTGCCATCTCGTGAGTCACTTGATCGAGTTGGACGTCCCCAAGATAGGGGTAAATGTAGTCGTTGAACTGCTGTTCAACATTGCTGGCGCTGCTTAGTTCCCAGCGACCTGAAGCGACCTGGGCATTGAACCACTCGATTAGGTATTCCTTGACTGTGCGGCCTTCTGTTTCGGCGATTTCTATTTTGACCGGCTTGAGGCGTCGTCGAGGCTCGGGATATGGTTCGTTAGTCAAAGATTCGACATAGGCGATGGCTTTGGCGATTGCACGTTCACGTGCCTGATCTTCGCTCTTCCTGGACGTGCCAGTGATCTTATGGCGAGGCCTCTTGCGTATTTCTCTAGGCACTTCCCAGGAGCCCTCAAAGTACTTCACATCGACTTCTCGGCCGCCCTTGACGACCCTTACGGTCTTCGTCGACATGACGATGTCATAAGGAGATCTAGATAGGCCGAATGAGGCTCCCCCAGGTTCCATATTTTGAAGTCTAATCGCGTTTTCAAAAATGACGACAAAAATGACGACATGACACGTCCAGAAACACAAAAACCCCCTATTTCTAGGGGGTTTTTGCTGGGATGTGACCTAATGGTGGAGATGGGGGGAATTGAACCCCCGTCCAATACAGAGTTTCTGACTCTTCTACGGGTGTAGCTTCAATAAGGTTCTACTCGGCCCCGGCACTAGCTTGAAGCGACATATCCGACGGGCCCAGCCAAAGTGAAAGTCCCGAGCAGCCCTTAGGCACAACTACTCAGCAAGATCTCTAAATGACGCTAGGGTTCAGAACGAAATCAAATCTGATCTAACGGACTTCGGGGCTAGCGCTATTAAGCAGCTAGGGCGAAGTCGGTGCGTGATGATTTAGCACCTATAGTTTGCAGCGGACATTAACGAGTTGACGCTACATTCTCGACCCGCTTCTTCCAGTTACACATGCACTGTCGAAACCGATCATCCCCATATTTAGTTATCATCACCCCGAAAGACCTAACCTAAACGTCTGGGCCTTGATCTTTTGGGGTTATCTCAAGAATAAGCCCTACCGCCGACAATAGGCTGTGGTTTCCCTGAGAGTACTGGATTGACTGTTACCAGTCCTTGCCCTTAGTCGACATCGCGCGGGCAGCCTCACGCTTATCCGTCTGCTCCTTGAGCGTCTGGCGCTTGTCGTACTCGCGCTTTCCCTTTGCCAGGGCAAGCTCTACTTTGGCACGGCCGTCTTTGAAGTAAATCGATAGCGGCACCAAAGTAAAACCAGATTCCTTGATTTTGCCCATCAATTTATAAATCTCATGACCGTTCAAAAGCAACTTGCGCTTGCGACGGGCCGGATGGTTGTTCCAAGTGGCCTGGGTGTACTCAGGAATATGCACGTTCTCTAGCCAAACCTCGCCACCCTCGATGGTGGCATATCCGTCTACAAGAGAGGCTCGGCCAGCCCTCAGCGACTTAACCTCTGGACCGGTTAGCACCATGCCAGCCTCGTACACGTCAATAATTAGGTAGTCGTGACGGGCCTTGCGGTTGCTGGCAACAACCTTTTGTCCACGTTCTCTTGGCATAAGGGTTCTATATTCGCAGGTATCTGCGGATAGCCAAACCAGAGGCCCCGGCAGCCAGGACAATTCCAGCAGCAATCAGCAGCGGAACCACGAGCAATCCATCAGCCAGCGTTACAAAGCTGGTGAACGGTAGACGTTCGGCCAGGTAACCCTGCACAAAGAATTGAACGATTCCAAGAACCGCACCGCCAGCCAATACCGATCCAATCGTGGCCGCGACAACACCCTCAAGGATGAATGGCAGTTGGATGTAGAAGTTGCTGGCACCGACAAGACGCATGATTCCCAGCTCACGCCGGCGACTAAACGCACTCAGTCTGATTGTGGTTGAAATCAGCAGGGCAGCTGAGAAAAGCATAAGAACCGCAACACCGATGGACGCGATCGACGCAGCGTTGAGAATGCTAAAGATTTGATCTAGGTAGGTTCGCTGATCGCGCACTTCTTCAACTCCGGCCACGCCACCAAAACTCTCGGCAATGATTTGGCTCTGAGTTGAATCTTCAAGCTTTACCCAGAAGGTCTCGTTGAGCTGATTCTTCGAAACGTACTTTGCAACGGCGTTGTCCTTGAACTGCTCCTGGAAAGTCGCGTAGGCCTGATCGTGATCCTCGAAGTAGTACTTTTCAACGTAGGCAGCCAAAGTCGGCGAGTTGAGCTTCTCTTCGACAGCAGCCTTCAGGTCATCCGAAGCCTCCCCCTGAGGGCAAACATCCGCCGGCGAAACTTCGCTGCAGAGGTAGATTGCCACCTGGGCTCGGTCGTACCAGTAGTTTTTCATCTGGCCAATTTGAAGCTGTAGCAGCGACGCGGTTCCTACGAAAGTCAACGAAATAAAGGTGACCAAAATCACCGATACCACCATCGATAAGTTGCGGAATAGGCCCTGACGGATCTCGCTCAAAAGAAATTTCATCGGTAAGAGCCACCCACTTCATCACGAATAATCACACCGTGCTGAAGCTCAACCACGCGCTTCTTGAGGCGGTCGACTATACCCCGGTCGTGGGTTGCCATAACCACCGTCGTGCCATTTAGGTTGATGCGCTCGATCAGAGCCATAATCTCTTCTGAAGTCGATGGATCAAGGTTTCCGGTCGGTTCATCAGCAAGCAAAATCGCAGGTTTGTTGACAATCGCGCGGGCCAGAGCAACTCTCTGCTGCTCTCCACCCGATAGCTCACTTGGCAGGCGGTCTGCTTTACCTTCAAGTCCGACTAGCCTCAAAACATCTGGCACTGCCTCTTGAATGAACCCCTGAGACTTGCCAATAACCTCGAGGCTAAAAGCAACGTTTTGCGCAATGGTCTTGTTAGGCAACAACCTAAAGTCCTGAAAAACAACTCCAAGGCGCCTGCGGAAGAATGGGATTCGGCGGCTCGGAATACCGACTAGGTTTTCACCGAGCACATGGACTGAGCCTGATGTCGGAACGTCCTCGCGCAACATTAGGCGCATAAGCGAGGATTTGCCAGAGCCAGAGGCTCCAACCAGAAAGACAAAATCACCCTTCTCAATTTCGAGAGAAACAGCATTCAAAGCCGGCCGAGGCGAGCCCTTGTACTGTTTGGTGACGTTCGAGATGCTAATCATGATGCCTCCAGCCTAAGTTGAGGCCATGGAATCAGGGCCTAAGCGCCGAGTTGTGTCTGCTTGCGCCAGCGAATACCCGCAGCGATAAACCCGTCAAGATCTCCGTCGAAAACCGCGGAAGGGTTGTTGACTTCGTAGTCAGTGCGCAGATCTTTGACCATTTGGTAGGGGGCCAAAACGTATGAACGCATCTGCTCACCCCAACTTGCCTTGACGTCACCGGCAATTTGTTTCTTTTTAGCTTCTTCTTCGCGTCGACGAATCTCTAGCAGTCGAGACTGTAAAACGCGCATCGCAGCGGCTTTGTTTTGGATTTGGCTTTTTTCGTTCTGGCAACTCACGACAGTTCCGGTTGGCAGGTGGGTGATGCGCACAGCTGAATCAGTCGTGTTAACCGATTGCCCGCCTGGCCCCGATGAACGGAAAACATCGATGCGAATTTCATTCTCGGGAATCTCGATAGCTTCAGTTTGCTCAACCAAAGGAACAACTTCGACTGCAGCGAATGAGGTCTGGCGCTTACCAGCGGCGTTGAATGGACTCATTCGAACCAGTCGATGCGTGCCCGCCTCCACAGAAAGTGTTCCAAAAGCGAATGGTGCATCGATCTCAAAAGTTGCCGACTTGATACCGGCACCCTCCGCGTATGACGTGTCCAGCACTTGAACCGGCATTTTCTGTTTCTCTGCGTAGCGCAGGTACATGCGCATGAGCATCTCGGCAAAATCAGTTGCGTCGTCACCGCCGGCACCTGACCGAATGGTCACCACGGCAGCTCTGGAATCGTATTCACCATTCAGCAGGGTTTGAACCTCGAGCTCTGAAACCAGCTTTTGCAACGACTCGAGCTCAGATTTGGCCTCTGATTGAACACTGGCATCAGCGGCATCATTTGCCAACTCAACTAAAACTTCAAGGTCATCAAGACGCGACTGAACTGATTCGAGCTTGTTGATCATGTTTTGCTTGTGGGAAAGCGCACTGGTGACTCGCTGAGCATTGGCGGCATCGTCCCAAATGTTCGGGTCCGAGGCCTGTTCCTTCAACTCCAGCACCTCGCGGGCCAGCTTCTCGACATCTACAACATGGCCGATGTCGGCAAAAGTTGCGCGTAAGTCGCGTATTTCTTGAGTGAGGTCCAGGTCTGCCATTTCTCCCCTAGTTTAGGCGAGGGGCATAATTGAAAGGTGCCGGCCAAGAAGAACTTTCAGATTAGAGAGCTTGTTCTGCCGGTTTACCTCCCGGCGATGCTGTTTTCAATCGGCGAAGCTGGTCTGATTCCGATCATTCCGGCGAGCGCGGAACGTCTGGGCGCCGACATTCCTACAGCTGGCCTCATCGCAGGCTTGGTCATGATGGGCACCCTTGCCGCCGACCTACCCGCCGCGAAATTCGTGAATCGAGTCGGCGAACGCAAATCCATGATTTGGGCTTCAGCGGCCGCCGCGCTGGGAATCCTGTTTGCAGTTTTTGCTGCGAACATCTTCATGATCGGCCTCGGAGTTTTCATCCTGGGCGGTTCTGCCGCTATTTTTGGCTTGGCTAGGCACGCCTACATCGCTGAAACTGTGCCGGCAAATCAACGAGCTAGAGCCCTATCCGTTTTGGGTGGAATGTTTCGAATTGGAACATTCATTGGCCCGCTCCTTGGCGCTTCAGTTATCGCCACCCTGGGTATCGAATTTGTTTACTGGAATGCCGTTATTTTTTGCGGTGCAGCCGGAATAGTTCTGCTGTTCACCCGTCCAGAGAAAATGCTCAACACTCCCCCAGACAATGGTGGAAGCGTTTGGAAGATTGCGAAGCTGCATCGACGCACCCTATTGACGCTGGGAACAGCATCGATGATCGTGGCCATGTCGCGCACCGCAAGGTTTATCGGGCTCCCACTTTGGGCTCTATTTATTGGCCTTGATGCCGCTGAGACCTCGCTTTACATAGGCATCGCGGGGGCAATTGACTTCACCCTCTTCTATCTGGGTGGCCAAATTATGGATAAGTACGGCCGAAAAGCTGCCGCTATTCCAACCCTCTTAGGCATGAGCCTTTGCCTCGCGCTCGTTCCTTTTACCAGCGATGGCAGTACTTTCCTAACCGTGGCAATCATGATGGCCTTGGCCAATGGAGTTGGCAGCGGCCTTGTGATGGTAATCGGGGCAGACGCATCGCCAGCAGTTGGACGCAATGAATTTTTAGCCGGCTACCGCTTTTTGATGGATGCAGGAGTGGCGGCCACCGCCCCAATAATGTCGCTAATCACCGTGATTGCCTCGCTTTCTGGCGCCATGTTTTTCATGAGCGGACTCGCGGTAATCGGTGCGGTATTTATGTATCGCTATCTGCCTGCTCACAAGCGCACCTAGCCCCTCGGCTAGCCACCCCGCGCTGATGCCTGACTGCAAACCATCAGATTCGATGGAGTTATTGAAATTGATATCGGCGCCTGCCACCGACCACAGACCTGAACCGTGACGGTTTTCCCGTCGGGGGCTTCTATGTCGCTCAGCACCAAGTCCAAACCGGCATCCTCTGGCAGTTGACCGAAGTAATTGTCTGCCGGAAGACCCTCCTGAGCCGACCAAAGAGCCGCACCCTCGGCCAAGCTAGTAAGCCTCTTTTGAAAAATGACCAGGGATGTTGCCGTGACAATCACCAACAGCGTGGCCGTTGAAAACATCAGCAACCCAATAAACATTGGCGCCATCGACCCCCGCTCAGATCGAACACCTTCAGGACGCAAGCTGAATCGAGGCCGCATCATGGCACCGGCAGGAATGAAGTAGCCGAGACGGCACCGATTTGCACCCTCAGTGCTGCGATGCTGCCAGAGTCAGCGCAACTTCCAGCGCAATCCAATACCCAACTCACCTTTGATCCAACCTGAAACTGGGCAGTCAGGTCGTCAACGGTTTCTTGGATTGGCAATCCATGCAGCAGGTGTGACCTGAGCGCGTGCCTCGATATCGATTCAGATGCAATCTGGTCATGCTGCCAAGCAAGCAGAGCGGTGCCAGAGGCTAGCAGGGTCAGCTGAAGCAGTAGACCCAGGACAACAAACTCAATCAGGCTCGATCCTCGCTCATCATTCAGCTTCACGCTGGGCATGTGACACCTCATTCAGCTCCAGGCTAGGTGCTAAAAATCCCAACGTTGGAATCCTGATCGAGGCTTGGACTCTCTCAGTGCTAATTCCGTCAGAATCCAATCGACTGCAAAGAACTGTGGTCGACCATTCCGGACCAAATGTGTGGGCAAGCAGCTCCCGGCTGCGAGCGCACCCGGTGGCCGAGGTCTGATCAGCTAGTGCAGCGAATCGAGCCCCTTCAACAGCGGCATCCAGTAAAAGCGAACGACTAAAGCCAGCGAGGAGCACGCTGATTACAGTTAGGCTGAGCAAAATCGCTGGTGCGGCGAGAAGAACGAATTCCACCACCGATGAGCCACGCTCTGGATCTGCTTTAAAACGCGACAACTTTATTCATGGCCTGCTGAAACACACCCTGCAGAGCTGGTCCGGCAACAGTCCACATCAGCACAACCAAACCTGCGGTCATCAGCGTGATTAGGACCCAACCTGGAACATCTCCGCGGTCATCGATTAGTTTCTTCATTTTTCCTCCTAGATGTAATTCAGATTGAGCAGTTGCAAACTTGGGTAAATCGCAAAGAGGACGGTAACCGGCAGGATCAAGAACACCAGGGGAATAAGCATCCGTGTTTCGTTTCGGCCAGCAAGTCGTGACAGCTGGTTGCGCATGTCACCGCGACTGGCAGAGGCCTGCTCAGCCAAAACTGAGACCAGCGGTGTGCCCCGTTCAAAAGACCACAGCAATTTGTGGCAAAACTCCTGAATCTGTCTCGAAGGTAGCCGTTGCGATAGTGCGGTGATTTCGCGCTCGAGACTTGAACCCTGATCCAGGCTCACCACAATCCGGTCCAGCTCCGCAGCCAAGATTCCGTTCATTCGCCCGCGCAAATGAGATATCGCCGCGTAAAGCCCAGACCCGGAGAACACGGCTACCCACACCAAATCGATAAAGTCCGGCAATTCCAGATTGACCCGATCGAGCCGCCTTTTGGCAATAACCTTCTGCCTCAGCCACATCGATAACTGGTCAAATTTGGCTGCAAAACTGCCCTCTTTGGCCGAATCCAGCAGAGTACTAGACGGATTGATGCGTGCCATCAACCTGTTTCCACTCGCAGGCTTGAGCGCGAGGGCGCTCAAGTAAAAGGCTGCGCCCAGCAACCCTGCAGCAAACCAGATCACCATTAGCCAAACACCCTCGGTTGCTGCGGGAGTACTGCCATTACGTGAATGAGCCGATAGGCACCGAGTGAGACTATGAAGCCAACGAGCAATACCGCCGAGCCGTTCGCAGTATTGTAAATCGCGGCGTTCTCGGGCCTACTCGACAACAGAGCAACAATTATCCACGGAGCAGCAACAGCTAACTTGGCCGTGCCGGCAACCCAACTCTGCTTGGATTCAAGCTGCCCTATCAGCAGCAAATCTTCTCTCAATTGCTTGGACTGGGCTTTGAGAGCCGGCGCCAACCCCTCGCCGCCGTTCAAACTAGATAGGCGAAGTAATTCGATGAGTCGGTCGGAGTGGGCCTCGCCGAATTGAGACTTCAGCCAATCGAGAGAATCTAAATTTGACCAACCTGAATCGAGCCTCCGATTGAAACCGGCAAAAGCCTGTCGAAACCTCATGGGGCCACGTTGGGCGAGGGCATCAAATGCTTCTGGGATGGAGATTCCTGCCGAGACCGCCGAGGACATCGAGTCAACTACCTCAGGCCACGCCTTGATGAGCTCCGACCTTCGGTTTTTGGCAATAAGCGCAAGCGCCTCAAACCCCAAACCGACTAAACCCAAGGTTGCAAAAACCGCAAGAGCTGCCACTTTCGATGCCAAGAACAGCGCGTAGCCCACGAAACCTGACAGCAAAATCAAGCCCGATAAGAAGCCTGAAACACCAACGCGATGCAAGCCTGCGCCCTCGAGAGTCGATCTAAGCCAACGCATCTGTTGCTTCTATCTTTGAAACTTTAATGTCTCCGGAAAGCCATTCCACGCGAGAGATCTCCCGCACGCTTCTAGCACCACTGGAAGCCAGCTCACAGTGCACCACCAATTGAATGCACTTGGCTACTGTCGGATCGACAAAGCTACTGGTGATGTTCTGGCCAGCCAGTAGAGGTAGCGTACACAGCTTGGAAATCGCCTCAGCAGCTGAATTGGCATGAATGGTACAAAGGCCCGGTAGCCCAGAATTTAGCGCAATCAGAAGGTCAAGGCTCTCGGCCTCGCGGACCTCTCCGACCACCAAACGGGTTGGCCGCATTCTGAGTGACTCTTTGACCAACCGCCTAAGAGATACCTCTCCAACACCTTCAAGGTTTGACTGACGAGTCTGCATTGCCACCCAATCGGCACCCTGAATTCGAATTTCAAAGGTCTCCTCGACCGAGATGATGCGTTCGGTAACCGGCAGTTCGGCTAGCAAGGCGCAGAGCATGGTGGTCTTCCCAGATTGAGTGGCCCCCGACACCAAAATGTTTTGACCTGCTCGAACCGCCTGGGAAAGAAAGTGCGCCTGATTCTCGCTTAGGGCACCTCGGACAACCAGGTCGGCGAGCGAGATAATCCGCTTGGGAAACTTACGGATATTTAGCGACCAATGCTGCCTGGTGATGTCTGGGATAACTACGTGCAGGCGTGATCCATCCGGGAGCGACGCGTCAACGAATGGTGATGACCGGTCCAGCCTTCGGCCAGTTGAGCGCAGCATTCTCTCAATGACGTTCCTGAGTTGGTCATCGGTGAATTCAACCGAGTGCGTCTCAGGCCTGCCACCCCTTGCGCAATGGATCTCTCCCGGTCGGTTAATCCAAACCTCTTCAATCCCATCGTCTGACAGGAAATCTTGCAGAAAACCGAACCCAAAGAGTTCATGGCTAGCTCGGGTGGCTAACCATGATTCTTGACTAACCAAAGCCGGCTCTGCCTCAATTAGTTCATCCAGCGCTAATTCGAGCGCTTGATCTGCGGGAAGACTGTTTTCGTGCGCAAGCAATCGGGCTTTTGACCCGATTTTCTCAACGATTGAGCTCACTTTTACTCCGATTTTGGATGGCTGCTCAATATTTATTGACTTTTTTTGCGATTACCGAAGTTATCCACAGAGACTATCCCTTATGCTTATAAGGCATGCGGGAGTGGCGAAATTGGCAGACGCACTGGATTTAGGTTCCAGCGCCGCGAGGCGTGTGGGTTCAAGTCCCACCTTCCGCACCAGCTAGAACAGCCGGACAAGTTTTTACTTGGTCCGGCTTTTTCTTTTAACTGCTCTGGCTTCTGCTTTTTAGCGGCTGTGGATTTTATTGGCGCGAACGTAATCGGCTATCAATACGGCAAATGCCACCGTGTGAACAATTACCACTAGCCAGACAACCCATTCGAGCCTCGCCCAATCGGCTGGCATCCGCACCCACTCAATTCCCAGTGAAGCCGGGTCGGCTGCCCTCGGACTGACCAATGCGGCCACTGGGGAAAACAAACCGTGCCCGGCTGAAGCCGAAGCCTGGACCTGAGCGTTGTACACCTGGAGGTTTGCGGCCAGGATGGCATGAAGGTTCACCGTATTAGCCGCAGCAAGAGCCACAAGAATAAGCCGACGCCCAAGTTTTAGTGCCCAAACCAGAGCCAGGACCGCAAATGCTTGTGCCAGATACCGCTCGTGCACACGCGTCGGGAGCATAAAAAAGCCAAAAAGAAGAAGAGCAAATGCCGTCAAAACTTGTTCGGGATTATGTCGCTTGATAAGCATCCAAAAAATTCCAGCCGCCAGGAGAAGAAACAGCACAGTCCCCCAGATACCCGCTGGAATACCGAGGATTGGCAGGTTATCCATGCGCCAATAAACCGTACCGGTTTCAATTTGCTGCGCCAACGAAGGTGAACCAATCAGTGCCCATGGGTTGTACGCGTTTGCGGTGAGGACCGGGAACAGTCCGGCGGTTGCAAAATACTGATACAGCAGTCCAAGCAGGTCACCCAGGATAGGAACGTCCCTAAGCCCACTGTTGACGTAGGACTGCATCGACCAAGGAACAGCAATCAGGGTGAACGTTAGCAAACCGGTACCGATTGTCGATGTGAATCTTCTAGCCCTTAGTTCACGATGAACAATCTGCCCAATCAGAACCGGCAGCAGGATCAGCACTACCAGCGCACCCTGCGGTTTGGTCAGGACAGCGAGGACCAAAAACACGGATGAAAGCTCGGGTTTTTTATCGATAACAAATATGACGGCCAGCAGCATAGGCAAGGCGGCTAGCGAGTCAACTTGACCCCAAATCGCTGAGACGTACCAAGTGACCGGAACAAATAGATAAAGCCCGGCAGCGATCAGGCCAATTTTGGAGCCAAACCATTTACGTCCAGCAAATGCCAGTGCTCCGGCTACTCCGAGGTCGGCAAATATAGATGGCAACTTCAGGAGAGTCCAGGTATTGACCGAACCCAAGACCTCGCCATAGGGCCGGATTTCCCTACCGAGCCACAACAGCCCCTGCAAAATGTCGGCAAAAACCGGCGGGTAATTCATGGCCGGCAAGTAGGTATAGGCGTCATAACCCCACTGGTCGATTTCAATCATCCAGTCGACGAACGTGGCAAGGTCCCACGCGAATCCTTGATTTAGAAATACGCCAAACGCCAGATACCAGCGCAAAATCAAACCGGCGGACATCAGCCCAGTAAGAATGAGCCAAAATCTGCGAATCGACATTTTGACCCCTAAACCAACCTAGATAACTGAAACGGTGCCGGAATTGTGGTCAATTGTGAAGGTGCGACCGCCACGCTTAATCACTTCAACCCCACTGCCACCATCGGTTGCAATTCCCAACTCACTGATAATCCCAGCGAACAGGCTCTCCAACGAATCTCCGTCTAGCGAAGTAGCCACATACCAAGACGGATGCACTTCGCCGCATCGGGCAACTGCCACCGAGTCCTTAGCTGCACCGGAGGTAAAACTTGCCAGTACCTGTGCACCACGAGCCGAAGAAACCTCTGACCAAGTTTTGGATTTCATGCCATTGCTTAGCTGAGCCACTTCGCCGGCCCTGAGAGGCGCAAATTCTTCAACGAACACTCCGAGTACATCGCGAACAAGACGCCCCCCATAACCGCCCAGCTTCACTGCATCACGCTCATTGGAGATTCCGCTGAAGTAAGAAACCACTAGGCTTCCGTGCTTGCTTGCGTACTCAATAAGTTGCGCCTCAGTGTTTTCACTAATCAGATAAAGCATCGGAGCCAGGACCACCTTGTAGCGCGAAAGTTCCTCGGCCGATGAATTGGGCTTAACGAAATCGACCCGTGCGCCCAACTTCCAGAGTGCCGCGTACCACTCGTGAGCAACATCGGTGTATGAAATGTTTTCAGACGGAAGGTTCTTTTGTGACAGCGCCCACCACGACTCGTAATCGAACATGATTGCGATCTCAGCCGATTCTGTTTCAGTGCCAACCAGATCAGCCAGCTCGCCGAGCTTCAAACCAAGTTCAACAACATTTCGCCAGGTTCGGCTGTCGGTCCCGGTGTGAGGAACCATTGCCGAGTGGAACTTCTCTGAGCCGCTGATTGATGCACGCCACTGGAAGAACATGGCGCCATCAGAACCGCGTGCCACGTGCGAGAGCGAGTTTTTCAGCATCTGCCCAGGCTCTTTGGCCAGGTTGTTTGGCTGCCAATTCACCGCGCTGGTTGAATGCTCCATGAGCAACCACGATTTTCCTTTGGCCCAGCCACGGGTTAGGTCAGCTTCAAAGGCCAAATCGATGTGGTTCTCAGGATCTTCGGCAATCAGGTAGTGGTCGGTCGATACAAAATCAACCTCCTCAGCCCACTTCCAGTAGTTCATGAACTTGGTGTGTTTCATGGTCATAAAGTTCGTGGTGATTGGGTGAACTTCATCAATCGCACGGATAGCGTCTCGCTCCATGGTGAACAGCGCCAAAATCTCGTCATTCGAGAAACGGAAGTAGTCGAGCATCATCGATGGGTTTGGATAGGTGCCGTCCGGAGTCTGGCGCGGTGGCAAAATTTCATCCCAGTGGTGATAGCGCTGGGACCAAAAACTGGTTCCCCAGGCCTTATTCAGCTCATCTAGCGCACCGTACTTGTCACGCAGATAGCGACGCCAGGAGGCCGCGCTGACATCACAGAAACACATCGGATTGTGGCAACCGTATTCGTTATTTACGTGCCACATTTTTAGTGCCGGGTGTTGACCGTACCTTCGCGCCAACTGTTCAGCCAAAGCCTTAGCCCGCTCACGGTAAATCGGTGAGCTAGCGCAATAGGCCTGACGACCTCCGTGCGAGAGACGAGTGCCGGATTGGTTTACTGGCAAAACCTCTGGGTACTTAACTGTCAACCATGCTGGCGGCGAAGCCGTGGCGGTGGCAAGGTCAATTCCGATTCCGTTTTCGTGCATAATTTCGAAAACTTCGTCAAGCCAATCAAAGCGGTAATCACCTTCGGCAAACTCCAAATTTGCCCAGGCAAATACGCCCAGAGTCACGAGATTTACGCCTGCTTCGCGCATCAACCGCGCGTCCTCCAGCCAAACCTCTCGGCTCCACTGGTCAGGGTTGTAGTCCCCGCCGTACTGCAGTTGGCTTGGTTTGAATTGAGGCATTTTTAGACTCGCTCAACCTCTACCAAGAAGCCATTTTCTGGAGCAAGGATTGGTGGACGAACACCGATCTTTGAAAGTGCGGCACCCGACAATTCGACGCCGTCAATCCAGGTAGGCATTCTTCGCTGAACGTACTCAGGTGCACCGGCAGGCTGGACCATCTTGATTCGATAGTTGGCCTTCGGGTCAAGACCCTCTAGGCGCAGTGCGGTAGGTGTCATACCTGGAATCGCACGAAGAGTCACGTAGGCAAAAATTGCCTTGGACTTATCCTGCGAGACCACGCCGTGAACAAATGAGCTGTCGTCAGGTTGCTCAACACGAATCATTTTTCCGGTGTGTAGCAGCGATCGGTTGGCCTTGTAGTAGCTTGCCCAACTCTTTAGTGCAGCGCGCTCTTCAGGAGTGGTTTCAGTGACATCCCACTCGAGTCCAGCGTGGCCAAATAGAGCCGAAATAGCGCGGAACGACAGCGAGTGGGTGCGATGAGTGGTGTGCGAGTGGGTCGGCCCGATGTGAGATCCGAGCATCTCAGGTGGAATCGCAAACTGGGTGTATCGCTGAATGTATTGACGCTCCAGTGCATCATTGCAGTCACTGGTCCAGAAACGGTCAGCGTGTTCGACCATACCGAGGTCAATACGGCCACCGCCAGACGAACAAGATTCAATTTCTAGGCCTGGGTGGTTGGCTTTCAATTGGTCAAACAGACGATAAATTGCCTTGGTCTGCTCACGAACAGCAGCCTGCCCAAGGTGAGCGGCCTCGGTCAAGGTGCGGTTGTGATCCCACTTGATGTAGGCAATGTCATACTCGCTGAGAATTGCATCAACCTGCCCGAATACGTGGTCGTAAGCACCCTGGTGAGTAAGGTCAAGTACCTGCTGGAATCTACCCTCAGGCGGCACTCGGTCGCCAACGTGCAAAATCCACTCTGGGTGCGCGCGGTAAAGGTCTGAATCTGGGTTGACCATTTCTCCTTCAAACCAGAGGCCAAATTCCATTCCGCGTGACTTAACAACGTCGATGAGCGGCTTCAACCCATTTGGCCAAACATCCTTAGAAACCACCCAGTCCCCCAAGCCTGAGTGGTCGTCGCGTCGAGAGCCAAACCAGCCGTCGTCCAGAACAAATCGTTCGACACCGATTTCCTGCGCAACGTCAGCAAGCTGCTCCAGCTTCTCAAGATTGTGGTTGAAGTAAACCGCCTCCCACACATTCAGAGTCAATGGACGTGGGCGAACATTACTTGGGTGGGTCGGGCGCGAGCGCAACCAGCGGTAGTGGCGATCGGTGATGCCATCAACACCCTCGCCTGAGTAGCTGGCCACAACAGTCGGAGCCTCATAGATCTCTCCTGCAGCCAGGATGACTTCACCCGGTAGCAAAAGCTCGCCGGCGCCCATGGTTGTGCGGCCAGTTGGCTGGCGCTCCACTAGGTGACGGGTGTTTCCGCTCCACTGCAGACCAAGAGAGAAAACCTCGCCGCGCTGGTAGTCAGCGTCTTTGGTCATGGCCAACTGGACGATTGTGTAGTCATGGCCAGAGCGACCTTCGCGAATTTCGCGGGCCCAAGTTCCGACCTGAATCTCGCGTCGCTGAGGCTGACGCTCCTTGACCCATCGGCCAGTAAAGTCAACGGTCTCAGAAACGTAATCCGGGATTGGCAACCAGGTGGTTAGCTCGCCTAGCGAGAAGGAAGTGGTGCCAAGGTTTTTGATGGTCTGAGAAATTTTTAGGATGCCCGAGGCGCCCAATTCGAAGTTGGCTGTAACCTCAAGGCCCGCGGCAAGATCAGCGCTTCGAACAAATAGAGTGTTTTCGCCCGCCGAAACTTCGGTGATGTCAAACATTTGTGACCAGTCCTGGCCATCGCGGTGCCCCTGCACTGCTGGGCGGCCTAGGTAGCCGCGAGAATTCTCACGCCAGATGCCTGGGTTCTGAAATGCATCCAAATCTGCGTGAGGGACACCCTCCTGCATGGCGCTCAAAAGACTCTTGGCATCGATGGCGCTGCCGAGGTCAGAACCCCAGTGCAACACAACAGGCGTGCCGGTAGACAAATCAATAATTACTGAGACGCCGTCGGCTGAAAGAGTGTAAAAAGTTTGAGCGGTCATTTTGAAAAATCCTCAGGATGTTTGGGTGTTGCTTTGATTTTGAAACGGGGATTAAAGAAGGTCCGGTGTCGCCAATGTTGCACGCCACCGGACCTCCCTTGTAATCAACTCACTACTGGAATAGTGCCTTTACCTGGTCGTTCGCTGCAGTTAGCGAGTCGGCCTTTGCCTTGCCAGACATGATGGCTTCCATTGCTGGGGTCATGATGTCGTTGATCTTTGACTTCTTGTCTGCAATTGGGAACAAGAAGGTGGTGCCGTTCTCGATGTGGGTGTAGAACGCTGATACGTCAACGCCCTTTGCCTGCATCGCTGCTACAGCCTTGTCGGTTGCAGATGGGATAGCTGGGAACACAACTGCAGCCTCAGCTACAACGTCCTGACATGCAGCTGAACCTAGGTACTTAACCCACTGCCATGCAGCTTCTGGGTTCTCGGTGGTTGCAGAGATGTTGTCTGCTAGACCGTTGTACATAGATGCACGTGAACCGGTTGGGCCAACTGGGGTCGCAGCAAGAGCTGGCTCAAAAGTGTCGCTCTTCGCGCCAAAGATTGAACCGGTCATCCATGAACCGTTTGAAGCCATTGCAACAGTTCCGGCAGCTAGCTGGTCTGACCAGCCCACACCCTGCTGCTGGTCGAATGAAGGCATGTAGCCCTTCTCAACTAGGCTGTACCACCAGTCGATGGTCTCCTGGAGCTTGATGTCGTCGTAGTGGTAGTTGGTGTCCCAAGGACCGTCGTTTACCTTCCAGCCGTTAGCAGCTGCTAGGAATGACCACTGAGTCTGACCATCGCCACCGCCTGAGCCTTCCATCCAGATACCGTAGGTCTTGACCTTGCTCTTGTCGAAGCCAGCCTCGTCACCGCGAACGCCGTTTTCGTCAACGGTTAGGTGAGCAATTGCCTGCTCGTAGGTTCCACCGTCGGTTGGGTTCCAGTCAAGGTTGCTCATGTCCACGCCAGCTGCATCGGTTAGCTGCTTGTTGTAGAACAAAGCGATGGTGTCAAAGTCCTTTGGAAGACCGTACTGAACACCCTCAGGTGAGGTCCAAAGTGATGCAAGACCTGGCTGGTAGGTGTTGTCTACGTCTACGCCGTCACGAGCAATGTACTCGTCAAGGGCAAGAATGGTGCCGTTGGCAACGAACTCTGGGTAGAACGCAAGGTGTGAAGTGAAAACGTCATAGCCATCGCCTGATACGAAGCCTGCGTTAACCTTCTTCCAGTAGTCATCCCAACCGATCTGCTCGATCTCGATGGTGATGTCTGGGTTAGCTGCGGTGAAGTCATCAGCACACTGCTGGTAAGCAGGCAACTGGTTTGAGTCCCATAGACCGTAGCTGATGGTGCCCTTTGCCTCAGGCGCTGCTTCTGGAGCACAACCAGCTAGCACTAGAGGAAGAGATGCTACTGCAGCAACTGCTACAGCCTTCTTCATAATCTTCTTCATTGAATTTCCTTTTTATATAGTTGTCGGCAGCTAGTAGGCAGCCTGTAGCTCGTCCGGCGAACGAGCCCCCTGTTGTCAAATACTGGTTACTTGACTCCAGAAGCTTGGATGGACCCGACGATCTTCTTACCGAAGAAGATCATGAGTAGAACCATTGGAATGGCAGCCACCAGGGCACCTGCCATCAGGCCACCCCAGTCGGGGCTTCCCTGAGGTGTCTGCGATTTGAAGACACCCAATCCAACGGTCAAAACTGTGGAGCTTGGTTTTCCTGATCCCACATAGAACGGCCATAGATAGTCGTTCCAGTAGTTGATGAACTGCAGGATTGCCAAGGTGATGATTTGTGGCCAGGCAAGTGGCGCAACAATCTTGAAGAAAATACGGATGTGCGATGCGCCATCGATGATGGCCGCCTCAATAATGCTTAGGTTTGTTCCCAAGAAGAACTGGCGCAAGAAGAAAATCGCGAACGGCGACATCAGAAGGTTTGGCAGCATCACACCGAGCAGTGTGTTGAGCAAACCAAGCTCGCGAATCAATAGGTAGTTTGGCAGCACCAAGAAGATGCCAGGCACGGTCATCGAGATCAAGAAGACAAAGAATAGAGCGTCTCGACCGCGGAACTTCAAGATGGAGAAAGCGTATGCTGCTGCGGCACTGAACAGAACCTGAGAGACGGTAACGACGGTACAAACGATGACCGAGTTGATCGCATACTGACCGAAGTTGATGTCAGCACCTGAACCACCCTCGGCCAAGGCATCGGCGTTTGAGGCCAAACCGAGGACTCGCTCAAATCCACCCCAGGTGAAGTTGACCGGCAAGAGGCTGAATGGGTCACTGAAGAGGGTCTTGGTGGTGCTTAGTGCGGTGCGCAACATCCAGTAGATCGGAAATAGCGTGGCTAGAACAGTGATACCGAGTAGTACGTATCCAACAACTCGAGCTGGAACGCTCTGAGACTGAACCTCGTCTGGCTGCTCGCGCATGCTCTTGGCTTTTAGTTTTAGAAGACTCATGGCTTATCGGTCCATATCTGACTGGTTGGCACCAAGAAGCTTGGTTTGAGCAAAGGCAATCAACGACAGCATGACCATGAGTGCAACTGAAATTGCTGCAGCGTAACCGAACTCGTTGTTACCCCAAGCGGTGTCGGCAATCAGGATGCTGAAGGTTCGGGTGGCGTGGATTGGTCCACCGCCGGTTGTGACTGCGATGGTGTCGAAGATCTGGAAGGCTCCAGTAACTGTGATGACCATAACGAAGGCCATAACTGGACGAAGCAAAGGCAAGGTGATGCTGCGGAAGGTTCTCCACTCGCCAGCTCCATCGATAGCCGATGCTTCGTAGATGTCTTTTGGAATTGCCTGTAGGCCGGCAAAAATCAGCAGTGCGGTGTAGCCGAGGTGGCGCCAAACGTTGATCATGGCGATGGTTGGCATCGCTAGCTCACCCGAGAAGAATGTGACGCGGTCGATGCTGAAGAAATCGAGGGCAGAGTTGATGAAACCTAGGTTGTAGTCGAGCAGCCAGAACCAGACCATTGCGACGATTACGTTCGAAATCAAGTAAGGAAGCAGAACAATTCCACGGATCACCACTGATTTGGTGAATCGGTGCAAGAGGACTGCAAGACCTAGAGCTAGCACTGTCTGGAAACCGATGTTGATAACCACGTACTGCAGAGTCACCCACAGTGCGTTCCAGAAACGCTCGTCGGCAAACATGCGCTCGTAGTTCTCGAGGCCGGTGAACACCGGTGGACGGAAGATGTTGTACTCAGTGAAGCTGAGGTAGACACCGCGAGCGCCAGGGATCAGAACGAAGATCAGAAGCCCCAGAAAAGCCGGCGCAATGAACGGAATAGCAGTAAGAAACTCGCTCTTACGCTTTCTGCGGGTTGCAACCGTCTTTGCCAAAATAACTCCTAGTTCGTGTTGTTGGGTTCACGCTATCCGAAGAATTTTGCAAAAGTTCACAAAAACTAACAAAAGTAATCAAGTCGTTACAAAATTCGTAACATTCGTTATTTTTTGCTTTTAGAGTTAGTTACAGAACCACCCGTACCGAAGAGAGAGAAACCGAATTGCTAGCTGCACAACGCCA
>JACCDQ011779064.1_pt1 | contig 20067 bp, 13 predicted proteins | sample 7446031 | NCBI WGS metagenome assembly JACCDQ01 (sample SAMN15323442, study PRJNA562643) | freshwater metagenome | isolation source: river surface water | place: USA:Blue River Watershed | collected 2017-08-17
CGGTGACAGCGGCGGCGGCGGGCCGGAAGGAAAAACCGCTGGCGTTTGGGCTCTGGCCGGTTGGGATTTCGGAATGATTCATCCCACCGCCATCGTCGAACCGGGCGCGCAGCTCGGCGTGGACGTCGAAATCATGGCTCATGCGATCGTGACGAAGCACTGCGAGCTCGGCGATCGGGTGACGGTGCATCCCTTCGCGGTGATCGGGGGCGATCCGCAGTATTTGAAATTCGACCGGGCCACGGACGCGCGGGTGAAGATCGGCGCCGGGACGGTGTTGCGCGAGCACGTGACGATCAACCGGTCGATCCATGCCGGCAAGGCGACCGTCGTCGGGGAGAACTGCTTCTTCATGGCGTCGAGCCATGCGGCGCACGACTGCGAGGTGGGCAACAACGTGGTGTTGGCCAACGCGGCGCTGCTGGCCGGCCACGTGAGCGTGGGGGACCACACCTTTTTCGGCGGCGGCTCGGCGGTGCACCAGTTCTGCCGCATCGGCGAAGGCGTGATGGTCGCGGGCCACGCCTCGATCACGCGCGACGTGCCGCACTTCACGATGGTGGCGGAGCGCGACGACGTGATCGGTTTCAACGTCGTCGGCCTGAAGCGGCGCGGCGTGGCGCGGGCGGCGATCGCGGAGCTGAAGCGGGCGTTCCAGGAGGTGTATTTCACGCCGGGCAACATCCGGACGGTGGCGGCGGAGCGGTTGGCGGCGGGTGGATTCGCGACGACCGAGGCGCGGCGGTTCCTGGAGTTTTTTGCCGGCGGCAAACGCAGTTTTGCGCGGGCGCGGCGGGCGGCGACCGAAGGCGAGGAGTAACCGCGGGCCGCGGGCAAACGCGGCCGCCGGCGGCGCCGCCACGGGTGGCCGGGCGGCGGGAGTGGTTCCCGCGGAGCGCCACGGCGGCGGCGGGTTCGCGGCTTGTGCTCGGCGTGCCGCTGGGTTTGCGTGGTGAAGCTTTCCGCGCGCGACCCCGCCGCGTCCCACCCCATGCCCGAGATTTCCGTTTCCTGCCGCTGGCCGTCCCGTTGGCGGCTGTCTTTCGTGGCCGCGTGCGCGGTGGTTTTGGCGTCGGGGGCGGGGGCCGTCCCGCCGGGGATGAAGGAGGGCCCCGATCCGAACGCGCCGGTGAGTTATTGGAAGCAGGTGCGGCCGATTTTCCAAGCGCAGTGCCAGGGCTGCCACCAGCCGGCGAAGAGCAAGGGCGGCTATGTGATGACGGATTTCGCGAAGCTGCTCGCGGGCGGCGAGAGCGGCGACAAGGCGGTGGTGCCCGGGCAACCGGCGCAAAGTCCGTTGGTGGCCACGATCACCGTGCACGACGGCGAGGCGGAGATGCCGAAGGGCAAGCCGCCGCTGCACGCCACGGAGGTCGCGCTGATCAGCCGCTGGATCGCCGAGGGCGCGGTCGACGACACGCCGAAGAACGCGGTGCAGCGGATTACGGCCGAACAGCCGCCGGTGTATGCGCGGGCGCCGGTGGTGACGTCGCTGGACTTTTCGCCCGACGGGTCGCTGCTGGCGGTGGCGGGGTTTCACGAGGTGCTGCTGCACCGGGCGGACGGCACAGGGCTCGTGGCGCGCTTGATCGGGTTGTCGGAGCGGATCGAGTCGGTGCGGTTTTCGCCCGACGGGAAATTCCTCGCCGTGGCGGGCGGCTTGCCGGCGCGCATGGGGGAGGTGCAGATCTGGGACGTGGCGAAGCGGGCGCTGACGGTGTCGGTGCCGGTCGGCTACGATACGGTTTACGGGGTGAGCTGGTCGCCGGACGGGCGGCTGGTGGCTTTCGGGTGTCCGGACAACAACGTGCGGGCGATCGTGGCGGAGACGGGAGCGATCGCGCTGCAGCAGGGATCGCACAACGACTGGGTGCTCGGCACGGTGTTCTCGCAGGACGGGTCGCACCTGATCTCGGTCGGCCGGGATATGAGCACGAAACTGACCGAGGTGGAGACGCAACGCTTCGTGGACAATATCTCCTCGATCACGCCGGGGGCATTGCGCGGCGGACTGCACGCGGTGACGCGGCGGCCGGGGCGCGACGAAGTGGTGATCGGCGGGGCGGACGGCGTGCCGGCGCTCTACCAGGTCTTCCGCAAGACGAAGCGCCGCATCGGGGACAACGCGAACCTGCTGCGCACGCTGCCGGCGCTGGAAGGGCGGATCTTCGCGGTCGACTACAGCCGCGACGGCAAACTGATCGCGGCGGCGAGCAGCCTGAACGGCCGCGGCCGCGTGGCGGTCTACCCGGGCGAATATGAGACCGAGATTCCGGCGCTGTTGCTGAAGGCCTATGCGGACAAGGTCGCGACGGCGTATTCCGCCGAGGAAAAGGCGGAGATCGCGCGCTTCACGACGGAAGGCGTGAAAACGGTGGCGACCGCGAAATTCGACGGGGCCATCTACGCGCTGGCGTTCAACCCGGCCGGCACGCACGTGGCGGCGGCGGGCGAGGACGGGCGGGTGCGGTTGATCGCGACGGACACGGGCGCGGTGACGAAGGAGTTTGTCCCGGTGCCGCTGGCCCCGGGCGCGGCCAAGGCCGGGGCGATGAGTCTTTCCGTTCGCTGATGCGCATGATCATGAAAATTACGGTTCTCCTGCGCGGATTCGCGCTTGGCGGCGTGTTGGCGGCGGCGGGTGCGGCCGGGGCGGCGACGCCGGCGGCGGAGCGGCCCTTTGTCCCCGCGGCCCAACCGGAGGCCCTGCCGGCCGGTGCCGTGGTGACGAAACTGACGGCCGAGCCGGCGAGCGTGCGGCTTGAAGGCGTCTACGATGCCGCGCAGTTGCTCGTCACCGCCACGCTGGCGGACGGGACGAGCGCCGATGTGACGCGGCTGGTGCGCTACGAGGTGAGCGCGGGCAGCGCGAGCGTGTCGGCGCGCGGGCAGGTCGCGCCCTTGCGAGTGGGCAAGGCGACGGTGCGGATCTCGCTGGGCAAGGCGACGGCGAGCGTGCCGGTGACCGTGGCGGCCCACGACCCCGCGCAGAAGGTGGACTTTATCCGCGACGTGAACCCGGTGATCGCGCAGCTCGGCTGCAGCACGGGCGCCTGCCACGGGGCGAAGGACGGCAAGGGCGGGTTCAAGCTCTCGCTGCGCGGCTACGATCCGATCTTCGACGTGCGCTCGCTGGTCGACGACCACGCGGGGCGGCGGGTGAATTTCGCGTCGCCGGACGATTCGCTGATGTTGCTCAAGGCCACGGGTGCGGTGCCGCACGAAGGCGGGCAGCGGACGAAGTTCGACGACAAGTATTACCGGCTCATGCGGGCGTGGATCGCGGACGGGGCGAAACTCGACCTCGCGACCCCGCGGGTGACGGGGATCGAAGTCTTTCCGAAGAATCCCGTGCTGCAAACGGTCGGCTCCAAGCAGCAGATCCGCATCGTGGCCACCTACGCCGACGGCCGCCGCCGCGACGTGACGGCGGAAGGCTTCATCGAGTCGGGCAACACCGACGTGGCGGTGACGGAGGCCGGTGCGGTGGTGACGACGCTGCGGCGCGGGGAGGCGCCGATTCTGGCGCGCTACGAAGGCGCCTACGCGGCGACCACGGTGACGGTGATGGGCGACCGGTCGGGCTTTGTTTGGCGCGAGCCGGAGAAGTGGAACCGGATCGACGTGTTCACGGCGGAAAAGTGGAAGCGGATGAAGCTGCTGCCGTCGGAGCTGTGCACCGACGAGGATTTCCTGCGGCGCGTGTATCTCGACCTGACGGGCCTGCCGCCGGCGCCGGCGGAGGTGCGGGAGTTTCTGGCGGACCAGCGGCCGGTGCGGGAAAAGCGCGACGCCGTGATCGAGCGGCTGCTCGGCTCGCCGGACTACGTGGACCACTGGGCGAACAAGTGGGCGGACCTGCTGCAGGTGAACCGCAAGTTTCTCGGCGAGGAAGGGGCGAAACTGTTCCGCGAGTGGATCCGGCAGGAGATCGCGGCCAACACGCCCTACGATGCCTTCGCGCGCAAGGTGGTCACGGCCACCGGCTCGAACCGCGAGAACCCGGCGGCGAGTTATTTCAAGGTGCTGCGCACGCCGACGGAGACGATGGAAAACACGACCCACCTCTTCCTGGCCACGCGCTTCAACTGCAACAAATGCCACGACCATCCCTTCGAGCGCTGGACGCAGGACCAGTATTACCAGCTCGCGGCCTTCTTCGCGCAGGTGGACCTGAAAAAGGATCCGGCCGCGGGCAACAAGACCGTGGCCGGGACGGCGGTCGAAGGCGCGAAGCCGTTGTTCGAGATCGCCTACGACAAGCCCGACGGCGAGGTGAAGCACGACCGCACCGGCGAAGTCACGGCGCCGGATTTTCCGTATCCGGCGAAAACCGACGCGCCGGCCACCGAGGCGACCCGGCGGGCGCGCCTGGCGGCGTGGATGACCTCGCCGGACAACCGTTACTTCGCGCTGAGCTACGTGAACCGCATGTGGGGCTACCTGATGGGCGTCGGGCTGATCGACCCGCTCGACGACATCCGGGCGGGCAATCCGCCGTCGAATCCCGAGCTGCTGGAGTGGCTGACGCGGGAGTTCGTCGCGGGCGGCTTCGACGTGCGGAAACTGCAACGCACGATTCTGCAGTCGCGCACCTACCAGCTGGCGGTGGCGACCCACAAATGGAACGCGGATGACCGGACGAACTTTTCCCACGCGACCGCGCGACGGTTGCCGGCGGAGGTGCTGTTCGACGCGGTGCTGCGCGTCACGGGCTCGGAGCCGGCGTTTCCCGGGGTGAAACCCGGCACGCGGGCGGCGCAGTTGCCGGATGCGGCGATCGACGTCCCGAGCGGCTTTCTGGCCAGCCTCGGCCGGCCGCCGCGCGAGTCGGCCTGCGAATGCGAACGGAGCGGCGAGATCGGTCTCGGCTCCGTCATGGCGCTGCTCAGCGGTCCGGCGGTGTCGGGCGCGATCAACGACCCGAAGAACGAACTCGCGCGGCTGGCCGGCGAGGTGAAAGACGACCGCCAGCTGATCGACGCCATTTTCCTGCGGACGCTGAACCGGCATGCCCGGGAGGGTGAGATCGCGTCGACGCTCGCGGCCTGGAAGGAAATGGTCGGCGAGCACGCGAAAATATCGGCCGCCCTGGCGGAACGCGAAGCCTGGTGGGCGCCGCGCGCGGCGCAGAAGGAGCGGGAGCGCGAGGCGGCGATCGCGGCCGCGCGCGCGGCGGTCGATGCGCGGAGCATCGAGATCGCGCCCGCCGTGGCCGCGGCGGCAAAGAAGCGCGAAGCCCAGATCGCCGCCGCCGGGGCGACGTTGGCCGACTACGAGGCGCAGCTGCCGGCGAAACAGGCGGAGTGGGAGGCGACGCTGGACGCGCCGCGGCGCGGGACGACGTGGGTGCCGCTGGAGATCGCGACGGCACGGGTGCAGGCGGGGACGTTGAAGAAACAGGCCGACGGCTCCTGGCTCGCGGCGGGACCGGCGGGCAACCCGACGGACTATACGCTGACGGCCGAGAGCAAGGTCGGCGGCATCACCGGGCTGCTGCTGGAAGTGCTGCCGGACGACAGCCTGCCGAATTTCGGGCCCGGGCGCTCCGGCGGCAACTTTGTGCTCAGCGAGCTGACGCTGCGCTGGGGGGACAAGGCCGGGCGCCGCGCCCAGAAAGAAGCGGCGTTCAAGGACGCGCGCGCGGATTTCACGCAGAAGGACTACGACGTGAAAGGCGCGATCAACGGCAAGATCGAGGGCGGCCGCGACGGCTGGGCCGTGGGCGGGCGCGTGGGCGAGCCGCATTACGCGCGCTTCGCGCTCGAGGAGCCGATCGGCGACGAGAAAGGCGCGACGCTGACGGTGACGCTGCAGCACCGGTTCCGCGACGGGTTTACGATCGGGCGTTTCCGGCTGTGGGTGACGGCGTCCGCCGATCCGCTCTCCCTCGGCCTGCCCGCGACGGTCGCCGCGGTGCTGACGGTGCCGGCGGCGGAGCGCACGGACGCGCAGGCCAAGGAGCTCGCAGCCTATTTCCGGTCCGCGGAAACCGGGTTGCTGAAGAAGCAACAGGCGTTGACCGCGGCATCGCGGCCCGTGCCGGAGGATCCGGCGCTGACCAAGCTCAAGGCCGCCCTCGCGCAGGCGGAGCTGCCCGTGCCGATCGATTCCCGGCTGGTGCAGCTGCGGGCCGATGCGGCGATGAGCGCGCAGCAAATCGCCAACCCGCGGCTCACCGGCGCGCAGGACCTCGCGTGGGCGCTGATCAACAGCCCGGCGTTTCTTTTCAACCGCTGATCGTTTCCCCCTCAACCCGCGCCCCGCCATGATCCGACTCCCCGGTGGACTGAATACCGATCTCTGCGACACCCACGCCAAGCTGACGCGCCGCGACCTGCTGCGGCTCGGCGGTTCGAGCATCCTCGGGCTCTCCCTCGGCCAGCTGCTGCAGCTGAAGGCGAAGGCCAACCCCGCGCCCGCGCCGCGCGGCGCTCCCGGCTGGGGGCGGGCCAAGAGCGTCATCATGGTTTACCTGCAGGGCGGGCCGTCGCACCTGGACCTGTGGGATCCGAAGGAAAACGTGCCCGACAAGATCCGGAGCGCGTTCAAGACGATCCCGACGAAAATTCCCGGCACGCACTTCACCGAGATCATTCCGCGCCTGGCGAAGGTGAACGACAAGTTCACCATGATCCGCTCGATGAGCTACACGCCGAACGGGCTCTTCAACCACACGGCGGCGATCTACCAGATCATGACCGGCTACACGACGGACAAGGTCAGCCCGTCGGGGCAGCTCGAGCCGCCGAACGCGAAGGATTTCCCGAACTTCGGATCGAACATCGTGCGCCTCAAGCCGCTCGCCGATCCGATGCTGCCCTTCGTCATGCTGCCGCGGCCGCTGCAGGAATCGAACGTCGTCGGCAAGGGCGGCGGCGCCGGCTTTCTCGGCAAGGCCTTCGATCCCTACACCCTGTATCCGGAAGGCGACGACCTCGACATGGCGAAACTCGACCGGATCAAGACCGACGACCTCAAGCTGCCGCAGGAAGTGTTCGCGATGCGCCTGGAACGGCGGGCGCGGCTGCGCGATTCGATCGAGCAGGCGATGCCCGACCTCGAGAAAGCGACGGCGAGCTACAACCTCGACGAGTATTACCAGCGGGCGCTGAGCCTGATCGTGTCGGGCCGCGCGCGGGAGGCCTTCGATATCGCCGCGGAAGGCGAGAAGCTGCGCGACCGCTACGGGCGGAACACCTTCGGCCAGAGCCTGCTCCTTGCGCGGCGCCTCGTCGAGGCGGGAACCCGTGTCGTCGAGGTCATCTGGCCCAAGGTCGCCAACTCCGACCAGCATTCCTGGGATCACCACGTGGGGCTGACGGAGCGGATGAAGTCGAAGTCCGGGCCGATGCTCGACCAGGGCCTGAGCGCGCTCTTCGAGGATCTCGACCAGCGCGGTCTGCTCGACGAGACGCTGGTGGTGGCGCTCGGGGAGTTCGGCCGCAGCCCGGAGCGCGGCGTGAGCACCTCGGGCAACAACAACAGCGCGGACGGCCGCGACCATTGGCCGTATTGTTACACCAGCATCATTGCCGGCGCGGGCATCAAGCGCGGCTACGTGCACGGCGAGTCGGACAAGACGGCCTCGAGCCCGGCAAAGGATCCCGTGCACCCGACGGAGCTGCTCGCCACGATCTACCATGCCTTCGGCATCGATCCGGAGACGATCGTCTACAATCACCTGAACCAGCCGCGCGAGCTGGTGAAGGCGAAGGCGGTGACGAAGCTCTTCGCCTGAGCGCAACGAACCGCGCCGCGGTCAGCGCCGCGGGTCGCCCCGGGGTTCAGGGTTGGGTGGCGGCGGGCAACGGCGCGGCGCCCTGCAGGGCGCGCAGCTGCCGCTCGAGCTCGGCGGCCCGCGGCTCGGCCTCCGCCAGGGGCGGGCCGGGTTTGCCCGGGCGTTTGTGCCCGATCGCGGAAAGCCACGCGTCGCGGAGCAGGCCCGAGCGGGTGCGGACAAGCTTCAGGATCTCGGGGCCGTTGGGCCGACCGGCGAAGGCGTCCGCAGCCTCGAGGGTGTCCGGCAGGTCGGCCGCGCCGAGGTGCCGGAGCAGCGTGCGGGCCATGACCCAGTGGCCGCGCTCGTCGGGGTGAATGCCGTCGCGGGCAAAGGTGAACGCGGGGGCGCGGGTGCGTTGCGCGGCGAGTTCGCGGCCCATGGCGGTGTTGAGGTCGGCGACGTCCCAGCCGTCGGCGCGGCGGGCGACGAGCCACGCGGCGTAGCGTTCGAGGACCGCGGCGTAGGTCGGGGCGGTGCGTTTCGCGTCGACGTAGACCGGCGGGGTGAGGTGGACGATCGCGGCGCCGGTCGCGAGGACGGCGGCGCGCAAGCGGACGATGCCGTCCTGGAATGCGCGGGCGCGGGCCTCGTCGTAGGGCAGATAGATCCCGTCGTTCATGCCGTAGCAGGCGAAGACCAGGTCGGGCTTGAGCTGCGCCAGCACGCGACCGAGGCGCTCGTGGAGGTCGGGGCGGGGGAAGGCGCCGTTGGCGTGGTTGGGTTCGGAGAGACCGGAGACCGTTTCGCTGGCGAGACCGACATTGAAGAACTCGAGCGGGCGCGCGGGGTGCCGGGTGCGGAAATAGGCTTCGACGCAAACGGTGTAGAATCCGCCCTGCGTGATGCTGTCGCCGAGAAAGACGACGCGCTTGACCGTCGGCGGCAGGCCGGCGACGGCCGGCGCGGCGGATGCGGGAGAAGGAATCCACCCGGCGCCCGCGAGGGCGCAGCAGAAAAGCCAGGCGGCAAACCGGCGCACAGGCGAACGACGGGAGCGGGGAGGCGGGGCAAGCATCGGGCGCCGACTTCAGGCGGGAAACGCCGTGGCGTCGAATCCGTTCGTCGCCCACAACGGACGCGCCGGCGACAAGTCCGGCGACGCGGCCGGCGGCGAGCTTCCGATTCGCGCGGGAATTTGCCTCGGCATGCGTGATGGCCCGGGCAGGATCGGCGCGTCCGCCGCCGCGGTCGGGGCGGGCACCCTATGACGACGTCTCCTCGGTTCGGACGGTGGCTTTTCCGGCTGGTGTTGGTCCTCGCGACAACGGCGGCCCTGCGGGCGGCGGACGCGCCCGGGCGGCGGGAGTGGACGATCGACGGCGTGACCCGCGAGGGGCTGGTCCACGTGCCGGCGACCGCGAAGTCGCAGCCGGCGCCGCTGGTCTTTGTTTTCCACGGCCACGGCGGCAACATGCGCAACGTCGCGCGCACCTTCGCGCTCCACACGCTTTGGCCGGAAGCGATCGTGGTTTATCTGCAGGGGCTCAACACGCCGGGACGGTTGACCGACCCGGAAGGCAAGAAACCGGGTTGGCAGAACGCGCCCGGATTGCACGGCGACCGCGACCTCAAGCTGTTCGATGCGGTTCTGGCGGGGTTGCGGGCGGAGTGCCGCGTCGACGACGCGCGGATTTATTCCACCGGCCATTCCAACGGCGGCGGGTTCACCTACCTGCTCTGGGCGGCGCGCGGCGAGATACTGGCCGCGGTGGCTCCGTCGGCGTCCGCGGCCAACGCCGTGCGCACGCAACTCAAGCCCAAGCCCGTGATGCACCTCGCCGGCCGCAAGGACGCGCTGGTGAAATTCGAATGGCAGGAAGCGACGATGCGGCAGCTCCGGGCGCTGAACGGGTGCGGCGAGGGGAGCCCTTGGGCAAAGGACTGCACCCTCTACGCATCGCGGACCGGCACGCCGGTGGTGACGATGATCCACGACGGGGCGCATGGTTTCCCGAAGGAGGGGCCGGCGCTGATCGTGAAGTTTTTCCGGGAGCACCGGCGGCCGTAGCGGGGACGCCGCGGACTCGATCCGCGTCGGCCGAAGCGGGGGGCGCACCGGACCGGGCGCCCGGGGGCTGCGGACGGTTTTTTATGCACCAAGTATTTACTTGAGGCGGTCCGCCCGAGTTCTTGTGCTCGCGGCGTCGCTCCGGCCGGATCCTCCGGCGGGAGCGGCCGACTCCTGCCTCACACCCCTTGTTTACCCCGGCTGCGCCGCGTTTGGCCGGCTCGCTTCGTGTTCCGGTCCGCCGGCGCGGACGTCGACCGATCGTGGCGCGCACTCCGGGGTGCTGTCCCCTTCATGAAAACCTCCCTCCTGCTTCGCGGCCCCTGCGGCTGGCTACTTGCGCTCATTGCGGCGTGCACGTGCGTGCTCGGCGCCTATGCCCAATCGACCGGAACCGGCACCATCGAAGGCCGCGTTTTCGACCCGCGGCGCGGTGAATACGTCGAACGCGCGCGCGTGACCGTCGACGGACAGGCAATGGAGGTTTTCACCGATGTCACGGGGTCGTATCGCCTCGACCGGGTGCCGGCGGGCCCGGTGAAGGTCACGTTTTTCTTCACCGGTCGCGGCACGCACACGGAGACCGTGGTGGTCGCCGCCGGCCAGACCGTGCAGCGCGATGTCACTCTGACCAGCGGACCGCGCACCGACGGCAAGGACTCGGTGGTGCAGCTGGAGGCCTTCACGGTCGCGACGTCCAAGGAGATGGACGGCGCCGCCATCGCGATCAACGAGCAGCGCTTCGCGCGCAACATCGTGCAGGTCGTGTCGGCCGACGAATTCGGCACGATCGCGGATGGCTCGATCGGCGAGTTCATGAAGTTTTTGCCGGGCATCACGAGCGACTACACCGGCGGCGACGCGCGGCGTTTCTCGATCAACGGCGTGCCCGAGGACAACGTGCCGATCTCGATGGGCGGTTTCGAGATGGCCAGCGCCGCGGGCGCCGGCACCCGCCGGGCGGTCGAGCTCGACCAGGTTTCGATCAACAATATCGCGCGCATCGAGATCAACCGCGCGCCCACCCCGGAGTCCCCCGGCATGGCCTTGGCCGGCACGGTGAATTTCGTGCCGCGCAGCGCGTTCGAGCGCAGCCGCCCCTCCTACAGCTACAACGTGCAGTGGATGTTCAAGGACGCGGAGCGGGCCTTCCACAAGACGCCCGGCCCGCGCTGGGGCGAGTATTCGCGCAAGGTGCAGCCCGGCTTCGACCTCTCGGCGATCGTGCCGGTCAACAAGGTCTTCGGGTTCAGCGTTTCGGCCGGCTATTCGGTCCAATACACGCCGCAGCCCGCCGCGGGCATGACGTGGCGCGGCGCCTCCACGGCCACCAACCAGTCGGCGACCGCGACGCCGACGGGCACGGGCACCTGGTTCCCCGACACCACCCAGCCCTACGCGACCACCTTCAATTGGCGCGACAGCGGCAAGCACACGACGCGGCATTCGTTCTCGACCACGATCGACTGGAAACCCGCCCGCTACGACCGCCTGTCCTTCGGCTTCCAATACGGCATGCTGAAGGAGAACTTCGCGACGCGCACGCAGACCTTCACGATCAACCGCGTGGCGCCGGGCAACTGGAGCCAGACCCACACCTGGGGCATGGCCAGCACCTGGCCGACGACGGGCACGGCGACCAACGCGGGCCAGATCACGATCAGCAACGGCGGCCGTATCCGTCCCGGCCGCACGATCGCGCCGTCGCTCCGGTGGCTGCACGACGGCCCGACCTGGAAGTCCGACGCCGGCGTGTCCTACGGCAATTCGCGCATCCACTACCAGGACATCGATCTGGGGGCCTTCAACGGCATGACGATCCAGCGCAACAATCTCCAGATCCTGTTCGACGACATGAACTACATGCAGCCGGGCAAAGTTTCGGTCTTCGACCACAACGGCCGCCCGGTCGACTACACGGATCTCGACAGCTACTCGCTCGTTTCCGCCAACAGCAACCGGCAGATCACCTACGACACCGTCAAGCAGGCTTACTACAACGTGCGCCGCGACTTCATGGTGCGGAACGTCCCCGTCTCGCTCAAGGTCGGCGCCGACCTCCGCAACAAAATGCGCGACCTCCGCGGCCCCGGCGGCAACCTCGAGACCTACACCTATGTCGGCGCCGACGGCCGGGCCAGCCTGACGCCGACCACCCAGGCCGGGCTGGTCAACGACGACAGTCCCGCCCGCTTCATCGACGAGGCGTTTTCGCAGCGCCTGCCGGACTTCGGCCGGCCGCGGCAGGAGCAGGTCGACAACGTGAAGCTCTGGAACGACTACAAAACCAACCCGTCGAACTGGACGCGCAATCCCGCGACCGAGTATGCGGCGTTGACCCGTTTCTCCCGGCGGGCCGAGGAAACCATCTCGGCGGGCTTTGTCCGCGGCGACGCCTCCTTCCTCGAACGCCGCCTGAAGCTGGTCACCGGCGTGCGCGTGGAGCAGACGAACATCCACGCCGAAGGCCCGCTGACCGATCCGACCGCCGCCTACCAGCGCGATGCCGCCGGCAACGTGATCCGCAACGCGGCGGGCACGCCGCAGTTCATCGTGCCGCCGACGCCGGTGACGCTCCAATACAACGAACTCACGATCAAGGACCGCGGCTACCAGGCGAAGAAGGAATACCTCCGGCTCTTCCCGAGCGTGAATGTCAGCTACGATCTCGCCGCCAACCTCATCGGCCGCGCGGCCTATTACCAGACGGTCGGCCGGCCCGACTTCAACCAGTATGCCGGCGGCCTGACGCTGCCCAACACGGAGATCGTGAACCTGAACGACCGCATCACGGTCAACAACGTCTCGATCAAGGCGTGGCAGGCGGAGAGCTACATGGCGCGGTTGGAGTATTACTTCGCCAACAACGTCGGGCAGGTTTCCGTCGCGTATTTCGTGCGCGACTACGAAAACATGTTCGGCAACGTCACGTCGCCGGTCACCCCGGAGTTCCTCCAGGCCTACGATTTGGATGAGGAAACCTACGGCATCTATCAGGTCACGACGCAGTTCAACGTTCCCGGCAAGATCCGGACCACGGGCCTCGAGATCGACTACAAGCAGGCGCTGACCTTCCTGCCCAACTGGGCGCGCGGGCTCCACTTCACGGCCAACTACAGCTCCCAGCGCGGCAAGAACACCTTCGACTACTTCCAGAACATGATTCCGTTCAACGTGAACTGGGGCCTCAGCCTGACCCGGCAGAAGTTCAACCTGCGCATCAACGAAAACTACCGCGGCATCCAGCGTCGCGCCGCGGTCGCGGTGGCGCGCGGCATCGAGCCGGGCACCTACAATTACCGCCCGAAGCGCCTCTACATCGACGTGAGCGGCGAATATTACCTGAAGCGGACGCTCGGGCTGTTCGTCTCGATCCGCAATATCGGCGGCGCGACGGAGGACACCAAGATCTACGGCCCGAACACCCCGCGCTACGCGCGTTTCCGCCAGCTCGACGACTATTCGTCGCTCTGGACCTTCGGGATCAAGGGCTCGTTCTGAGCGGGCCGGATCCGTTTGTGAACTCCCGGGGCGCGCCTTGATCGGCGCGCCCTTTTACTTTGCCGACGTCGGCGCGGACGCAGCGCGTGCGCCGCGCGACGATCGGGCTCGGCCCGCGCGGCGCCGGGGCGCGGATCAGCGGATCAGCACCGGAGGTTCCTCCACGGGCGGCTCGAACAGGGGGCCGTGCAGGCGGACCAGCGTCGCGCGGAAGTGCGCATCCTCGATTTCGCGGCGTTTGGTCGCGCGGTATTCCATTTCCCCCACGACGAAAATGAACAGGAAGAGCGCGACCGCGAGCGGCTGGAAGAAGGCGGCGGCGACGGCGCCGGCGAGGCACACGACCTTGCCGACCGCGGCGGCCCAGAAGGTTGCGCGCAGGTAGGGGAGCCTGAACACCAGCAACGCGCGCAAAATGCGGCCGCCGTCCATGGGGAAGGCGGGGACGAAATTGAAGATGCCCATCGCGAGATTGAGGTGCAGCAGCACCGCGCCGAACTCCACGGCGCCGAACGCGGCGAAGTCCGCGGCGTCGAGCCGGGCGTCGGCGTCGGCCGGCAGCACCAGCCAGAGCAGGCCGGCGAGGACGAAGTTCACGGCGGGGCCGGCCAGGGTGATGAGCAGCTCGCGTTTCGGTTCCCGCGGGATCGAGTCGAACTCCGCCATGCCGCCGATCGGCATGAGCAAAATGCGCGAAACGCCGATGCCGTAGCGGCGGGCGGTGAGCGCGTGGCCGAGTTCGTGAAGGACGACGCAGCCGAAGAACGCGACGAGCAGGGCGGTGCTCCAGGCGACCCCGGCCCAGCCGCCTTCCGCCCAGCCGTCGAAGGCGTTGACCGCCAGCAGCAGGAAAAACGTGAAGTGGATCGCCAGCGGGATGCCGCCGACCCGGAAAAGCCTCATTGACCAGCCCAACATGGGGAGCAACAAAGGCGCGCCCGTGGATTTAGCCAGCGTTCCGTGCGCCTTTCGCGCCGGGGCGTCCGGCGGCCGCGGACCAACCGCCGCCACCATGCCCGACTCCGCCAAAGCGCCGACCATTCTCGTCATCGATGATGACGCCGAGATCCGCTACTCGCTGACGCGGGTGCTGTCGTCGCGCGGCTACCAGATCGTCGAGGCACCGAGCGGCGAGCAGGGCGTCGCGCTCGTGAAGAAGGGGCCGCCGCCGGACCTGGTGTTTCTCGATGTCCGCATGGGCGGCATGAGCGGAATCGAAGCGCTGCAGCACATCCGGTCGGCGAATCCGAAGCAGCTGGTGGTGTTGATGACGGCCTTCGGGACGGCGCAGACCGCGATCGAGGCGATGAAATACGGCGCCTTCGACTACGTGATGAAGCCCTTCGACCCCGCGAAGGTCCTGGCGCTGGCGCAGAACGCCCTGAAAGCGCACGCGGACATGCGGGCGGTCGGCGATTACAAGCCGACCATCAACGCCGACGACTACCGCGAGGGCATCGTGGGCTCCTCGCCGGTCATGCAGGATGTGTTCAAGGTCATCGGCCAGGTGACCGCGAGCGACGTCACGGTGATGATCACGGGCGAGAGCGGCACGGGCAAGGAGCTGGTCGCGCGCTCGATCTGGAAGCACAGCCACCGGGCGAACAAGGCCTTCATCGCGGTCAACTGCGCGGCGATTCCCGACAACCTCATCGAGAGCGAGCTGTTCGGCCACGAGAAGGGCTCGTTCACCGGCGCGACGGTGCAGCGCATCGGCAAGTTCGAGCTCTGCGACGGCGGCACGATCTTTCTCGACGAGATCGGCGACATGGCGCTCGCGACGCAGACGAAGATTTTGCGCGTGCTGCAGCAGGGCGAGATCCAGCGGGTGGGCGGCACCGAGACGATCCGGGTCGATGTGCGCATCATCGCGGCGACGAACAAGGACCTCGAGGCGATGGTGAAGGCGAAGACCTTCCGCGAGGACCTTTATTACCGGCTCAACGTCGTCCGCATCAAGATGCCGCCGCTGCGGGAGCGCGGCGACGACGTGCCGCAGATCGTCGACTTCTGCCTCCAGAACCTCGTGAAGCAGCGCAAGACCCGCGTGTCGAAGGTCTCGCCGGAGGCGATGGCGGTGCTCGTGCGGCACACGTGGCCGGGCAACGTGCGCGAACTCGAAAACGTGATCTATCGCAGCGCGGTCATCGCGCAGGGCGACGCGATTTTGGTGAAGGACCTGCCGGTCGAGATCCGGGGCGGCGAGGCGGCGACGGACGCGCCGGCGCCGGTCGCGGTCGAAGTGGTCCCGGGGCCGGCGGCGGTCCCGGCGGCGCGGCTCACCCTGGCGGCCGCGCTCGACCACGTGTTCGCGGAATTGAAGACGGGCGACGATCCGCTGTTGCCGCGGCTCGAGCGCGAGATGATCGCGCGGGCGCTCGCCGAGGACGGCGGGGACGAGGCCAAGGCCGCCAAGCGGCTCGGCCTGACCAAGGTCGCGCTGCAGAAACGCGCGAAGGAGGCCTGAGGATTTTCCCATGAAGCCGATCATTTCCCTCCTGCTCGCGCTCGGCGCTGGCGCGTTGGCGTTGGCCGCGGAGCCGACGCGGCCCCTGCGGGCGTTGCTCGTGACGGGCGGTTGCTGCCACGATTACACCAAGCAGAAGGTGATTATTCCCGAAGGCGTCTCCGCCCGCGCGAATGTCGTGTGGACGGTGGTGCACGAGGGCGACGACCGCGAGCACCGCGTGAGCATCTACAGCAACCCCGACTGGGCGAAAGGCTACGACGTCGTCGTGCACAACGAGTGCTACGGTTTCGTGAACGACGCGGCTTTCGTCGAGCGCATCGCGGCGCCGCACAAGGCGGGGTTGCCCGGCGTTTTCCTGCACTGCTCGTCCCACAGCTACCGGATGGCGCCGACCGACGAATGGCGGAAGGTGATCGGGATCAAGTCGACCAGCCACGAGAAGCGCCGCGATCTGGTGGTCAAATCCCTGGGCACGCCGCATCCGGTCATGACGAATTTCCCGGCGACGTGGGCGGTGCCGCAGGACGAGTGCTACAAGAACGAGATCGTCTGGGAAGGAGTGACGCCGCTGGCGACCGCCTACGGCGAAGAGACCAAGAAGGACCACATCGTGATCTGGACGAATACCTACGGGCGCGGCCGCTCGTTCACGACGACTTTGGGCCACCTCAATTCGTCGATGGAGTCGCCCGTCTACCTCGATCTGGTCGCGCGGGGCCTGCTCTGGGCCTGCGACAAGCTGGCCGCCGACGGTTCGCCGAAGGCGGGCTACGGACCGGGCGGCAAGTGAGCCCTCCGGACCGGAACCGGCGGCTCGCCCGACGGAAGCGCCGCCGATGATATTTTACCTCGCTTCGGGCAACGCCCACAAGGTCGCCGAACTGCAGGCTCTCGCGCGGGCGGAAGGGCTGGCGGTGGAAATCCGTTCCGCGAAGGCGGTGGGCGGGATGCCGCCGGTGGACGAGGACACGGGGACGTTTGTCGGCAATGCCCGCAAGAAGGCGCTGGCACTGCGGCCGCTCCTGCCGGCCGGGGCATGGGCCCTGGCGGATGACAGCGGGGTCTGCGTCGACGCCCTGGACGGCGGGCCGGGCGTGGAGTCGGCCTACTACGCCGGGCCGCAGGCCGACCCCGTGGCGAATCTGCTCAAGCTGGTGGAGGCGCTGCGCGGCGTGCCGGCGGAGCGACGCGGGGCGCGGTTCTTCTGCGTGCTGTGCGCGATCGGGCCGGCGGGGGAGGAACTAATCTTCGAAGGGGCGTGCGCCGGGACGCTGCTGCCCGAGCCGAAGGGCGGGGCCGGATTCGGCTACGATCCGTTGTTTGTGCCGACGGGCTTCGAGGCGAGCTACGCGGAGCTGGGCGACGCGGTGAAAAGCCGAATCAGCCATCGGGCGCGGGCCTGGGCGCGGCTGGCGGAATGGTTGCGCAGCCGTTCGGCGAACACGTCCTGAAGCGCGGGCAACGGGGCGGTCCCCGGTTCAGCGCCGGTGCTCCTGGGCAAAGATGACGGCGGCCTCGGATCGACGGGACACGTGCAGTTTTTCGAAGACCGTGCTGAGGTAGTTCTTCACCGTTTTCTCGCTGAGGCCGAGCTTGAGGCCGACCTCCTTGTTGGTGCAGCCCTCCGCGATCAACGCGAGGACGCGGCGCTCCTGCGGCGAAAGCGTGGCGAGCAGATCGCGGTTCGCGCCGCCGGCTTTGACCAAGGAAAGCACGCGGGCCGTGATCGCGGGGTCGAGAATCGATTTGCCGGCGGCGACGTCGCGGATCGCGTTCACGAGCCCGCGGCCGTCGATCTCCTTGAGCAGGTAGCCGTGGGCGCCGGCGCGGATCGCATCGTCGACGACCGAATCGTCGATGACGGAGGTGAGGATGAGCACGCGGGTTTCGGGCACGCTCTGCAGCAGGCGGCGGCAGGCCTCGACGCCGGTGCCGTCGGGCAGGCGGATGTCGAGCAGGACGATGTCGGGGCGGAGGCGTTCGGCGGCGGCTACGCCGGCGGCGACGGTGCCGGCGTCGCCGACGATGTCGATGCCGCCCGCCGTGGTGAGCAGGGCGCGGAGGCCCACGCGGACCACTTCGCTGTCGTCGATCAGGAGCAGGCGGAGCGGGGCGGGAGCGGTCATACGGGAGAGGGGGACGATACGGGCAGGGTGAGGAGCACCCGGGCACCGGCCCCGGGCTGGCCGGTGATGCGCAGGGTGGCGCCGAGGCGCTGGGCGCGGGCGTGCATGTTGCCGAGGCCGTGGCCGCCGTCGCGGCCGTGACTCGGATCGAAGCCACGGCCGTCGTCCTGCACGAGCAGGCAGATCTCGGTGTCGGTGGCGTGCATGCGCACGGTCACGCGGGCGGCCCCGCCGTGGCGGAGGGCGTTGCTCACGGCTTCGCGGGCGATCTGCAGCGTCTCGATGCCTTGCTCGGGGGTGAGCCGGGCCGTGGCTTCGTCGTCGATCTGCAGGTCGAAGCGCGCGTCGTAGCCGCGGCCGATTTCCTTCAGCTGGGTGCCGAGGGCGTGGGTGAAGCTGGTGCGGCGGAGGTTTTCCGGAGCGAGGCCGACGATGTAGGCGCGCACGTCGCGGATCGCGCCGTTGAGGCTTTCGCGGGTCTGGGCGAGGCGCAGCTCGGCTTCGTCCGGATTGGATTTCACGAGGGCGCGGACGGTCTCGAGGGTGAGGCCGGCGGCATAGAGCGACTGGATGATGCCGTCGTGCAAGTCGCGCCCGAGCCGGATCTTTTCGTCGAGGGATTGGGTGAGCAGCTGTTGTTTGAGGTCGGCGTCTTCCTCGGCGCGGCGGCGCACATCGCGTTCCCGGTTCAGTTCGCGGCCCTGGGCGGCGCTGGATTCGGCGAGGCGGGCGAGGGTATGGAGTTCGGCGGCATCGGCGCCGAAGGACGACGCGGATTCGCGCGGGCGGGCCGGGCGGAGCGGCTGGCTCAGGATCAGCACCAGCGTGAGCGCGAGCGCGGCGGCGGTGAGGCCGAGGGCGAAGCGCTGGGACAGCAGGATGGCGCGGGAGGGGGGGGGGGGGGCGGGGTGGGCCGGTGCGGCGGCGACGCCGGACGCGGCCTCGGTCCGGTCCCGGGCGAGCCGCCACGTCGACAGCGCGAGCAGCCCGACGGCGGCCGCGAGCAGCACGAACAGCGCGAGCGCGACGAAGCGGGACAACGGGTTCATGCGGAACGCGGAGGGTGCTGTGCCGGTGCGGAAGCGTCAAAACTTTCGACAACGGGTCGCCCCTGCGCTTTGTTGGCCGGCTCGACATGAAGTCCTTCTACATCACGACCGCGATCGACTATGCGAACGGTTCGCCGCACCTGGGCCATGCCTACGAGAAGGTGTTGACGGACGTCATTGCCCGGTTCCGGCGGCAGATGGGCGACCAAGTCCATTTTTTGACCGGCACGGACGAGCACGGGCAGAAGGTGCAGGCCAGCGCCCGCAAGCGCGGCATCCCGCCCCAGCAGTTCTGCGACGAGGTGTCGGCGGAGTTCCGGGCGATGCTGCCGAAGCTCGGCATCACCAACGACGACTTCATCCGCACCACCGAGGAGCGGCACAAGAAGGTCGTGCGCGACCTGCTGCAGCAGCTCTTCGACAAGGGCGACATCTACAAAGCGGAGTATCGCGGCTTCTACTCGACCCGGCAGGAGCAGTTCCTGCAGGAGAAGGACCGCAATCCGGACGGCACCTGGCCGGAGCTCTTCGGCGACGTCACGGAGATCGTGGAGTCGAACTACTTCTTCAAGCTGCGGCAGTATCAGGCGTGGCTGGTGGAGTTTCTCACGCAGAACGAGAACTGGATTTTTCCCCGCTACCGGCAGACGCAGGTGCTCGAGTTCCTGAAGGAACCGCTCAACGACCTCTGCATCTCGCGGCCCAAGGAACGCCTGGAGTGGGGCATTCCGCTGCCGTTCGACGAAGGCTACGTCACCTATGTCTGGTTCGACGCGCTGGTGAACTACTACTCCGGCGTGATGGATCGCCCCGGGGTCTGGCCGGCGACGTATCATGTGATCGGCAAGGACATCCTGGTGCCGCCGCACGCGGTCTACTGGCCGATCATGCTGCAGGCGGCGGGCGTGCCGTTGCCGCTCGGTATCATCGCGCACGGCTGGTGGCTGCAGCGCGGTTCGAAGATGTCCAAGAGCACGGGCAACTTCGTCGATCCCGTCGCGTTCACCCAGCAGTGGAACGTCGACGCGATGCGCTACTTCCTCGTCCGCGAGATGACCGTGGGCATGGACGCCGATTTCTCCCACGAGCAATTCCTCGTCCGCTACAACAGCTAGCTCGCGAACAACCTC
>JACCDQ011293596.1_pt1 | contig 20064 bp, 15 predicted proteins | sample 7446031 | NCBI WGS metagenome assembly JACCDQ01 (sample SAMN15323442, study PRJNA562643) | freshwater metagenome | isolation source: river surface water | place: USA:Blue River Watershed | collected 2017-08-17
CTGTTGATCAGGATGCCGCCTTCGCCGCGCACGCCTTCGGTGATCAGCACGCCCGCGCCGGCCACGCCGGTCGGGTGGAACTGCCAGAACTCCATGTCTTCCAGCGGCAGGCCGGCACGTGCAGCCATGCCCATGCCGTCGCCGGTGTTGATGAAGGCATTGGTCGATGCAGCCCAGATGCGGCCAGCGCCGCCGGTGGCGAACACAGTGGTCTTCGCTTCGAGGACCATCACGTCGCCGGTTTCCATTTCAAGCGCCACCACGCCCAGCACGTCGCCGTCGGCGTTACGCACGAGGTCGATGGCCATCCATTCGACGAAGAAGTGAGTCTTGGCGCGCACGTTGCGCTGGTACAGCGTGTGCAGCATCGCGTGACCGGTACGGTCCGCTGCGGCGCAAGCGCGCTGCACCGGCTTTTCGCCGAAGTTCGCGGTGTGGCCGCCGAACGGACGCTGGTAAATCGTGCCATCCGGGTTACGGTCGAACGGCATGCCGAAGTGTTCGAGTTCGTACACGACCTTCGGCGCCTCGCGGCACATGAATTCGATCGCGTCCTGGTCACCGAGGTAGTCCGAACCCTTGACGGTGTCGAACATGTGCCAGTACCAATTGTCCTCGGACATATTGCCCAGCGATGCGCCGACGCCACCTTGCGCAGCGACCGTGTGCGAACGGGTCGGGAAGACTTTCGACAGTACGGCGACGTTCAGGCCGGCTTCGGCCAGCTGCAGCGAAGCGCGCATGCCCGAGCCGCCTGCGCCGATGACGACGGCGTCAAAACGACGGCTGGGGATGGAAGTTTTGATGGATGCCACGATTACACTCTCCAAAGGATCTGGACGGTCCAGCCGGCGCAGCCGACCAACCACACGATGGTGAACACTTGCAGTGCGAGACGAATGCCGACCGGCTTGATGTAGTCCATCCAGATGTCGCGCATGCCGACCCACACGTGGTAGTACAGCGACATCGCGGTCACGAAGGCGAGGATCTTGAACCACTGCTGCGCGAACAGGCCGGCCCAGGCTTCATAGCCGAGCTCGGGCGCGCTGAGGAACAGCACCAGCGTGACGATGGTGAAGATGGCCATCACGATGGCCGTCACGCGCTGCGCGAGCCAGTCCCTGAGGCCGTAGTGCGCGCCGACGACCAGGCGCTTCGGTCCGATGTTGTTGTTCGCCATCTCAGAATGCTCCAAACAGTTTCAATGCAACCAGTGCGGCCAGCGGCAGGCTGACAGCGAAGACGATCATCGCGGACTTGGCGGCACCTTCTTTCGACAGACCGATGTGCAGGTCCATGATCAGGTGGCGGATGCCGGCGCAGAAGTGGTGCAGGTAGGCCCACGCGCAACCGGCGATGACGAGCTTGACCAGCGGGTGACTCACGTAGCCTTGCAGGAAGGCGAACGAGATCTCCGAAGTAATTGACTTGTCGAACAGGAAAAGCAGGAACGGCAGCAGCAGGAACAGCGCAGCGCCGCTGACGCGATGAAGGATGGAGATCATGCCGGCGGCCGGCAAACGATATTTAATGATCTGCAAGACGTGAATGTTGGTGAATCGTCTTGATTTGGCAGTTTGGGACATGTGCTTCTTCTCCGGCGGTTGATTCTGTTCTGTGTTCTTTGCTGCAAACATTCTTCTTTCGGACAAACCTTGCAATTCTATCTGCTCGGTCGCCCGGTGAAACTTTTGATCTTGCAAAAACTGCTTGCCTTTATGGCAAGGAAACGCACCTTCCTGATCGTGTCCTGCTCCGTTCGCTCCTGCTTCAGCTGAGTTCGTTGTGATAATGGTGATGCGTGGTCAGATAGATCGCGCGTCGCAGTTCGACCGGCTTGTCGCCATACGTATAGGCGACACGTTCGACATTGAGCACCGGCGTGCCGACGGCAATACCGAGTTGCTCGGCCACCGCCTCATCGGCAATCGCGGCCTTGAGCTTCTCGGTGGCGCGGATCATCTGGGTACCGAATTCGGTTTCGAACAGGCCGTACATCGGGCCCTTGTATTCGGCCAGACGTTCGGCCGTCAGCCCCTTGAACGGTGCACCGGGCAGCCAGATTTCTTCGAGAATCGTAGGCACGCCCTCGAAATACTGCACACGCTTGATGCAGACGACGGAATCGCCGGACTTGATGTCGAGCACGCGCGCCACTTCGGCCGGGCCGCGCAGGCGTTTGACATCGACGATCTGGTTTTCAGGCTGGTGGGCTTCGCCGGCATCCGGCATCAGCTTCAGGAAGCGGAACTGAACGCGCGCTTCGTGATGGGTGGCAACGAACGTGCCCTTGCCCTGGCGGCGGATAACGAGGTTTTCTGCCGACAGTTCGTCGATCGCTTTGCGCACCGTGCCCTGACTGACCTTGTAGCGAACCGCGAGTTCGACCTCGCTCGGGATCAGTTCGCCCGGCTTCCACTCACCGGATTGCAGGCTTTGCACGATCAACGCCTTGATCTGCTGGTACAGCGGGCTGAACGTTGGTGAAGCCGTCCCCGAACCGCCGGAAGCGGCGGCCGGCCCGGTGGAAGCAGGCGGGGAAACGGTCTGGTTCATGGCGAGCAATTTCACCACAAGCGTGACTTAACGTCCAGAAAATTGTGCAGTAATATGTCTTATATAAGATATATGATACGCATTGACAGAGTGAACACCGCCGCCTAAACTCGCGAGCAAGTTTTAAGGGGGAGTCCGGGCAGTGAATTGCCCTCCCCCGGCGACGGCCCCTGCCACGAGCGGCGGCTGCCGCAACGCGAGTTTTTTCACTTCGACCACATACTGGAGATTCATCATGGCTAAAGCCCCCATGCGTGTTGCCGTTACCGGCGCCGCCGGCCAGATCGGCTATTCCCTGCTGTTCCGCATCGCCAACGGCGACATGCTGGGCAAAGACCAGCCGGTCATCCTGCAACTGCTGGAAATCCCGGACGAGAAGGCACAGAAGGCGCTCAAGGGCGTGATGATGGAAATCGACGATTGCGCCTTCCCGCTGCTTGCCGGCATGACCGCGCACTCGGACCCGATGACCGCCTTCAAGGATGCCGACGTGGCCCTGCTGGTCGGCGCACGTCCGCGCGGCCCGGGCATGGAGCGTGCTGACCTGCTGGCAGCCAACGCCCAGATCTTCACCGTGCAGGGCAAGGCGCTGGACGCCGTCGCTTCGCGCAACGTGAAAGTGCTGGTGGTCGGCAACCCGGCCAACACCAACGCCTACATCGCAATGAAATCGGCACCGTCGCTGCCGGCCAAGAACTTCACCGCCATGCTGCGCCTGGACCACAACCGCGCTGCGTCGCAGATCGCTGCCAAGACCGGCAAGCCGGTGTCGGCCATCGAGAAGCTCTGCGTGTGGGGCAACCACTCGCCGACCATGTACGCTGACTATCGCTTCGCGACCGTGGACGGCCAGTCGGTCAAAGCCATGATCAACGACGAAGTCTGGAACAAAGACACCTTCCTGCCGACCGTTGGCAAGCGCGGCGCTGCCATCATCGAAGCACGCGGCCTGTCGTCGGCAGCTTCGGCAGCCAACGCAGCGATCGACCACGTGCGTGACTGGGTACTGGGCACCAACGGCAAGTGGACCACGATGGGCATCCCGTCGGACGGCTCCTATGGCATTCCGAAAGACGTCGTGTTCGGCTTCCCGGTCACCACCGAGAACGGCGAGTACAAAATCGTCCAGGGCCTCGAAATTGACGCGTTCTCGCAAGAGCGCATCAACCTGACCCTGAAGGAACTGACCGACGAGCAAGACGGCGTCAAGCACCTGCTGCCGTAATCTGCGTCACCCGTGTCGCGGCGAACCCGGAGTTCGCTGCGGCACTGCCCCTCCCCCGTCAATTCGCCCGAACCACCCGAAGCGCTCCAGCTACGACCATCCATGCATCCTTCCGAGGTCCTGTTCCAGGGTACGCACCAACCGGTCAGTCTGCCGGCCTGCGACCACTATGCAGGTTCGGAAAAGCTGATGCGCAAGTCGATGGTGCTGCAGCAGGCATTGGGACCGGTGTTCGATATCACCTTCGATTGCGAAGATGGCGCTGCTGCCGGCAACGAGGCTGCGCATGCTGCCCTCGTCGGTGAGCTGATCGCCAGTGAAGATAACCGCTTTGGCCGCATCGGTGCCCGTGTGCACGATCCGGACAGCGAACATTTCGAACAGGATGTAGCGACGATCTGCGGCCGTGCCGGCCAGCGGCTCGCTTACATCGTGATCCCCAAGCCCGAAAGCGCACGCCAGCTCGACGAAGCTATTCGCCTCGTGCGCCGCCATGCGGTGGCGGCCGGCCGGCCCGACCTGCCCATCCATGCGCTGATCGAGACGCACCGCGCGCTGCGCGAAGTCTGGGACATTGCTGCCTTGCCGGGCGTGCAATGCCTGTCTTTCGGGATCATGGACTTCGTCTCTGCACATTACGGCGCGATTCCGGCGTCGGCCATGAAAAGTCCGGGCCAGTTCAGCCATCCGCTGGTCTCCCGTGCCAAACTGGAAATTGCTGCGGCCTGTCATGCCAACGGCATAGTCGCGTCGCATAATGTGTGTACCGAAATTCGCGACCTGGCCGTGGTGGCCGGCGATGCGCGCACGGCGGCCAGCCAGTTCGGCTACACCCGCATGTGGAGCATCCATCCCGACCAGATCCGCCCCATCCTGGCAGCCTTCAGCCCGGACGGCAGCGAGGTCGAGGAAGCGGTGGCCATCCTGACGCAGGCACAGGCTTGCGACTGGGGACCGATACAACATGAAGGCAAACTGCATGACCGCGCCAGCTATCGCTATTACTGGACGGTACTGCAGAAAGCAAAACGCAACGGACAGCCGCTGCCGGCATCGCTGGAGGCGCTGACCTAGAAACACAAAAACAGGGAGGCAATCATGCAGGCACGCATCTTCACTATCGGTCGTTTGATCGCCTCCCTGCTCTGCGTGGCGACGCTGCCAGCCCACGCATCATTCGTGGACCTGGCGTGCGAGATGGGCAAGCGCGTCGCCGTGCAGGGTAACCCGCAGACGGACAACGCGATCGACTTGCGATGGCAGGGACAGTTGTACCGCCTGCTGCGAGTCGGGACCTCGACCGGCGCGAATCGCTTCGAGGACCGCGGCAGCGGACTGGTGTGGATCAGCATACCGAGCAAGGCCATGCTGTTGAACAGCAAGCTGGGCGAGCCGGTGGCCAACGAGTGCAAGGCACGGGGCAATGGCGGCCGGCCGGTACGGTAATGACGGAAGCGATGCAGCGGCGCATCGCTCGTCGATAAGGCGTTTGCAGTACAAATTTTGAAGCAAAAAGAATTTAGTTTCGAGTTGAATAAAAAGGAGAGCACATGTCGCACAACACGCTAAGCACGCTCAAGGAATTCAAGATTTCCGGAGCCAAGAAAGGCAAGTTCTACTCGCTGCCCGCACTGCAGAAAGCACTGGGCAACAAGATCGTCCGCCTGCCGGTCTCCATCCGCATCGTCCTCGAGTCCGTGCTGCGCAACTGCGACGGCAAGAAGGTCACCGAGGCCCACGTTCGCCAGCTGGCGAACTGGAAGCCGAACGCTGCCCGTACCGACGAAATCCCGTTCGTCGTCGCCCGCGTCGTGCTGCAAGACTTCACCGGCGTGCCGTTGCTGGCTGACCTCGCCGCGATGCGCGGTGTCGCGTCCAAGATGGGCAAGAACCCGAAGAACATCGAGCCGCTGGTGCCGGTCGACCTCGTCGTCGACCACTCGGTGCAGATCGACCACTTCCGCGAGAAGGGCGCGCTGGACCTGAACATGAAACTGGAATTCCAGCGCAACAACGAGCGCTACCAGTTCATGAAGTGGGGCATGCAAGCCTTTGACACCTTCGGCGTCGTGCCCCCGGGCTTCGGCATCGTGCACCAGGTGAACCTCGAATACCTCGCACGCGGCGTGCACAAGCGCGACGGCGTGTACTACCCTGACACCCTGGTCGGCACCGATTCGCACACCACCATGATCAACGGCATTGGCGTCGTTGGCTGGGGCGTGGGCGGTATCGAAGCTGAAGCCGGCATGCTGGGCCAGCCGGTCTACTTCCTGACCCCGGACGTGGTCGGCGTGAACCTGACTGGCGTGCTGCGCGAAGGCGTGACCGCCACCGACCTCGTGCTGACCATCACCGAGATGCTGCGCAAGGAAAAGGTCGTCGGCAAGTTCGTCGAATTCTTCGGCGAAGGCACCGAGTCGCTGTCGCTGACCGACCGCGCCACCATCGCCAACATGGCACCGGAATACGGCGCCACCATGGGCTTCTTCCCGGTCGATGACGCGACCATCGAATACTTCCACGGTACCGGCCGCACCAAGGCCGAGATCGACGCCTTCCAGGCCTACTTCAAGGCCCAGGGCCTGTACGGCATCCCGAAGGCTGGCGAGATCGACTACACCAAGGTCGTCAAGCTCGACCTGTCGTCGGTTGCCCCGTCGCTGGCTGGCCCGAAGCGCCCGCAAGATCGTATCGAGATCGGCAATGTGCGCAAGACCTTCCAGGAACTGTTCGCCAAGCCGGTCGCCGATAACGGCTTCAACAAGAAGGCCGAGGACCTCGACGCCGAGTACACCAACGCTGACGGCGTGAAGGTCAGGAACGGTGACGTGCTGATCGCAGCGATCACCTCGTGCACCAACACCTCGAACCCGAGCGTGCTGCTGGCAGCCGGTCTGCTGGCCAAGAAGGCCGTCGAGCTGGGCCTGACGGTCGCTCCGCACATCAAGACCTCGCTGGCCCCTGGCTCGCGCGTGGTCACCAAGTACCTCGAAGCAGCAGGTCTGATGCCCTACCTCGAGAAACTGGGCTTCGGCGTCACCGCGTACGGTTGCACCACCTGTATCGGTAACGCCGGCGACCTGACCCCGGCCATGAACGAAGCGATCGTCAAGAACGACGTCGTCGCAGCCGCCGTCCTGTCGGGCAACCGTAACTTCGAAGCACGTATTCACCCGAACATCCGTTCGAACTTCCTCGCGTCGCCGCCGCTGGTCGTTGCCTACGCCATCGCCGGCAACGTCACTGTCGACCTGATGACCCAGCCGATCGGCAAGACCAAGGATGGCCGCGATGTGTTCATCGGCGACGTCTGGCCGACCTCGGCAGAGATCAACAAGCTGATGAAGCACGCCATGAACGCCAAGACCTTCAAGGCGAACTACGCGGACGTCAAAGGCGCGCCGGGCAAGCTGTGGGAGAACATCAAGGGCGTCGCCTCGGGCCAGGTCTACAACTGGCCGAGCTCGACCTACATCGCCGAGCCGCCGTTCTTCGACGACTTCGCGATGGAGCCGAAAGCAGCTGCCGCTGGCATCTCGAACGCGCGTGCACTGGGCGTGTTCGGCGACTCGATCACCACCGACCACATCTCGCCGGCAGGTTCGATCAAGGAAACCAGCCCGGCCGGCAAGTGGCTGCAGGAGAACGGCGTGCTGAAGGCCGACTTCAACTCCTACGGCTCGCGTCGCGGCAACCACGAGATCATGATGCGCGGCACCTTCGCCAACGTGCGTATCAAGAACCTGATGATCCCGGCCAAGCCGGACGGTTCGCGCGTCGAAGGCGGCATCACCCTGCACCAGCCAACCGGCACCGAAATGTCGATCTACGACGCCGCGATGAAGTACATCAAGGACGACGTCCCGACGATGATCTTCGCCGGTGAAGAGTACGGCACCGGCTCGTCGCGTGACTGGGCCGCCAAGGGCACCCAGCTGCTGGGCGTGAAGGCCGTGATCGCGCGTTCGTTCGAGCGTATCCACCGCTCGAACCTGGTCGGCATGGGCGTGCTGCCGCTGCAGTTCCTCGGCAACGACAGCGTGCAGTCGCTGAACATTACCGGCAACGAGACCTACGACCTGATCGGCCTTGAGAACGATATCAAGCCGCAACAGGAAGTGACCCTGGTGATCAAGCGCGCCAACGGCGAGACCCAAAAGGTCAAGCTGCTGCTGCGTATCGATACCCCGATCGAGGTCGACTACTACCGTCACGGCGGCATCCTGCCGTTCGTGCTGCGTCAGCTGCTGGCAGCCTAAGCACGATCACAGCCTGAGCACCATCGCAGTCAAGGCCGGCGAGCTCGCCGGCCTTGCGCTGCCAACTTTGAAAATCAGATTCCCATCCGGAGACAACTATGTGGAAGATACTTGTAGCGTTCATTATTTTCGCGGCGATCGCGCTGACCGTCGTGTTCAAGGCTGGCGACAAGGCCGACATGCAAGGTGAGGCCGGCGGCCATACCGAGCAGGCCGAAGAAAAGAAAGACGCACCGGCCGCAGCACCGGCAGCACCGGCCGCAGCCGACACCGCAGCGCCCGAAGGCGACAAGAAGTAATCCTTCTTCTGCCCTCACGAAAAAGCGCGGCTTGCCGCGCTTTTTTGTTGCCCACACCGTCAGGATTACCGGCGGCACTGCCGGCGCGCGGCATCTCTTACAATGTCGGCTCTGACACCGCTATAAACCAAGGACCTTTCGTGCGCCGCACACTGAAAAACCCCGCCCGCAAATTCTCTGCAGACAGCCAGCGCCTGGCCACACTTGCACAATCCATGGTGCAAGCGACCAGCCGCCTCGAGGCCCGCAGCTGGGAAACGCGGCTGGACGCCGTGCTGCAAAAGCAGCTGGGCAGCAACCAGCAACAGGCCATCGACAGCGCACTCGACCACCTGTTCCATACCGATCTCGACGCCTACGATGCGCTGCTCGATTCGGTCGAAGCCATCAGCTCCGGCTGCACCATCGAGAAAGACGGCAAGGTCTGGGATGCAATGCTGATCGCCGTGCCCATCCTCGCGTGGACGCGCTTTGCAATCCCGTCGGGCCCGGTCAATGCCGCGACGCTGCAAGCCATCATGGCGCACTTGTACGGCCACATACTGGCAGCCAACACCCGAGCTGCGATCACGCCGACCCTGTTCTCGATCGACCAGCTGCCACGCTCGTATTGCGACAACTACCTGCTGGTGCGCCGCATGGGCGAAGCCGCCATCGCCGGCAAGGCGCTGCAGGCACCGACCGACCTACCCGAGACCGCGCCCTTCCTGGCCGACACCCGCTACCTGCTGGTGACCGTCACCGCCGAGGCCAGCCAGCCGCTGCTGCGCTGGCAGGAAGAAGATGCCGGCACCAGCCGCAGCGCCAGCACACAGGCCGCACTGACTCAATGGCAGCTGCAGGCCGGCCCCAATGTGCAGGCCATGCTGCCGGGCTGCGGCATCGAGCTGCTGCTGCCGGGCGCCTACTACGTGACCTGCCGCGATGCCGACAAGGCGATCCGTCCGATCTCGCTGCGCGCGGCCGTGCACTACCTGACGCACACGCTGGGTACCGAAGCCGAACAACTGCAAGTGGTGATCGCGCCGGTCGGCGACGAGGCCGGCGAAGGTCGCGTCGATGAATTCCGCATCAGCTTCGGCCCGGCCAACAGCAATGATGTGTACTACGGCGTGGTGTGGCCGCTGTATGACGAAGAGAGCGCTGAAGAGATGCTGCCCTCGCTGGGCCTGCGGCGCGGCCCGAACGCGCCGCTGACGCCGCAGCAGCTGATCATCACCATCCTGCGCGAGTCCGGCATCACGCGCATCCATCAGGTGGAGTCGGTGATGTCGCCCGAATTCTGCGACGACTGCGGCTCGCCCTTCTTCTCCGACATCGAAGAAGAGATGGTGCATGCAGAGATGCCGGAAGATACGGGACAAGGCAGCAGCCAGCTGCATTGAGTGCGGCAGTCACTGGGCGTCACTGTCAGCCGAATGCCGAATCGTGATTGAAATCGATAGCAAAGTCCGATGGAAAGGCCATCAAACGATGCCTCTCTGCTATAATCCGCGCTTCGTCGGGGCGTAGCGCAGCCTGGTAGCGCACTTGCATGGGGTGCAAGGGGTCGCGAGTTCGAATCCCGCCGCCCCGACCAATCGTTTCAAGCAAAAAGGCCAATCTTCGGATTGGCCTTTTTGTTTTTCCCACAACGCGGTCCAGCGCACATGGGCATGGAGAATTTAGACTGGATTAATTCGCCTCTGACTGAGATGCCGGATTCAAACCTAAAGCAAGCACCTCCTGCGGAGTAGCTATCCTCAACCGAAGTGCGTTACCTTTGATGAGCTTTTTGTCGGCTTGGCAGTGAACACGCAAAATAGAGGGCTTCTCGAGATTGAAAGGAGCCAGCATGAAATGCACTTGAATGCTGACATGCCGCTCTTCTTCAAGAACTTGATCGTCTGCGTCTGGAATGACAACCGCATGCAGAGCTTTTTGATCCAACTCGAAAACTGCAATCGGCGATTCACCGCTCAATAACTCAATTTTGAGTAGATCTTTGGGAAGCGCTTGCCCGGGAAATTTGATGAGGATTTGAGCGCACAATTTAGGCAAGGTCAGAGGAAAACTTTGTACAACCAGCTCAGAATCGTAGATCCCCATCAAGGAGATCTTTCTACCTTCTTCATTTCGGATGTCATCGCAATAGATGACATGAACAGTCGGCTTGTTCAAATCATGCCTCGACCATTTGGGCTACTTTCGGTACTCCGACGGTAATATTGCGCTCAGCTGTAATTCGACCGAGTGCCGCACGAGACGACATTCCGGAGACTGCCACTGGCGATTCAGTTGGCTCGACATTTAATGGCATTTGCTTCATTTGCACAACCACATCAAACCGGCGCAAAGACTTGGCTTTCCTCAATGTCACTTCAGGCTCAACTTGAAGGGCAACGCATATATCTGCAAGTGACGAGAGTGTCATGTTGCGCTGCCCATTCAGCAGTTGGGTGACATTCGACTTTGATGTGCCAAGTAATCTTGCGAGATCAGCCTTGTTGACGTCCTCAGCTTCCATGGCAGCCCAAATTTTTTGCGTGATATCGACGATCAAGTGCTGCCGCTTCAGCTCTTTTTTCCCATCCGCTGTCTGAGAAAGCAAAGTTTCGATCAGGGTCATTTCTTCTCTCCATTGGCTGCTTCGAACAGCTTTTTGTTCTTTTGCATTCTTGCTTTGTCAGTGTCGCTCAGCTTGTTTTGCCGCTTGCTGATGACATGGCTAATCACAAATTTCCCTCCGGGCGCATACCATCCGTAGACCCGTATGGTCACGGCCCTGATTGCCCAGAAGCCTTCAGACTCTTGGCGGAATTGATCTGGAGGCCGCAAACGACTGGTATCAGCCAACTGTCGAATCAAGGCATCGGCACGCGCCAGTTCCTTGGTTATGTTTTTGCTATGAATGCGAACCAGATTTTCGATCGATCTCCGACCATCGGCTCCGATCAGGACCGTTAGGACCGCACCATTGTAGTAGCTTTCGAAAGTCAAGTTAAGTTTTATATTAACCTATTTGATTTATTACAACATCGGGATGCTCAAGCTTAGCTGTGATGAGCGGAAGTGGCTCGAACATGGGGCTGGTGAATGTAGGGTCGGAGCCAAGCCGAGGCAATCCATGTGTGACTGATTCCCGACAGTTACCGTAATTCAAAGCGCATGATTGGAAATCACCCGCGCCCCCGACGTCGAACAAGCTCGCGAGCCTACTGCTCGCTGCGAAGGCCAGACTCTCGCAACGCCATCCGCCCAGCCTCATTCCTCACGTCGCCCCTCGCGATGCGTAAAGAACGCTCAGCACAAGCGGAGGAAGTGCCTCTGGCACCCGCACCGTAAAAGCGCTTTTGCCCCTTCCCCGCCATTTGCTCATCGCGTCGCTGTGATCAATCCAACTGAACGTTCAGTTGCACAGATGTAATGATATTATTATCTGAACGGTTCTATAAACATACCGTTACACTATTTGCATTGGTGTATTTTTGGGTACTTGTTTGATTGCCAAAAAACATTCCCAAAATGCGAAGCCGTACAGCATGAGGATTTTCTCGGGGCGTTAGCCTCCCATTGCTAACGGCTTCGCTGGCGTCGCTGACTATGTTTAACGAAGCTTCATGAGAATGAATTTGACGCCGCATCAAGCGAAATACATTGCTCACGACTTGACGTTGCAGCATGCCGGTTGCGGCATAGATCGTCTGAGTCAGGCCCTCTTCAACGCGAGCGTTGATCTGAACCCTCACCAGATCGAGGCCGCGGTTTTTGCTCTTCGCTCCCCTTTGTCAAAAGGAGTGCTGCTTGCCGATGAGGTGGGGCTGGGCAAAACGATTGAGGCAGGAATCGTGCTTTGCCAGTATTGGGCTGAACGCAAACGGCAGCTACTGGTCATTTGCCCTGCTTCTCTGCGAAAACAGTGGGCGCTGGAACTCGAAGAGAAGTTCAACCTGCCCGCCTTGGTGCTTGACTCCAAAACCTGGCGCGAAGCGCAGCGAAAAGGCCTCGCCCCGCTGCGGCAAAAAGCCGTAGTGATCATGTCCTATGCCTACGCTACCCGGATCAAGGAAGAAGTACGGTCCATGGCTTGGGACTTGGTAGTCATCGACGAAGCCCACAAACTGCGCAACGCCTACCGGGAAAGCAACAAGATCGGCCAAGCCATACGCTGGGCCACGGGTGATAGCCGCAAGCTGCTGCTGACCGCCACCCCGCTACAAAACTCCATTCTGGAACTGTATGGCCTGTCAACGCTGATTGACGAACGTATTTTTGGCGACCTCAATGCCTTTCGCAGCCAGTTCACAGGAATTGGGGCAGACACCGAAGGCCTGCGTAATCGGCTGGCCGGCTTTTCCAAGCGCACCTTGCGCAAAGACGTAACCGAGTACATCAGCTACACCCAGCGCAAACCGCACACCCAGAAATTCCGCTCTACCGACGACGAGCACCGTTTATACGAAGCTGTCAGCGACTACTTGCTACGTGAAGACAGCTACGCCATTCCAAAGCGCCAGCGTCACCTGACTGAGCTGGTCTTGCGCAAACTGCTGGCATCCAGCTCACTGGCCATTGCCGGCACCCTTTCCGTCATGAAGCAGCGGCTCGAAGCCCTGCGTGATGAAAAAATCCAGCCTCAGGACGACTGGATCGAGACCTTGGTCGATGAGGAAGAGATTGAGGAAGACCTGCTCGACGAGATCCTCAGCGAAGACGACACCGAAGAAGCTGAACCCGTCGATCCCAGCAAGCTGGACCGCAAACGCCTGAATGAAGAAATTCAAGAGCTGGACCGCCTGATCGGCTGGGCGCGCGGTATTGGCACCGACACCAAAACTCAGGCGTTGCTGCAAGCCCTGCAAGTCGGCTTCAATGCCATGGCCGATACCGGTGCCAGGCGCAAGGCGCTGATCTTCACCGAGTCCAAGCGCACGCAGGAATACCTCAAGCGTTTTCTGGAGCAAAACGGCCATGCCGGCAAAGTGGTGCTATTTAGCGGCTCCAACAACAGCCCCGAGGCCAGCAACATTTATGAGCACTGGCTTACCGCCAACCAAGGTACCGGCCGCATCACTGGTTCACGCGACGTGGACATTCGTGCGGCCCTCATTGAGTACTTCCGCGACGAAGCCGACATCCTGATCGCCACCGAGGCCGCCGCCGAAGGCGTGAACATGCAGTTCTGCTCGCTGGTGATTAACTACGATCTGCCCTGGAACCCTCAACGCGTCGAGCAGCGTATTGGCCGCTGCCACCGCTACGGGCAGAAGCACGACGTGGTGGTCATTAACTTTTTCAACGAGCGCAACCATGCTGACCAGCGTGTGCTCGAGCTGCTCGACGAAAAGTTCAAACTCTTTGATGGTGTCTTCGGCGCCTCCGACGAAGTGCTAGGCAACATCGAATCTGGCGTGGATTTTGAAAAGCGCATCCTGGCCATCTACCAGACCTGCCGCACCCCCGAACAGATCGACGCGGCTTTTGCCGAGCTTCGCGCCGAAATGGAAGCGACCATCCAGGCGCGCATGGAAGACACCCGCCGCCAACTGCTCGAGAACTTTGACGCCGAAGTGCATGATCGCCTCCGACTTCAACTGCAAGACACCCGCACTCACCTGGACCGCTTCAGCCGCCGTTTTTGGGACTTGTCCTGCCACGTCCTCAATAACCGCGCCAAGTTCGACAAGGAGCATCTGTGCTTTGACCTGAAGTCCCCATTGCCGCCGGATCTGCCTACCGACATTGCAGCTGGCCGCTACCACCTGATTTCCCGCCACCAACCGGGCGCGCCCGAACACAAACCCGGCTCACAAACCGCGAACGAGCCCAGCCAGGAAGGCCACACTTACCGCCTGTCCCATCCACTGGGTGAATGGGTCATCAAGACCGCAAAAACAGCCGACACCCCGGTGCAGCGGCTGGTATTTGACCCCGCCAGTAACGACGCACGCATCACTGTCGTGGAAAGCCTGCGCGGTCAGTCAGGCGTCATGGCCCTTCAAAAACTTACCGTGGACAGTTTTGAACGGCAGGAATACCTGCTTTTTTCAGCCCTCACCGACCAAGGCAAAAGCCTTGATTCGGAAACCTGCGAAAAGCTCATGGCCACTGTGGCCAGTATCGACAGCAGTCCCATCACCCTGCCCTCAGAAACCATTCAACGCCTACAGGCCGATGCCAAACGCCATGCGGACGCGACCATCGCTACCTCTCTAGAAACTAATAACAAGCATTTTTCCGAAGCACGCGACCGGCTGGACCGCTGGGCTGAAGACATGGTGCAAGGGGCAGAGCAGGCGCTGAAAAACACCAAAGAACAAATCAAAGTCGCCCAGCGCGAAGCCCGACAAGCCACTACGATCGAAGAGCAGCAAGCGATACAGGACCGTATCGCCAAGCTCGAGCGGCAAAAAACCCGGCAGCGCCGAGACATCTATGACGTGGAAGACGAGATTGATGCCAAACGCGAAGAGCTGATTAACGAGCTCACCCGCCGCATGACCCAAAAGTTGAGCAGTGAATGCCTCTTCACCATCGAATGGAGCGTTTGCTGACACAGGCAAGAAGTTATCCGAGCAAGACCCTACGACAACGTAAAAACAATAGGGAAACCATGTATCTCAAAGATAAAAACGACGAACTTGGCTACAGCCCCAATGCCATTGCGCAGCGACAGACTGAACTGCTCACGCTGATCAGCCAAACCGTGCCTGAGGTAATGAGTGATAACCAGCTTGACATAGCTAAGCTCAAAGACCTTTTGGGGAAAGAGCAGATAGCTGACGCCAAGGAGCATTACGAACTCAACTGGGCCGGCAAGACCGCTGCCAGACGCGAAATACAGAAAACCAGCAGCCTGACCCTGCTACCTGACGCCAACAACCCACCCCATGCGCCGCACATGCTGATCGAAGGTGAAAACCTGGAAGTGCTGCGCGTGCTGCAGAAAAGTTATTACGGCAAGGTCAAGATGATTTACATCGACCCACCCTACAACACCGGCAACGACAGCTTTGTATACCCTGACGATTATTCAGAAACGCTGGAGGAGTACCAGAAGCGCACTGGCGAAAAGAGCGCGGATGGATATTTGAACAAGCAAAGTCTTTGGAAAAAGAACAGCAAGGAAAGCGGCCAATACCACAGTGCTTGGCTATCGATGATTTATCCGCGATTGTATTTGTCCCGGAACCTACTGCGTAATGATGGCGTTATATTTATATCGATTGATGACAACGAAGTATTTAACCTAAAAGTTCTTTGCGATGAAATTTTTGGACAGGAAAACTTGTGCGGGCAATTGAATGTTCTATGCAATCCAAAAGGAAGGTCACAGGATAAATTTTTTGCCACAAATCATGAATATATATTGGTTTATTCAAAATCTACCCTACCAAAGGGCTATCTTTCAATCGAAAAAAACGGAGACCAAATCGAGAACGATTATCCCGAAGAGGATGAGAACGGCAAGTATCGTTTACTTGAATTGCGAAATACGCATAGAGAATTCGGACGTCACAATCGTAAAGACATGTTTTTCCCGTTATTTGTAGAAAGTAATGGCTCCGTTTCACTGCTTCAAGAAGGGGGAGTCAAAGTTTTGCCACTGTGGGATGACGGGTTTGAGGGCTGCTGGACATGGGGTAAGCAGAAGGCAGAGGAGGAAACCGACCTACTTGTTGGGAAGTATGTAAATGGCAAATGGAAGATTTTTAGAAAAAGCTATGCTGATGGCGCAGAGAGAATGTTAAAAACCATTCTCTCCGACAAACTATTTATTACGGAGCGAGGACAAAAAGAGTTCAATTCCTTGTTTGGGAAAAGAGAGAAATTATTTCAGTCTCCAAAATCTCCATACTTAATTAAGGAATTATTAAAGTCAGCGACCTCAGGCGACGACCTGATTTTAGATTTTTTTGCGGGTAGTGGAACCACTGCTCAAGCGGGAATCGAACTTAATTTTGAGGATGGTGGGAACAGGCAGTTAATTTGTGTGCAGATGCCTGAGCTGCTGGAGGATGGTAGCGAGGGCCAAAAAGCTGGCTATCAGACCATCGCCGATATAACCCGCGCCCGAATCGACAAGGTCATCACCAAGCTCAAAGCCGAGCATCCCGACAAAACCACTGATCTGGCTTGCGCTCATTTCACGCTGGCACCCTCAAATTTCAAGGTCTGGCGCAGCGATGTTAACGACATGCAAGCCCTGCGTGATCAATTGACTCTATTCCAGAGTGCCGAAAAAGGCGGCCAAACAAAAAAGGCAGATGTCCAAACCGCCATGCTGACCGAGCTGCTGCTGAAACACGGCCTCGGTGCCTTAGGCGTACATGCGGTCAGCAAGCCCAAGCAAATCGCCGGTGTAACGGTTCACCGTGTGCTCATGGCCGATGACCAGAGCATGTGGCTCTGCTTTGAAACCTATACCGAAGCCCTCAAAGACGAAATCGCCAAGGCCAAGCCCGCGCAAGTAGTGATGCTCAATTCCTGCTTCGTAGGCGCCAAGGCTGACGAGCAGCTGGCTAACTTGCAGCTGGAGCTGGCTGGGCTGGACATTGGCCTGACAGTGATCTAACGGAGGGCTGCATGTCGCAAACAATGAAGCTGCAGTTCAGCCATCAGGCTTATCAGACAAGAGCGGTCGATGCCGTCGTGAAGGTGTTCGACGGCCAGCCCCTCGCCCAAAGCGACTTTGCACTGGCAGCGCAACAAGGCAGCGTGGACTACGCGGGCGATGGCAGCATTGGCAACGCCTTGAAGCTCTCTGATGAGCAGGTGCTAGCCAATGTGCAAACGGTGCAGAAGGCCAATGGCGTACCTGTGTCGGCTGAATTGGTGGCGTCGCGCTCGGACAATGGGAAGGATGTGTTTTGCCCGCTGAACTTCACCCTTGAGATGGAGACTGGCACCGGGAAGACCTACACCTTTATCAAGACCATGTACGAACTGAACAAGGTCTATGGCTTCAAGAAATTCGTGGTGGTGGTACCTAGCGTCGCCATTCGCGAAGGCACGATGAAGAACCTGGAGATTACACGTAGCCACTTTGCAGCGGACTACGCAAATGTGCCATGCGTCCCTATTCTCTACGACAGCAACAAGCTGACGGAGCTGCGTCATTTCGCCCAGAGTGATGCGCTCAGCGTGTTGGTGATCAACATCGATAGCTTTACCAAGGACAGCAACAAGATCAATCAGAAAGGTGAACGCGCTTTTGCGCCAATCGAGTACATCAAGGCGGTTCACCCGATTGTGATTGTGGACGAGCCGCAGAACTTTGAGACCGATGTGCGGCGCAGTGCACTGATGGACCTGAACCCGCTTTGTACGCTGCGCTACTCCGCTACCCACAAAAATACCTATAACCTGCTGTACTCGCTCAACCCTGTGCAGGCCTATGACCTGGGGCTGGTCAAGCAGATCGAAGTGGACGGTGTGCAGGCTGATGAAGACCACAATCAGGCGTTTATTGAGCTGCTGAGCATCGATGCCAAGGCTAAGGGCATCACCGTCAAGGTGCGCATTGATGTGAATGACAGAACCGGCCCCAAGCGCAAAGAGCTGACTCTCAAACTGGGCGATGACTTGTATGCCAAATCGGGAGAGCGCAATGTTTACCAGAACGGCTATATCCTGAATGAGATACGAGCCGACGCTGGCGAGATCGAATTTTCGGGCGGGCGGATGCTACGGGTGAATGAAGCGCAAGGCGGATTGACGGACGATGTCATGCGCTTTCAAATCGAGCGCACGGTGGCCGCGCACTTTGCAAAGCTCAAGAATGTGCAGGCCATTGGCGTGAAGGTGTTGAGTCTGTTCTTCATCGATAAGGTGGCAAATTATCGATCCTACGATGAAGACGGCAATCCATCCTTGGGCAAGTTTGGCGTGTGGTTTGAAGAGGCCTACAACAAGTACGCTAACAAGCCGCAGTATCGTGGACTGATTCCGCATAACGCAAATGCGGTGCACGACGGCTATTTCTCGGGCGACAAAAAGGGCAAAGGAGCCAAGGCCAAGACGGTCTGGGTGGACACCTCGGGTACTGTGGCAAAGGACGACAGCACCTATCAACTGATCATGAAAGACAAGGAACGACTGCTCAGTGCAGACGTGCCACTGCAGTTCATCTTCAGCCACTCGGCCTTGCGCGAAGGATGGGATAACCCGAACGTTTTCCAGATCTGCACGCTCAATGAAACCAAAAGCGCTCTTAAAAAGCGCCAGGAAATTGGTCGCGGTCTTCGGCTGTGCGTCAATCAGAACGGCGAGCGTATCCAGGACAAGCGCGTCAACGTGTTGACAGTGATTCCGAACGAGAGCTACGAAGCATTCGCCAAAGCACTTCAGCAGGAGATTGAGGAAGAAGCCGGAGTGAGCTTCAAAGGTCGGGTCAAGAATGCACGAGCCAAAGCCCGCATCCAGCGCAAACCACTGTCTGCAGATGAAGAGGTATTGTTCAAGACCATCTGGAACAAAATTAACTACCAGACCCGCTACAGTGTGCGACTGGATACGGCCAAGCTAATCAGCCTGTGCACGGAAGCGTTGGCCGACTCCAACCAGTATCCGAAGGTCCGCCCTCCGAAGATTCGCGCTAACAAGGCAAAAATCGTCATGCGCCGGGAAGGTATTGAAGGCCTGCATATTGGCACCGGCGATACTGACGCTACGCAATTCGAAACCAGCGTGCCGGATGTCTATGCGTACATCCAAAACCGCGTACATCTATCCCGCTCGACGATCTTTTCCATCCTCGATGGTTCCGGACGGATTGAAGAGCTACTGGTCAATCCCCAGGCTTTCCTGGATATGGCAATTTCTGCGGTGAGGACCTGTCTTCAGGCTCTGATGGTCGATGGCATCGAATACCACACAATCAACGGCCGCCACTACGAGATGAGCCTGTTTGACGACGAAATCGAAACCTATCTGAGCAGCGTGTACCCGGCAGCAAACGATGACATGACCACGCCTATGGAAAAGACACTGCTGCAGGCGCAACCGATCGACGAGCAAAAGGCGCCGCTGGGTGACGCGTTCGCCTGCGTGCTGAGTGAGAGCGATACCGAAAGCCAGTTTGCCCATGATTGCAGTGTCGATCCGCGGGTCAGGTTCTTTTTCAAGCTGCCCAATCGCTTCAAGATTCCGACCCCTTTGGGTACTTACAACCCCGATTGGGCTGTTGTTCTGGAAAATGACTCTCGGGTGTACTTTGTTGCTGAAACGAAGTCCACAACTGTGAGGGCGAATCGCAGGCCTGCCGAGAACTTACAGATTGCATGCGGGCGCAAGCACTTTGGCTTAAACAATGACGTGGTGTTCAAGGACGTTACGAGTCTGGAGGAGCTAATCGCTTGATTCCCTGCCCGCGCTGTGCAGCAATGTCGGCATTCATCTCGTCGGTGCTTGCCGGTCTTACCTCGGCATTCCGACCGTCCCAGACAAAATAGCCGCCAGCCGGCGGGGATTTCATCGTCTCAAGGATTTCCTTGCGCGTCACCCCGCCAGCGCATCAAGCCCGCTTGCCTGATGCCGACTATCCAAGGAGAGAAGGAGTCAAGCATGACAATGACAGCCCATTGTTTTCACTCAAGAAAATATACTTCTCCCGCGTTTTCCCAAACTGACAAGTTCCGCAAAAACCATTCTCAATTGACTAACGATTAGTCAGTTTTCCTCCGGAATCTTTCCGAAAAACAATATAATCGAGGGTTCTACGGATGGCTTCAATGCAAAC
>JACCDQ011751766.1_pt1 | contig 20062 bp, 18 predicted proteins | sample 7446031 | NCBI WGS metagenome assembly JACCDQ01 (sample SAMN15323442, study PRJNA562643) | freshwater metagenome | isolation source: river surface water | place: USA:Blue River Watershed | collected 2017-08-17
GTGCGAGAGTTTGACCGATATACCCTTTGGAGAACCTTACATGCCCCATGTTTTCATAGACGGCGAGGCCGGCACCACGGGCTTGCAAATCCGTGAACGGCTGGCGCAAATGCCGGCTGTTTCGTTGTTGAGCATTGCGCCAGAACGGCGCAAGGACCCCGCGGCCAAGCGCGAACTCATGGCGCAGGCCGATCTGGTGATTCTGTGTTTGCACGACGATGCGGCACGTGAATCGGTGGCCATGGTGGACGGTTTGAAGGCTGAAGGGTGCAAGGCCCCGCGCATCATCGATGCCTCGACCGCGCACCGTGTGACGCCGGGGTGGGTGTACGGTTTTCCCGAGTTGTGTGCCACACAAACCGAAGCGGTGCGCACCGCTGAGCGGGTGGCCAACCCCGGTTGCTACGCCACTGGGGCGATAGCTTTGTTGCGTCCGTTGATCGACGCCGGCTTGCTGCCCGCCGATCACCCGGTGTGCCTGCCCAGCGTGAGCGGCTATTCGGGTGGGGGGCGCACCATGATCGAGGCTTACGAGGCGGGTACGGCCGCGCCGTATGAGTTGTACGCTTTGGGTTTGGGGCACAAACACATCCCCGAAATCATGGCCTGCACCGGACTCAAGCGCCGTCCTTTGTTCGTGCCGGCAGTGGGCAACTTCCGCCAGGGCATGTTGGTGCAGCTGCCTTTGCATCTGGACGAGTTGCCCGGCCATGTGACCTTGGCCGACCTGCACAACGCCTTGGTCAAACACTACGCTGGCAGCACCTGGGTGACCGTGGAGCCTCCCACGACCGATGGCAAATTGGACGCAGTGGCTTTGGCCGATACCAATCACCTGGAATTGCGCGTGTTTGGCAGTGATGAACACCGCCACGCTGTGTTGGTCGCCCGTTTGGACAATCTGGGCAAAGGCGCCAGTGGCGCTGCGGTGCAAAACCTGGAATTGATGCTGGGCCTGTGATTCCGCAGGGTCGGGCCTGGTGGATCAGGCCGGCCCGTCAATCAACACTCGGCCTTCCAGACGGGCTGCGCCTGAGCGTTGCAGGTCTTGCAGCAAGGTGTGCAGCCAGTCTGCCAGCCCGGGTTCGGGGCCTGGCCGCAGGGTGGCGTGCAGGCCGGTGACGTAAGGCGTGGTCTGGGCCCATTGCAGCAACTCGTCCAGGGTGATCCGCTGCCACTCCATCAATTTGAATTTGATGAGCACCTTGGCCGCGTACAGGGTGTGCTTCTCCGGCGTCTGGCGAAACTGTGCCAAACGGCTGCGTGCTCTGGCAAGGGCTTGCGCCACCACCTCGGTGTTGCCTCCGAACACGCGTCCATGCCCCGGCACCACCACCTGCGGTGCCAACTTTTCAATCAAATCCAGGGTGTTGGCAACTTCCTCGAAGGCGGCCTGTCCTTCCAATTCGGGAAACACCACGCCGAAGCCGTTTTCCCACAAGGCATCGCCTGACACCAGGGTTCGGGCGCCCGGGTGGTAAAGCAGCACCGCATTCGGGTCGTGACCGGGGGCGGCATGCACCTCCCATGTGGTGTCTGTGCCGGCGCCCAAAGACAGTTCGGTGCCCGGTTGCAACACGCCTTGGATCTGAAAACGTGGGCAGCTTTGCCCGGTGCGCCGGTAGCTCAAGTCGCTTTCACGCCAGGCCTGCACGGCACCGGCTTCCCCGGGCGGAATCCAAGTTTGCAGCGCGTGGTAATGGGCTTGCAGGGCGGCATTGCCTCCGCAATGGTCACTGTGCAGGTGGGTGTTGACCAGTCGATGCAGCGGTTCGCCTTGCAAGGTATTGGCCACCAGTGCCAGGGTTTGCGCCGAATGGCTGCAATAGCCCGAGTCCACCAGCGTGTTGCCTTGGGGGCCGCGAAACACCACGTTGTTGGCTGACAGCCAGCCGCGTTCAAGCACGGTCATGCCCGTGGGCAGGGTGGGGGTGCGGGTCATGGGTGAAGCCGGGTTTGTTGACGCAAGGTGTGGTGGGTGTTACACCTTGCATTGTGGCGCTGTGCGGGGATGGTGTCCGGACCGGATGGGACTGGCAATGTCTCGCAAAGCGCAGGTGTGCTCGGGCGGAAACCATGTTGTACCCCGGGGATTGGGGAAAACCCTTATATTTGCGCCATGGCTGGTTTGTTCGGTTCTTCCTCGTCTTCGTCCCGCGTGCCCATCCGGCGCCTGGGTGAGCAGCAGCGCCCAGTGATTGAAGCGCATCTGCTGACACTGGACGCTGCGGACCGCTACCTGAGATTTGGTTATTCGGCCAACGACGAGCACATCGCGCGCTATGTGGCTCAGCTTGATTTCGAGCGAGACGAGGTGTTTGGTGTTTTCAACCGCCAGTTGGTGTTGCTGGCGGTGGCGCACCTGGCTTATGTGGTGGAGCCGGGGCAGCCGCAGCGCCTGGAGTTTGGGGTGAGTGTGGTGCCCCACGCCCGTGGCCGGGGTTATGGCAAGCAGTTGTTCGACAGGGCGGTGACGCATGCGCGCAACCAGGGTGTGTCCACGCTGTTCATCCACGCCTTGACCGAAAACAAGGTGATGTTGGGCATTGCCCGGCAGGCTGGTGCCACGGTGGTGCATGAAGGTTCCGAAAGTCAAGCCCATTTGCTGTTGCCCAGCGCCAGTTTTGAGTCACAGGTGCAGGAATTGCTGGAAGAGCAAATGGCCCGCGCCGACTACCACCTGAAAGTTCAGGCCAAGCAAATCCGGGGTTTGCTCGACGTGGTGCATGAAATCCGTGATGGGGTGCGTGACGCCCGGGGCAAGGTCGGTCCCTGACGGTCCACCCAGGGGCGGGTGCTGGCGGTGTCACGCAGTTGGGGTATCCTAGAACCGTTGCAACTTTTCCGACCGACAGTGGCCGAACCTTATCCCAGTACGTCGCCGCACCGCAGTGTGCGGCACGAAGACAAGCGTGGTTTCCTTCAGAAACTCGCCGAATTCATACACCCCGGCCCCGATTCGACCGACGAATTGATTGAAACCCTGGCCGAGGCCGAGGACAACAACATCATCAACGCCGAATCGCGGGTGATGTTGGAGGGGGTGATTCGCATGGCCGACATGACGGCCGGCGATGTGATGGTCGCTGCGCCGCGCATGGACGTGCTCGACATCAACGCACCTTACGACGAGTTGCTGCACACCGTGATCGACACCGCCCACTCGCGGTTTCCAGTGTATGACGGCGAGCAGGAAAACATCATCGGCATTTTGCTCGCCAAAGACCTGTTGAAACTGCAGCGCGCGCCCGAACTGAACCTGCGTGCTTTGTTGCGCCCAGCGGTGTTTATCCCCGAAAGCAAGGGGCTCAACGACCTGTTGCGCGAATTTCGGGGCAACCGCAACCATTTGGCCATCGTGATTGATGAGTTCGGGCGCGTCGCCGGGCTCATCACCATTGAAGATGTGCTGGAAGAAATCGTGGGCGAGATCGAGGATGAGTTTGACGACGTGGAGGATGTCGGCGATGTGTTTGCCTTGGCCGACGGCACCTGGCGCGTCAGCGGCGACACCTCGGTGGTTCGGGTGAACGAATCGTTTGGCGTTGAACTGCCCGTGGACGATTTTGAAACGATTGGTGGCATGGTTTCGCACGCCATGGGGCATGTGCCCAAGCGCGGTGAGGTGCATGAACGCGCGGGTCTGCGATTTGTGGTCCAGCACACCAAGGGCGGTGCAGTCAAATGGTTCAAGGTGTCACGGCGGGACGACACCGGGTGAACTGGCGAGTGTGGCCCCCGCTGCTGCTGGCGGGCTGGGGGCAGGCCCTGGCGCTGGCGTGGCCTTTTCAGAATGTTTGGGTTTTGCAGCGAGGCGAACCTTCGGCCTGGCTGCAGGGCTTGAGCCTGTTGACGCTGCTTTGGGTGTTGCAGCAAGCGCCGTCCTTCCGTGCCGCTGCGGGGTGGGCCTGGGTTTTTGCAACGGCCTGGCTGGCGGGCACGTTCTCCTGGCTTTTTGTGTCCATGCACGTTTATGGCGGGCTGCCCGCTGTGCTGGCCGGACTGGCTGTGCTGGCATTGGCTGTTTTTCTGGGGTCTTATTACGCGCTGGCCGCCGGTGTGTTCTGGTGGCGTTGGCGCCGGGCCGGTGTGGGTGCGCAAGCACTGGCCTTTGGGGCTCTGTGGACCCTGGCCGAATGGGCCCGGGGCACTTGGTTCACCGGTTTTCCGTGGGGCGCGGGGGGGTATGCGTTGCCCGAAACCCTGGGTTGGTTGGCGCCGTGGGTTGGGGTGTACGGCATGGGGGCCATCAGCGCCGCCGTGGCGGCGGCCGTGGTGGCCCGCGCGCGCCAGCGTGGGATGGGCCGCAGCAGCCAGTGGCATTGGGCGTGCACGGTGTGGCTGGCGTTGGCTGGCTGGGTGTGCTGGACGCCTGTGATCAACCCGTGGGTGCAACCCCACAACGATGGATGGACCACGTCCACAGGGCGGTTTGACGTGGCTTTGTTGCAAGGTAATATCGCACAAGATGAAAAATTCCAAGCCGGTACGGGTGTGCAGCAAGCCCTGACTTGGTACCGAGATGCGATTGAGCAAGCGGTGGCCCCTGCAAACGCGCCAGCCCTGGTGGTGGCACCAGAAACCGCAATTCCGCTGTTACCGCAGGATATGGACCCGGCCTATTGGGATGGCTTGCTGGGCAGCATTCAATCGGGGCGGTCGGCCGTCATGCTGGGCCTGCCCCTGGGCAATTGGGAAGACGGTTTCACCAACTCCGTGGCTACTTGGACGCCCCCAAACTTGCGCATACAGCGTTACGACAAGCACCACCTGGTGCCGTTTGGTGAGTTCATTCCCCCGTTTTTCCGCTGGTTCACCGAGATGATGAACATCCCGCTCGGTGATTTCAACCGAGGGGGGGTGGCCCAGGCACCCCTGGACTGGGCGGGGCAGCGTTGGGCGCCCAACATCTGCTACGAAGATTTGTTTGGCGAGGAACTGGCGGCGTCTTTCACGGCGCAGGGGGCTCCCACGGTGTTGGTGAATGTGAGCAACATTGCCTGGTTCGGCGATTCGGTTGCGATCGACCAGCACCGGCACATTTCACGCCTGCGCAGCCTGGAGCTTCAGCGGCCCATGCTGCGCGCCACCAACACCGGTGCCACCGCCGTGATTGACCACCAGGGCCGGGTGACCCACGAGTTGCCACGCCTGACGCGGGGGGTGTTGCGTGCTGGTGCCGAAGGCCGTACCGGTCTGACGCCTTACGCTCGCTGGGCCGGCGCTTGGGGTTTGTGGCCTCTGGTGGCGGCTTGCGCAGCGGCGTTGTGGGTGGCCCTGAAGTGGGCCCGGCGCACACCGTAAAATCTGCAACACACCACAGACAGCGGCGTCCCGCCTCGTACGGGGCGCCCCATTTGGCGGGATTGCGCCCGTCCACCGTTGAACATGCTGACCTTCCAACAAATCATTCTCAAGCTTCAGGCCTACTGGGACGCCCAGGGCTGCGCGCTGCTGCAGCCCTACGACATGGAAGTGGGCGCCGGTACCAGCCACACCGCCACCTTTCTGCGCGCCATCGGTCCCGAGCCATGGAAGGCCGCCTACGTGCAGCCCAGCCGCCGGCCCAAGGACGGCCGTTACGGCGAGAACCCCAACCGCCTGCAGCACTACTATCAATACCAGGTGGTGCTCAAACCCGCTCCGGCCAACATCCTGGAGCTGTACCTCGGCAGCCTGGAGGCATTGGGCTTTGACCTGAAGAAGAACGACATCCGCTTCGTCGAGGACGACTGGGAAAACCCCACGCTGGGCGCCTGGGGCCTGGGCTGGGAGGTGTGGCTCAACGGCATGGAGGTGACGCAGTTCACCTATTTCCAGCAGGTGGGCGGCATTGACTGCAAACCCGCCACGGGCGAAATCACCTACGGCCTGGAGCGTCTGGCCATGTACCTGCAGGGTGTGGACAACGTTTACAACCTGAAGTGGACCGATACCCTCAGTTATGGCGACGTTTACCACCAGAACGAGGTGGAGCAGTCCACTTACAACTTTGAGCACAGCGATGCGGACTTTCTGTTTGCCGCTTTCAACGCGCACGAAAAACAAGCCAAGTACCTGATGGCTGAAGGCGTTGCGCTGGCGCTGCCGGCTTACGAGCAAGTGCTCAAGGCGGCCCACAGCTTCAACCTGCTGGACGCGCGCGGTGCCATTTCCGTGACCGAACGTGCCGCCTACATCGGCCGCATACGCAACCTGGCCCGTGCTGTGGCTCAGAGCTACTACGACAGCCGCGAGCGCCTGGGCTTTCCCATGGCCCCGCGCGAGTGGGTGGCGCAAATGACGGCCCCGTCCGACAAGAAAGCCGTTTGAGCAGGAAGCAAGACATGACAACAAAAAACCTCCTCGTCGAACTGTTTGTGGAAGAGCTTCCGCCCAAGGCATTGAAAAAACTGGGGGAAGCGTTTGCAGACACCTTGTTTGAACAACTCAAGGCCCAGGGCTTGGCCGGTGTGGATTCGGTGGTCACACCGTACGCCTCACCACGCCGTCTGGCAGCGCACATCACCCATGTGTGGCTCAAGGCCGACGACAAAGCCGTGCAGCAGAAATTGATGCCTGTGTCGGTGGGGCTGAACGCCGACGGGCAGGCCACGCCTGCTTTGGTGAAAAAACTGCAGGCCCTGGGGGCCGACGTGTCGGACCCGGTTGCCGCGGTGGCGAAGTTGAAACGCCAGGTGGATGGCAAAGCCGAAGCCTTGTTCTACGACAGCCTGGTCACCGGTGCCACCCTGGACGCTGGGTTGCAAAAGGCACTGGACGAGGCGATTGCCAAACTGCCTATCCCGAAGGTCATGACCTACCAGTTGACAACCGATTGCGAGTTGCCCGGCTGGAGCAGTGTTCACTTCGTGCGACCCGCACACGGCCTGGTGGCTTTGCATGGCGAAACCGTGGTGCCCGTGAAGGTGCTGGGCCTGACAGCGGGCCACACCACCCAGGGCCACCGGTTTGAGGCCGCCAAGTCTCCGGTGGACATCACCAACGCCGACGCTTACGCCCAGACCCTGCGCGACGACGGTGCGGTGATCGCCAGCTTTGCCGACCGCAAGGCCGAAATTGCCCGCCAGCTGGCCGCTGCTGCAGAAACGGTGGGCAACGGTTGCCGCCCGATCGAGGACGAGGCCCTGCTGGACGAGGTGACCGCATTGGTGGAGCGCCCCAACGTGCTGGTTTGCCAGTTCGAGAAGGAGTTTCTGGAAGTGCCACAGGAGTGTCTGATCCTGACCATGAAGGCCAACCAGAAGTACTTTCCATTGCTGGATGCCGCCGGCAAGTTGACCCACCGGTTCCTGGTGGTCAGCAACATCAGCCCGGCCGATGCCAGTGCGGTGGTCCAGGGCAACGAACGGGTGGTGCGCCCGCGCTTGGCCGATGCCAAGTTTTTCTTTGATCAGGACCGCAAAAAAACGCTGGAAAGCCGTGTGCCCGGGCTGGCCAAAGTGGTGTACCACAACAAGCTGGGCACCCAGGGCGAACGCAGTGAACGCGTCCGGCAAATAGCGCACGCCATCGTCAATCAATGGCGTTTGGCCACCGTACCGTTCACTGCCAACGACAAAGACCATTTTGATGCGCTGGACAGCAAGGTCCAGCAAGCGGCATTGCTGGCGAAAACCGATTTGTTGACCGACATGGTGGGTGAGTTCCCCGAGCTGCAAGGCATCATGGGGGGCTACTACGCCCGCTTTGAAGGGCTGCGCGATGGTGTGGCGATTGCGATCGAAGACCACTACAAGCCCCGTTTTGCCGGTGACGCGTTGCCGCGCAACCACACCGGCACCGTGCTGGCGCTGGCCGACAAGCTGGAAACCCTGGTGGGCCTGTTCGGTATTGGCAACCTGCCCAGCGGTGACAAAGACCCCTTTGCGCTGCGCCGCCACGCGCTTGGCGTGGTTCGCATGCTGATCGAAAAGCAATTGCCCTTGGATGTGCCGGCGCTGTTGAAGGCAGCCGCCCAGCCGTTCGGGGATTTGATCACCGATCCTTCGGCTGCCCTGTCCGATTTCATGCTGGACCGTTTGGCAGTGGGCCTGCGCGAGCAGGGGTACAGCGCCCAGGAAGTGGATGCCGTGCTGGCCCTGCGGCCGGAACGCCTGAGCGATGTGGCCCAACGCCTCGCGGCCGTGCGGGCTTTTGCCACCTTGCCTGAAGCGCCCGCGCTGGCTGCGGCCAACAAGCGTGTGGGCAATATCCTCAAAAAGGCCGATACGGCCGTGACAGCGGCCGTCCATCCGGCCTTGCTCCAGGAAGCCGCCGAAGCGGCCTTGGCTCAGGCACTGGATACCGTGGTGCCGCAAGCCCAGACCGCCTTTGAGCGTGGCGACTACACGGCCAATCTGCAGGTGTTGGCGGCGCTCAAGGCCCCGGTAGATGCGTTTTTTGATCAGGTCATGGTCAATGCAGACGACCCGGCACTCAAAGCGAACCGTTTGGGGTTGTTGGCCACTTTGCACCAGGCCATGAACCGCGTGGCAGACCTGTCGCGCCTGGCTGCCTGACCCCGCACAGACACACCATGGCCCACCACCGCGAACACAAGCTCATCGTTTTGGACCGCGATGGCACCTTGAACATGGAGCCCGAGGATTACCTGCGCGCTCCCGAAGATTGGGTGCCCCTGCCTGGGGCACTGGAGGCGGTGGCCCGTTTGAACCAGGGCGGCTGGAAGGTGGTGATTGCTTCCAACCAGTCGGGGCTGGGGCGCGGTTTGTTCGATGTGGCCACCCTCAATGGGGTGCATGCGCGCATGCACAAACTGCTGGCCGCTGTGGGCGGTCGGGTGGAGGCGGTGTTTTTCTGCCCCCATGCCCCCGAGGACGGTTGCGACTGTCGCAAGCCAGCGCCGGGATTGTTTCACCAGATCATTGCCCGCATGGGCCTGCCTGCCGTTCAAGTGTTGGCCGTGGGCGATTCGGTGCGGGATGCCCAAGCCGCCGCCGCCGCCGGTTGCGAGCCCCACTTGGTACTGACAGGCCAATCGGCCGGGCACCGCTTTGGGGGGATGATTGAAGGGTTGCCGCCGGGCACCCGGGTGCATGCCGATTTGTCTGCTTTTGCCGATTATGTGTTGGCGCGTGATGCGCAGAAAGCTGTCTGATGTCCGCTTTTCGTTCTGTTTTGCACCTGCTGTTCATGGGTGTTACCGTGGTGCCATGGGCGCTGGCGGTGTTGGTGGCCTCGCTTTTCTTGAGCCGCACCCAGGTGTATTGGATGTGTGCGGGTTGGCTCAAAACCTCGGTGTGGGCGGGGCGTTGGATCCTGGGCATCCGCAACCACGTGATCGGCTATGAAAACCTGCCCGTGGGCAGCAAGGCGCCTGCGGTGTTGCTGGTCAAGCACCAGTCCACCTGGGAGACTTTCTGCATGCCGGCGCTGATGCCGCATCCCCTGGCTTATGTTTTCAAGAAAGAGTTGCTGCGCGTGCCCTTTTTCGGTTGGGCCATGAGCCGCATGGACATGATCCACATCGACCGTTCGCAGCGTGCGCGCGCCTTCGCCAAGGTGGTGCAGCAAGGTCGGCGCCTGCTGGCACAGGGCACCTGGGTCATCATGTTTCCCGAAGGCACCCGGGTCGACCGGGGCCAGCGCGGTGAGTACAAGTCCGGCGGCACCCGGCTGGCCATCCAGACCGGTGCGCCGGTGATTCCGATTGCTGTGACATCAGCCAAGTGCTGGCCGCGTAAGGCCCTGATCAAGCGCCCGGGCACGGTGGAATTTTCAATCGGCAAACCCATTCCCAGCCAGGGTCGTCATCCCGATGAGTTGATGCGCGAAGTGGAAGACTGGATCGAGGCCGAAATGCGTCGCCTCGACCCCGAGGCCTACGCGCCCATTTCCGAGCCCGCAGGCCACTGACGAGGGGCTGCCCAGACATGGACTTGCAACTGGGGCTGTTCGACGCGCAGAAGGTTGCCGAGCCCCTTGCAGCGGCACCGCCAGCCCACGCCCACTTGTGCCACCCCCGGGCCAACCGGGAAGTGGTGGCAGAGGGCGTGCGCCTGTCTTTTGAATTCAAGCGCGGTCAGCGCCGGACCATTGGTCTGACCGTGGGTCCCCAGGGTCTGAGCGTTCGGGCACCGCGTTGGGCGCCTTTGTCGGAGGTGGATCGCTTCGTGCAATCCAAGGCCGCCTGGGTGTTGAGCAAGTTTCAACAAGTGCAGGACCGTCAGCGGCTGACGCTGCCCGAGCCCGTTTGGGCGCACGGTGCCGAAGTGATGTACTTGGGCCAGCCCTTGCGGCTGGTGCTGGACCCCACCCACGCGTTTGTGCAGGCCGGGGCCAGTCCGCAGGGCGACGAGCTGCGATTGGCCTTGCCCCAGTCGGCTTCCAGCGAGCGCGTGCGGGACACGGTGCAGGCGTGGCTGATGCGCGAAGCGACACGGGTTTTTACCGAACGGCTGGATCATTTTGCACCCCGCTTGGGCGTGACCTACCAGCGCATGCGTTTGTCCAGTGCCCACACCCGCTGGGGCAGTGCCAATGCCAGCGGCACCATACGTCTGAACTGGCGGTTGGTGCACCTCAGCCCGGACATGATTGACTACGTGGTGGCCCACGAGCTGAGCCACTTGCGGCAGATGAACCACAGCCCAGAATTTTGGGAGGTGGTCAACAGCGTGATGCCCGATTACGCCCAGCGGCGCAAGGCCCTCAAACAGGTGCGATTGGCTCCCTGAAAGCACCGCCGCAGGCCGGTCATTTTTTTGCTTTAATACCTCTCATGCAACGGGAATTGGTTTACGGCTGGGGTTTTGTGCGCCGCATTTTGGCGGGTTTGGCGGTGGCCATGGCGATTGCTGTGCTGGCGGTCCATGCCCTGGGTATCCCAGACATGCCGCTTTACACGGTGTGGCACACCTTGCTGGAAGTGACGGCGATTGTGATTGCCGGCATGGTGTTCGCTGTCGGGTGGACCACCAAACGTCTTGACGGTCATGGCGGCATGTTTGTTCTCGCCATGGGTTTTATGGCCGTGGCGGTGCTCGATGTGTCCCATGTGATGTCCTCCCAGGGCATGCCCGACTACTTCACGCCGAATTCGGTGGAAAAGTCGATCCAATTTTGGCTGGCAGGCCGTTTCACGGCGGCGTTTGCATTGCTGATCACCGCTGGGTTGTTGGTCGGTCGGCACACGGAGCGCGGGGGGCGTTGGCTGCAGGCGTCGCCACCGCGCAGCGTTGGGCTGGTCTTGGTGATGGCATGGCTGGTGTTGGCGCACGGGTGGTTTTTGGTCTGGCCCGAGACCGTGCCGCGAACCTTTGTTCCCGGCGTGGGGTTGACCCACCTGAAGGTGGGCCTGGAATACGGTTTGGTGTTGTTGTTTGGCGTGGCGGGTGGGCTTTTTTATTGGCTGCACCGGCGAGAACAGCATGTGAATGTGGCCTTGCTTGCGGGGGCTGCGGTGGCCATGGCCATGAGCGAGGTGTTTTTTACGCTGTACGCCTCGGCTTCAGATTTGTACAACCTGTTGGGTCATGTCTACAAGTCGGTGGCTTACTGGATGCTGTACCAGGGCGTGTTCGTCACCAGCGTCACCTTGCCTTACCGTGCGCTCAACGCATCGCGCGAGCACATGAAGGCGTTGATCGATGCGGTGCCCGACCTGATGTTCGAGCTCGATGGCAAGGGGCGTTACCGCGAAGTGCACGCCAGCCAGCAGGCCTTGTTGGCGGCGCCCATTGAAACCTTGGCTGGCAAGACCGTGTTCGATGTGTTGCCCAAAGCAGCGGCTGAAACCGTGATGGAGGCGTTGGCACAAGCGCGGCAGAAAGGCGCGGCCTACGGTTTTTTGATCACCATTCCTTTGCCCGGCGGGACCAAGTGGTTTGAGCTGTCGGTGTCCCACAAAGGCCAAAGTGCCGAGGGTGATGAATTGTTTTTGCTCCTTTCGCGCGACGTGACCCAGCGCATGCGCGAGCAGGACTCGTTGCGCAAGTTCAGCTTGGCGGTGGAGCAAAACCCCAACGCCATCATCGTCACCGACACCAATGCCCGCATCCAGTACGTCAACCGTGCGTTCACGGCGATCACGGGTTACACGCTGGCCGAGGTGGAAGGCCAAAACCCACGCATGTTTGCTTCGGGCCAGACCCCACAGGACGTTTATCGCGAGCTGTGGGACCACGTTGCCCAAGGCTACAGCTGGCGCGGAGAATTCATCAACCGCCGCAAAGACGGCACGGTGTACCACGAGTCCACGCTGATTTTTCCGGTGGTGGATGATCGTGGGTTGCCACTGAGTTACCTTGCGATCAAAGAGGACGTGACCGAGCGCAAAAAGACCGCCCAACGCATCGAACAACTCTCCAATTTCGACGTGCTGACCGGCCTGCCCAACCGGACTTATTTTGCCAACCGGTTTCAGCAGGTGTTGAGCCTGACCGAGCGCACGCAAAGCCACCTGACCCTGCTGCACCTGGATGTGGACAATTTCAAGCAGATCAACGAATCCTTGGGCCACCGGGTGGGCGATGACCTGCTGGTGGCGATTGCGGACCGGCTGCTGAAAACCTTGCGCGACGAAGACACGGTGTGCCGCCAGAGTGGCGACGAATTCATGGTGGCGTTGCCGTTGACCGACGACCGCCGGGCCGTGCAAGTGACCAAGGAGCTGCAGCAGGCGTTGCAGCAACCCTTCCGGGTGGACCATTACGACCTGGTGGTGACCTGTTCGGTCGGGATTGTCACCTACCCTGAAGACGGCAGCACGTTTGAGGCACTGACCCAGCGCGCCGACACCGCCTTGCACCGTGCCAAACAGGACGGGCGTGGCAGTTACCGTTTTTTTGCCGAAGACATGCAATCCAAAGCGGCAGAAGTGCTGCAACTGGAAAACGGTTTACGCAGTGCTTTGCAAGCACAGCAGTTGGAAGTGCATTTCCAGCCCCAGGTGCGCATAGACGACCAAAGCATGATCGGTGTCGAGGCCCTGTTGCGTTGGAAACACCCAGAACGGGGCAATATCAGCCCGGCGGTTTTCATACCCGTGGCCGAGGCCAGTGGACAAATTGTGGGCATCGGTGCCTGGGTCATGCGCACTGCGGCCGCCCAGGCGCAACGTTGGCGTTTGGAGAAAGGTGTGAATGTGACCGTGGCCGTCAACCTGTCCATGGCCCAGTTCCGGCACGAGGGTTTGGTGGCTCTGGTGACCGATGTGCTGGCTGAAACCGGCTTGCCAGCCCACTTGCTTGAGCTCGAATTGACCGAAAGCATTGCCATGGAAGACCCGGAGCGTGTGGTTCAGGTGCTGGGGCGCTTGCAGAATCTGGGGGTTACCTTGTCCATCGACGATTTCGGCACCGGGTATTCCTCTTTCAGCTACCTCAAGCGCCTGCACGTCCAAAAACTCAAAATTGACCAGAGTTTTGTGCGCAATATCACGGTCGATGGGAACGACGCCTCCATCGTCAAAGCCATCATCAGCATGGCGCACAGCCTGGGCATAGGCACCATCGCCGAAGGGGTGGAAACCGCCGACCAGCTGGAAGTGTTGCGCTCTTTGGGTTGTGACGAGGCCCAAGGCTGGCTGTTCAGCGCTGCCCGCCCAGCCGCGGACCTGGAGGTTTGGTTGGCGCGTGCGGGCAGCCACGTGGGTTAAGCTCGGGGCCTCTATGTCTGTCAGTGCCACCTACACCATCAGCGACCTGGCCAAGGAATTTGACCTGACCACCCGCGCCATTCGGTTTTACGAAGACATGGGTTTGCTGCAGCCGCAGCGCCAGGGGCCGGGTGGGCGCAACCGGGTGTATTCTTCGCGCGACCGCACACGGCTCAAGCTGACTTTGCGTGCCAAACGTCTGGGGCTGAGCCTGACCGAGGCCAAAGACATCATCGACACCTACGACAGCCCACGCGACACCGGCCCGCAGCTGCGCAAGTTTCTGCTGGTGCTGGCCGAACACAAGCGCCAGATCGAAGAGCAAATGGCCGATTTGCAAGCCAACCTCGACGAGCTGAAAGCGCACGAAAAAGAAGCCCGGGCCTTGCTCGGCAAGTTGGACAAATCCAGTACCTCTGCTGTTTGACGGGGTGGCACCATTGCCCTCGGGTCAAGCTTTGTTGCATAATTGACGTTTACGTAAACGTCAATAACAAAGGCGAGACAACATGCATCCAGCTGAACCCAACGCAGGCGAGTCCGAGGTGGCGACGGGGCACGCCTCATTGCTGGCGCGGGTGCGCGACAGCCTGGTCCGGCAGGGAATGATGCAGCACTTGGGTGTGCGCTTGTTGACTGTGACGCCCGCAGAGGTGGTGCTGGCCTTGCCCTACAGCGACCGCGTGGTGCAGCAGCAAGGGGGCTTTCATGGCGGGGCCATGGGTGCTTTGGCCGATATCGCGGGTGGGTACGCTGGACTGATCGCAGCCCCCGACGGCATGGAAGTGACCACGGTCGAGTACAAAATCAATTTTCTGGCCGCATTTCAAGGCGGTGAATTGCAGGCCACGGGGCGCCTGGTTCGGGCGGGCAAACGCCTGATCATCACCACCGCGCTGGTCGAACACGTGGCCCCAGATGGAACACGCAGCGATTGCGCGATCATGCAGCAGACCCTGGCCCCGGTGCCCAAAACCTATTGACCCCGCTGTTGGCAGCGGCAGACCGACAACATCGAAGGAGACCACTTGTATGAACGCCATCACCAACCTACCGGGGCTTGATTTCATGCTGGGCGAGGACATCAACGCCCTGCGCGATGCGGTGCGTGATTTCGCCCAGGCCGAAATTGCGCCGCGTGCCGCCGAAATCGACAAAAATGACCAGTTCCCGATGGACCTGTGGGAAAAAATGGGCAGTTTGGGTGTGTTGGGCATCACCGTGCCCGAAGAATTTGGTGGCGCCAACATGGGCTACCTGGCCCACATGGTGGCCATGGAAGAAATCAGCCGTGCCAGTGCCTCGGTGGGCCTGAGCTCTGGCGCCCACAGCAACCTGTGCGTGAACCAGATCAAGCGCAACGGCAGCCAGGCGCAGAAAGAAAAATACCTGCCCAAACTCGTCAGTGGCCAGCACGTGGGTGCATTGGCCATGAGCGAACCCGGTGCGGGCAGCGACGTCATCAGCATGAAGCTGAAGGCCGAAGACAAAGGCGGCTACTACCTGCTCAACGGCAGCAAGATGTGGATCACCAACGGCCCCGATGCCGACACCATGGTGGTCTACGCCAAGACCGAGCCTGAAATGGGCGCGCGGGGTGTGACGGCCTTCATCGTTGAAAAAGGCATGAAGGGCTTTTTCACGGCCCAAAAGCTGGACAAGCTGGGCATGCGAGGCAGCCACACCGGCGAAATGGTGTTCCAAAACGTCGAAGTGCCCGAGTCCCACATTTTGGGTGGCCTGAACATGGGCGCCAAGGTGCTGATGAGCGGCCTGGACTACGAGCGCGCCGTGCTGGCCGCTGGGCCCATCGGCATCATGCAGGCGGTGATGGACAACGTGGTGCCCTACATCCACGACCGCAAGCAGTTCGGTCAGAGCATTGGCGAGTTTCAGCTCATTCAAGGCAAAGTGGCGGACATGTACACCGTGCTGCAAGCCGGGCGGGCCTTTTGCTACCAGATCGGTAAAAACCTGGATCAACTGGGCGCGCAGCACGTGCGCCAGGTGCGCAAGGACTGCGCCAGTGTGATTTTGTGGTGTGCCGAGCAGGCCACCAAAATGGCGGGCGACGGGGTGCAGATTTTCGGTGGCAACGGCTACATCAACGAATACCCGCTGGGCCGCCTGTGGCGCGATGCCAAGCTCTACGAAATCGGTGCGGGCACCAGCGAAATCCGCCGCATGTTGATCGGTCGCGAGCTGTTTTCCGAAACCTGTTGAGGGTTTGTGGCATCTGGACTGTCGCTAACAGGGCACTTGGATAATATTGGGCCATGAACCCCACTTTGACCAACCTGATCGACAACAACCGCGCCTGGGCTGCACGCATGGAGCAGCAACGCCCCGGTTTTTTTGCCAAACTGGCCCAACAGCAAAGCCCCAAGTATTTGTGGATAGGCTGTGCCGACAGCCGAGTGCCCGCGAATGAAATCATTGCGCTGGACCCAGGCGAGGTGTTTGTGCACCGCAACGTGGCCAACGTGGTGGTGCATTCGGATTTGAACGCCTTGTCGGTGATCCAGTACGCGGTGGACATGCTCAAGGTGGAGCACATCATGGTAGTGGGGCACTACGGCTGCGGCGGTGTGTTGGCCACCCTGAGTGGTACCCGGGTCGGGCTGGCTGACAACTGGTTGCGTCACGTGCACGACGTCAAGTTGCGCCACCGTCAACGGCTGGACCACCTGCCGGTGCCAGAACAGCAGGACGTGCTGTGCGAGATGAACGTGATCGAGCAGGTGGGCAACGTGGCATTGACCAACATCCTCCAGGATGCCTGGGGGCGGGGCCAGAAAGTGTCGGTGCACGGCTGGTGCTATGGCTTGAAGGACGGCTTGGTGAAAGACCTGGGCGTGAGCATGAGCCACCCGGGTGAGGTGGTGAGCGTGTTCCGCAACGCCCTGCGGCGTTACCCGCGTTACACACCCACCCTGAAATAAACACCGCAGCGGGGTGGCGTGCCCGGGGCGGTTTGACGGTGAATACGCTTGAACCACACGAGGAGACCAGCAACATGACCCCCCCATCCGATTCGATAGTGATTGTGGGCGCAGCCCGCACCCCCATGGGCAGTTTTCAAGGCGACTTTTCCAGCTTGGCAGCCCATGATCTGGGTGGCGCAGCCATCGCGGCCGCCGTGCAGCGTGCCGGGGTGGCCCCGCAAAGCGTGACCGAGGTGATTTTCGGCAACTGCCTGATGGCAGGGCAAGGACAGGCGCCCGCCCGGCAGGCCGCGTTTAAAGGCGGGTTGCCCAACAGCGCGGGGGCGGTCACGCTCAGCAAAATGTGTGGTTCTGGCATGCGTGCGGCCATGTTCGCGCACGACATGCTGCTGGCCGGCAGCCACGAAGTGCTGGTGGCCGGTGGCATGGAAAGCATGACCAATGCACCCTATCTGCTGCCCAAGGCACGTGGCGGCTACCGCATTGGGCATGACCGCATTTTTGACCACATGATGCTCGATGGCCTGGAAGATGCTTACCAGCCCGGCCGCAGCATGGGCACCTTCGGCGAAGACTGTGCAGCCAAGTACCGGTTCACCCGTGAACAGCAAGACGCATTTGCCCAGGCCAGCGTGGCTCGGGCCCAGGCGGCCATTGCTTCGGGCGGTTTTGCGGCGGAAATCACGCCTGTGACTGTGAGCACGCGCAACGGCGACCGCCTGGTCGACACCGACGAAGGCCCGGGAAAAATCAAGCTCGACAAAATCCCCACACTCAAACCGGCGTTCAAAAAAGACGGCACCATCACGGCTGCTTCCAGCTCCAGCATCAACGATGGCGCCGCAGCTTTGGTGCTGATGAAAGCCAGCACCGCAGCCCGCCTGGGGTGCAAACCGTTGGCCCGCATGGTGGCCCACGCCACCCATGCCCAGGCACCCGAATGGTTTTCGACCGCTCCGGTGGGAGCCAGCCAACAGGTGTTGGCCAAAGCCGGTTGGACGGTGGACGAAGTGGACCTGTGGGAAATCAACGAGGCCTTTGCCGTGGTGCCCATGGCACTGATGGCCGAACTCAACGTTCCCCACGAAAAAGTCAACGTCAACGGCGGGGCCTGCGCACTGGGGCATCCGATTGGGGCCAGTGGCGCACGCATCATGGTGACGTTGCTTCACGCCTTGAAGGCCCGTGGGCTGACGCGCGGCGTGGCCACCCTGTGCATTGGCGGTGGCGAGGCCACGGCGGTGGCTTTGGAATTGATGTGAATGTACACTTTCAAGACGTTAAAAAACCAGTGCAAGGGGGTATATGTCATTGCAATCGATAGAGCTGTTTGCTGGCGCCGGAGGCCTTGCTATGGGGGTCACTCTTGCTGGCTTCAAGAGCCGGGGCGTTGTGGAATGGGACCGCTGGGCTTGCGATTCCGTCCGCCAAAACCAAGAGAGAGGGCATCCACTGGTCGCTGATTGGCCCTTGTATGAAGGCGATGTTCGGCAATGGATCGATGGGGTCGATTCAGACCAGTTGGAAGGCTTGGACCTGGTTGCAGGCGGTCCGCCATGTCAACCTTTCTCCATGGGGGGAAAACACCAGGCCAACTTAGATGCTCGCGATATGTTTCCTGCCGCCGTTTCTGTGGTCCGTAAGTTGCGCCCGAGAGCGTTTCTTTTTGAAAACGTCAAGGGATTAACGCGAGCCAGTTTTTCAGCGTACTTCTCATACATTCAACTCCAACTGGAGTTTCCTGACATTGCCAAGCGTCCTGACGAGTCGTGGCTGGATCATCAAATACGGTTACAGCAGTTTAAAACATCGAACAAGAATTCCAGCCTTGGCTTGAGCTACCGCTTGTTTGTCAGCTTGGTCAATGCCGCCAACTATGGCGTCCCTCAAAAACGAGAACGTGTATTCATAGTGGGTTTTCGAAGCGATGTGGATGCGCGTTGGTCCTTTCCGCAGGAGACCCATTCACTGGATGCCTTGCTATACGATCAGTATGTTGACGGGTCGTATTGGGACCGCCATCGTGTGCCCAAGCGCGAGCGGCCCCCGCTTCCGGAAAAGTACAAGTCGATCGTGGCCGGTATGAAGGGGCTTGGCTTGTTGCCAACCAAGGCCGCGTGGAGAACCGTCCGAGACGCTTTGCAGGGCTTGCCAGAGCCACGTGTTGACGGTGCGGGTCATGCGCTTAATCACCGACTCCAAGTTGGTGCGCGCGTGTATCCTGGGCACACGGGTAGCCCATTGGATTTGCCAGCTAAAACACTGAAAGCTGGCGGGCATGGTGTGCCAGGTGGTGAAAACATGCTGGTGCGGCTGGATGGGTCGGTCCGTTATTTCAGCGTTCGAGAATCTGCGCGATTGCAAGCCTTCCCCGATAGTTACGAGTTGCATGGAGCCTGGGGAGAGGCCATGCGCCAATTGGGTAACGCTGTGCCAGTCACGTTGGGTCAAACTGTAGCCGCCAGTGTTGCAACCCATTTGCTGACTGCTGATCACAGAGGGTTGATGGTTCATGGTGTATCGCTTGAGGCACACGCATGAAGCAACAAGTGCCCTACAACCCATTGGAGAAAGAGAATCTGGGCAAAAGTGTGGCCGATGCTCTCCTTCAGCAAGGAGCTAGATCACTCGAGTCGTTGGAAACGTTCGACGGAGCTGGAATCTACGCACTTTATTACCAAGGTCTGTTCGCTCCCTACCGGAAGTTGGCCCTTGTCAACCGAACCCAAGGCGCTACTGTGCCTATTTATGTGGGCAAGGCGATTCCGGCCGGAGGTAGGAAAGGACTGGCCGCGTCTGATGCGGCGACTTCCACCAAGCCGGGAAAATCGCTATTCAGGCGGTTACTTGAGCACACGGAGAGCATACGCGCGACGGACCTGAAGATCGAAGACTTTTCTTGTCGCTATTTGGTGGTGGACGATATCTGGATCCCCTTGGGTGAATCCTTACTGATCACGCGCTTTTCCCCCTTGTGGAATTTGCTGCTGGATGGTTTTGGTAATCATGACCCAGGATCAGGGCGTTACAACGGTTTGATTCCTAAATGGGATGTGCTGCACCCCGGACGCGCATGGGCTTCGAAGTGTCGACCCCGTGCTGAAACGGCCAAACAAATAGCGATAGAGGTAGAGGTATGGCTGGATCAATCCCCCAGCTTAGCTCAGTCACGATTTCAGGTTCGGGAAGCCGAGGCCCAATATCTGGTGAATAAGGGTGAAGCTCCATGAAGCTGATGTAGCAGATGCAGATTGCACTCCTGCCCCCTGAACTGAAAACACAACGGAAACGGGCCCGCCATGTTGCTGACGCAAGACCAGGAAATGATCCGCGACGCGGTGCGCGCCTTTGCCCAGGAACAGCTGAGGCCCCATGCCGCCACTTGGGACAAACAGCACCACTTTCCCCATGAAGCGCACCGGGGTTTGGCCGAACTGGGCGCTTATGGCATTTGCGTGCCCGAGGCCTACGGCGGCGCAGGGTTGGATTACTTGAGCCTGGCCGTGGTGCTGGAAGA
>JACCDQ010895250.1_pt1 | contig 20059 bp, 11 predicted proteins | sample 7446031 | NCBI WGS metagenome assembly JACCDQ01 (sample SAMN15323442, study PRJNA562643) | freshwater metagenome | isolation source: river surface water | place: USA:Blue River Watershed | collected 2017-08-17
TGGACATGCTCGGTGGATGATGCGCCCGCGGACCCTACAATCCCCAGGCAGGGCATGATTGTATGAAAACCGTTCACAAGTCCGTATTGATTTGGCACAGCGCGCCACAAATGTTTGCGTTGGTGGCTGACGTGGCCCGTTACCCCGAGTTTTTGCCGTGGTGCAGCAGTGGTCAGGTGCTGGAAGAAACCTCGCAAGGCATGGTGGCATCGATAGGCATGTCACTGGGGGGTATCAAAAAGAGCTTTACCACCCGCAACCTGCATGTGCCCAACGAGCGCATACAGCTGGCCCTGGTGGATGGCCCTTTTTCACACTTGGAGGGCACCTGGGACTTCAAGCCGGTGGGGCAAAGCGACATGAGCGCTTGCAAAGTGGAATTCACCCTGAATTACGGTTTTTCCAGCCACACCCTGGCCGCCCTGGTGGGGCCCGTGTTCGACAAAATCGCTGGAAGTCTGGTGGATGCCTTTGTCAAACGGGCCGATCAGGTGTATGGCGTCTGAATCGATGGGGTCTTTCGCATCCATGCAAGTGACGCTCTGCTATTCGCCCGAGCCCCGCGTGGTTCACGAGTGCTTGTTGGACCTGCCGCTGCCGACGACAGTTCAGGAAGCCTTGGCGGCCAGCGGCTGGCTGGAGCGGTTTCCCGAGTTGTGTGTGGGGTCGGGTGTTGATGTTTTGCTGGGCATTTGGGGCAAAAAGGCCCAACGGGAGTCGCACCTGCGGCCAGACGATCGTTTGGAGGTTTACCGCGTGCTGCGCGTGGACCCGAAGGTGGCGCGCCGCGAGCGGTTCAACCGGCAAGGCAGCCGGGGGGCGGGCCTGTTTTCCAAGCGCAGGCCTGGTGCGAAACCAGGGTACTGAAAGCGCTTTCGGGATGGGGTGCGCTGCGCGGGTACAATAGTGTTTTTGGAGCCTTACCCATGCGCCTACTCGGCAAAGCGCTCACCTTCGACGATGTGTTGCTGGTGCCCGCCTACTCCCAGGTCCTGCCCAAGGACACCTCCCTCGCCACGCAGTTCACGCGCGACATCACCCTGAACCTGCCTTTGGTGTCCGCTGCCATGGACACCGTGACCGAAGCCCGGTTGGCGATTGCCATTGCCCAAGAAGGCGGTATTGGCATTGTTCACAAGAACCTGACCCCGCAAGAACAGGCCGCTCATGTGGCCAAGGTCAAGCGGTATGAATCGGGTGTGTTGCGTGACCCGGTGGTGATCAGCCCCGAGACCACGGTGCGCCAGGTCATGGCCTTGTCGGATGAATTGGGTGTTTCCGGCTTCCCCGTGGTCGATGGTGGCAAGGTGGTGGGGATTGTTACGGGCCGCGATCTGCGGTTCGAGACCCGTTACGACTTGCCTGTGAAGGAAATCATGACGCCGCAGGAGCGGCTGATCACGGTGCCCGAGGGCACCACCCCGGCGGAGGCCAAAGCCCTGCTGAACAAGCACAAGTTGGAGCGCTTGTTGGTGGTGAACAATGGTTTTGAGCTCAAGGGCCTCATCACCGTCAAAGACATCACCAAGCAGCTGAACTTTCCGAATGCAGCGCGCGACGCGGCGGGCCGTTTGCGAGTGGGCGCAGCCGTGGGTGTGGGCGCAGGCACCGAAGAACGGGTGGAAGCCCTGGTGCGCGCTGGTGTGGATGCGATTGTGGTCGACACTGCCCACGGTCACAGCAAAGGCGTGATCGACCGCGTGCGCTGGGTCAAGCAAAACTACCCCCAAGTGCAGGTGATCGGCGGCAACATTGCCACCGGAGCGGCAGCTTTGGCCTTGGTGGAAGCAGGTGCCGACGGTGTGAAAGTGGGTATTGGTCCTGGCTCCATTTGCACCACCCGTATCGTCGCGGGGGTGGGTGTGCCGCAAATCACAGCGATTGACAACGTGGCAACGGCTTTGCGTGGCACTGGCGTGCCCTTGATCGGCGACGGCGGCATCCGTTACAGCGGTGACATTGCCAAGGCACTGGCTGCCGGTGCGGGGTCGGTAATGATGGGCGGCATGTTTGCTGGCACCGAAGAAGCACCGGGCGAAATTGTGTTGTACCAAGGGCGCAGCTACAAGAGCTACCGTGGCATGGGTTCGATCGGGGCCATGCAGCAGGGCAGCGCCGACCGCTACTTCCAGGAAAGCAGCACGGGCAACCCCAATGCCGACAAGCTGGTGCCCGAAGGCATCGAGGGCAGGGTGCCTTACAAAGGTTCGGTGGTGTCCATCATCTTCCAAATGGCCGGTGGCATTCGGGCTTCCATGGGGTACTGCGGTTGTGCGTCCATCCATGAAATGCACGACAAAGCCGAGTTTGTGGAAATCACGTCGGCAGGCATACGCGAAAGCCACGTCCACGACGTGCAGATCACCAAAGAAGCCCCGAACTACCGGGCCGATTGACCGGCCACCCCTGTCAGGCCGTCCTTGTGGGACGGCCTTTCCGTTTCAGTGCAGCCTGCGGCTGCTCCCAGTCTCTTGATCGCCATGCAACACCAAAAAATCCTGATTCTCGACTTCGGCTCGCAGGTGACACAGTTGATCGCGCGTCGCGTGCGTGAAGCCCATGTGTATTGCGAAGTGCATCCCTGTGACGTGACCGACGAGTGGGTACGGGCTTTCGCCGCCGATGGCCAACTCAAGGGCGTGATTTTGTCCGGCAGCCACGCCAGCGTGTACGAGGTGGACGACAAAGCCCCGGATGCGGTGTTTGAACTGGGTGTGCCGGTGCTGGGCATTTGCTACGGCATGCAAACCATGGCACAGCAGCTCGGTGGCAAGGTCGAAGCCGGGCACACCCGCGAATTCGGTTATGCCGAGGTGCGTGCCCGGGGCCACACAGCCCTGCTCAAGGGCATTGAGGACTTCTCCACGCCCGAAGGCCACGGCATGCTCAAGGTCTGGATGAGCCATGGTGACAAGGTGACCGAAATGCCGCCCGGCTTCAAGCTGATGGCCAGCACCGACGCGTGCCCCATCGCGGGCATGGCCGACGAGGCCCGTGGTTACTACGCGGTGCAGTTCCACCCCGAGGTCACGCACACGGTGCAGGGCCGGGCGTTGCTGGAGCGTTTCGTGCTGGAAATTTGCGGCACGCGCCCGGACTGGATCATGCGCGACCACATCGACGAAGCGGTTCAAAAAATCCGTGAACAGGTGGGCGATGAGGAAGTGATACTGGGCCTGTCAGGCGGTGTGGATTCCTCCGTTGCTGCCGCGCTGATCCACCGCGCCATCGGCGACCAGTTGACCTGTGTGTTTGTGGACCACGGACTGCTTCGTTTGAACGAAGGCGACATGGTGATGGACATGTTCGAAGGCAAGCTGCACGCCCGCGTGATTCGGGTGGATGCCAGCGACTTGTTCCTGGGGCAACTTGCGGGTGTGACCGACCCGGAGAAAAAACGCAAGATCATCGGCGGTTTGTTTGTGGATGTATTCAAGGCGGAGGCTGCCAAGTTGAAGGCCGGGGATGGTGGTCACAAAGGCGCCACCTTCCTTGCCCAGGGCACCATCTACCCCGACGTGATCGAATCCGGCGGTGCCAAGAGCAAGAAGGCCGTCACCATCAAGAGCCACCACAACGTGGGCGGCCTGCCCGAGCAGTTGGGTTTGAAGCTGCTGGAGCCGCTGCGCGACCTGTTCAAAGACGAAGTGCGCGAATTGGGTGTGGCCTTGGGCCTGCCGCACAACATGGTGTACCGCCACCCCTTCCCGGGCCCAGGCCTGGGTGTGCGCATTCTGGGCGAAGTCAAGAAGGAATATGCCGACTTGTTGCGCCGCGCCGATCACATCTTCATCGAAGAGCTGCGTTCCACCATAGACCACAACAGCGGAAAGAGTTGGTACGACCTGACCAGTCAGGCCTTTACGGTGTTTTTGCCGGTGAAAAGCGTGGGTGTGATGGGCGACGGTCGCACTTACGATTACGTGGTGGCCCTGCGAGCGGTACAGACCAGCGATTTCATGACCGCTGACTGGGCTGAATTGCCCTATGCGTTGCTGAAGAAAGTGTCGGGCCGCATCATCAACGAGGTTCGCGGTATCAACCGAGTGACCTACGACGTGAGTTCCAAGCCGCCGGCCACGATTGAGTGGGAATGATTTGAACCATTGGCCCGCACCCGCTGCGGGCTTTTTGTTGCGTCTTCAGCCTGATACCCGGTTTTTACCCTGGGTTTTGGCGCTGTACAGTTGCTTGTCGGCGGCCACGATCAAGGCTTCGGTGTTGGTGGCATTGCTGGCCTTGCTTTCTGCAACACCCAGACTGATGGTGAGCACACCGTGGCTGGGGTTGTGGTCGTGCGGTATGCCTTTGGTCTGCAAAGCGGTACGCAGGCGTTCGGCCACAGTCAAAGCGTAGGCCAACGGGGTGTTGGGCAGCAGACAGACAAATTCTTCACCACCGTAACGCGCCAGCAGGTCTCCCGGGCGTTGCAGTTCGGGGCGCAGCGCTGATACCAAGCTGCGCAACGCTTCGTCGCCCATCATGTGGCCGTAATGGTCGTTGTAGGCCTTGAAATGGTCCACATCGATCATCACGACGGACAGGGGTTGGTCACTGCGCACGGCCCGCGCCCATTCAATTTCGAACTGGTTATCGAAATAACGGCGGTTGTAGGCGCCGGTCAAACCATCGATAAAAACCCATTCGCGCAGCAAATCGGACTGAAACTTGAGTTTGAGCTGGGTATTGACCCGTGCTCGCACCACACTGGGGTTGATGGGCTTGGAAATGAAATCGACCGCACCCGACTCCAGGCCCCGGGTTTCCATTTCTTCGCTGGTGTGGGCTGTGACAAAAATCACCGGAATGTGCCGCGTAGCCGGGTGTGATTTGAGTGCCGACATGACAGCAAAACCGTCCATGTTGGGCATTTCAACGTCAAGCAATACCAAATCTGGCTGCTTTTCGATGCTGAGTTTGACGGCTTGTTCGCCCTGGGTGGCCATGAACACTTGGCAGGCTGGTGCCAACGAGCGGTACAGCACCTGGATGTGCATGGGCTGATCGTCTACCACCAGCAACTTGGGTTGTCGCGGAAAAGCTCCGGCGTCAAGCTTGTCGGCGCGGTCGTCAAGGGCGGTTGTCTCACTCATTTGGTATACAGTGTAATGCACCCAGACGGCTCATTGTTTCGTCAATTCTGCCAGCAACGCCTTTGTGCTGGCCAACGCCTCTTCGAAGTTCAGATGTCCCATGGCACCGTTGAGATGCCGCCAGTGCGGGTCGGCTCCGGGGCGTCGGTCCCCGAGCGTCAGCAGACTTTCATGCACCTCGTGCGCGGCCATGTCGCAGTCACCCAGCAGGCGTTCCAGGCGCCGCAGATCGTCGATCACGTTTTTCTGCAGTTCGTGTCCGGTGTTGGCAGTGTGGGCCGTTACTGTTGAGGACACACGACCCACCAGCCAGGCTTGTGCTGCCTCCAAGGCCCGGGCCACTTCGGCTGCCATGCCCGATGGGAAGGGGGGTGTTGGGTGTTGAGCTGAGCCGTGCCCCCGCTTGCTGGCGGCCTTGGCTGCAGCCTCGGCCTGTTCTGCCACTTTGGCCAAAGCAAGTGCACCCACGGTGGCAGCGGTGCCTTTGATGGCGTGGCACACGGCGGCTGCTTTGGTGAGGTCGTTGGGCCACTGTTGTTCCAGTTCCTGAAGCATGTCAGGGGCGTCAGCGCTGAAGGCGGCCAACATTTTGCTGTAAAAGTCTGGGTCGTTGCCCAGGCGGTCGATCGCACTGACCACATCCAGCACAGGCGCGTGTGCGGTCGGTGGGGTCGAGGTATTGGGTGCTGGGGGAGGCGGGTTGCCAGGTCCAACGGAGGCGTTGGGATCGGTGTTCCAGCCTGACCAGTCGCGCAACATCGTGACCAGTCGCTTCAGGTCAAACGGTTTGCCGATGTGGTCGTTCATGCCTGCGTCCAGGCATGCATCGCGGTCAGAGGCCATGGCGTTGGCCGTCATGGCGATGATGGGCAGGTCTGTCAGGCCCATGCGTTGGCGTATGGCCTGCGTGGCCTGAATACCGTCCATGACCGGCATTTGCATGTCCATCAAAACCACATGAAATGGCGGGTCGGCCAAGCGCAGGGCGTCAAGGCAGAGTTGCCCGTTTTCGGCCACCCGCACTTCGGCCCCTTGTCGGGTCAGCAGCTCCCGTGCAACCTGTTGGTTGATGATGTTGTCTTCGGCCAGCAGCACGCGCATGCCCTTGAGTGGCAGCACGGCGGGGCTGTCGGTTTCTGTTTTCTGCGGTTTGTGTTTCTTCACGCTGTCGAGCGTGAGGGCTTCGGCCAGCATTTCCGGGGTCACTGGCTTGACCAGGAAGGTGTCGAGCATGGCGGTGTCTTGCTCGGGGCGCAGTTGCAGGGTGTCTTGCCCGTGCGCGCTGATCATGACATAGCGGGTCTGAGGGAGTGCGGTTCCCTTCGGGGCCCGAGCGATTATTTTCCGAAGGTGGTCCAGGGTGGTCCATCCGTCCATGTCGGGCAGTTCCCAGTCCATGAAAACGGCGTCGTAACCCTGGCCCTTTTTCAGTCGGGATTGGGTCAGCTCCAAGGCGGTGGGGCCATCTTCTGCGGTGTCCACCAGGCACCCCAAGGTGCGCAACTGCTTGGCATGCACGCCCCTGGCAACCGGGTTGTCGTCGACCAGCAACACGGTTTTGTAGGCATGAGGCTCCGGGGCGCCACGTGTTTCCGCCTCTTGTTCGGGCACTGGCAGGTCGAGCTCGAAATGGAAGGTGCTCCCAACGCCGAGCGCGCTTTGCAGTTGAAGCTCGCCCCCCATCAACCCCACCAGGCGACGGCTGATGGCCAAACCCAGTCCGGTGCCACCGAAACGCCGTGTGGTGGATGCTTCGGCTTGAGAGAAGCCTTCAAAAATTTTCTGCTGGTTCTCGGGGCTGATGCCTATGCCCGAGTCTTTTACGGCGAATGCGATCCGTACCCGGTCCTTGGTTCTTTCCATGACGCGAAGTTTGAACAACACCTCGCCCTGGGCTGTGAACTTGATGGCGTTGCCGCCCAGATTGATCAGGATTTGTTTGAGTCGCAAAGCATCGGCCACCACCACGCGAGGTATGGCCGGATCGATGTCAAACAGAAGTTCCAGGCGTTTTTTGCCCAGATTGCTGGAGAGAATCACGCCCAGTTCACGCAGCAAGGGGTCCAGTTCGACCGGTTCGGGGTCGAGCTGCATTTTGCCGGCTTCGACCTTGGAGAAGTCCAGGATGTCGTTGAGAATGCCCAGCAGAGATTTGGCCGCTCCTTGTGTTTTGTCCACGTAGTCGGTCTGCTGGTCGGACAGGCGTGTGTTCTGCAGCAGCTGCAACATGCCCAGGATGGCATTCATGGGCGTGCGGATTTCGTGGCTCATGTTGGCCAGGAACTGGCTCTTGCTGCGTGAAGCGGCCTCGGCATCTTCGACGGCTTTTTTCAGGGGTGTGATGTCGATGCGGAACCCTACGTGGTAACCATCGGCTGTTTTGCATTCCACGATGCGCACCCAGCGCCCACCCAGCTGCTGCTGTTCGAATTCCAGACGATCGGAGTTGTGCTGGGCGATGCGCTCAGCGACCCATTCTTCTTCGCGGCCCACGGCCAAGGGGTACTGGCCCCGCGCCGCGCCGTCGCGCACGATTTGCTCGAAGGTGGCACCCGGCACAATCAGGTCGCGACTGAGGTGGTAGAGATCGCGGTACTTTTCGTTGCAGAACACCAAGCGGTCTTGGGGGTCGTACAGCACAAAGGCTTCATCCAGCGTGTCGATGGCCGTGCGCAGAATGCGGTCGTTTTCTTCGATCCGTCGTTGTGATTCCACCCGGGAGGTGATGTCCTGGATGGCCCCCATCATGCGGGTCGGTTTGCCTTCGGCGAACTCGGCCTCTCCGGCCAGACGTATCCAGCGCTCCTTGCCCGCGTAGGTGGTGAGCGCCAATTCCAGGTCGAAGTGCTGGCCTTGGTACAAGGCTTCGTCCCATGCCACGGAAAGCACCAGTTGCGATTCGGGCACATAGCGTTCTTGCAAATCCCGCACCGAAGGTGTCAGACCTGCTGGTACCTCAAAAATCTGGCGGGCCTCGTCCGACAGGTAAAGCTCGCGCTTTTGTTGGTCGACCAGCCAGTAGCCCACACCCGCAATTTTGCCCATGCGGCGCAGCAGTTCTTCCTGTGTGCGCAGGGTTTCCTCCTGAACCTTGCGCTCGGTGATGTCGAACCGGATCGACACGTAACGCTCCACCCGGCCTTCGGCGTTGGTGATGGGGGCCACCATGCTTTCCACCCAGTACAGCCGGCCGTCTTTGGCGCGGTTGCAGACTTCGCCACGCCAAGGTTGGCCGGACGAGATGGTGTGCCAGAAGTCCGCCCAGAAGGCCGGGGGGTGAACGGATGTTTTGAGGATGCGGTGGTTTTGACCAAACAACTCCTCTTCGGTGTAGCCGCTGATTTCACTGAACTTGGCGTTGGCGCGAACAATCGTGCCTTCAGCATCTGTTTCTGAAACGATGGCGAAACGGCTCAACGCGGTCATCAAGGCATCGGTTTCACGCAACGCCGTGGCCATGGCCAACGCGTTTTTGCGTTGCTCGTCCATGTCGACCATGAGTTCCATGTGGCCCAGGTATTCGCCTTGCGCGTTGTGCATGGGCCTGAGTTCGAGACGGACCCAGTGGTCGCGTCCGCTTTTGTGGCGGTTGATGATGTCGAGTGTGAGGCCGCTGCGTTGGGCTTTGGCCTCGTTGATATCGGCAACGGATTGACGGTCGGACACGGGTGAACCCAACAGAATGCCGGGATGGGTGCCCGTGGCTTCCCCTGCTGTGTAGCCAGTGAGGGTGGTGAATGCGTCGTTGACCCAAACAATGCGGTCGTTGGCGTCGGTGATGATGGCCCCGTTTTGGGTGTGCCGTGCCACCATGGAGAGTTGTTCCAGGTCACGCGTCAGGCGTCCGACGCTGCGCACAGCGCGTGCGCGGTCGGTCAAAACCAGCCACAGTGCCAAAGCGGACAGGGCACTGGTCAGCGAACCGCTCAGCAGTATCCAGGTGGGTATGTTGCCTGATGAATCGTGTTCTGCCTCGAAAGCGGGGGTGGAGCTGGTGACCAGCCGCCATGTGCGAGCGCCCAGACGGAGGGCTCCGGTGCTGCTGTACAACCGCTTCTGGAAATAGTTGGATTCGATTTCCTGGCGCGACAAACCGCGGAGGTGTTCGTCCCGGTCGTAGAGCAGGGTTCCGGGTTCACCATCGTTGATGTCAAACACCTCGAAGTCGAGGTTGGGTTGAAGGCGCTGGGTGTAGGTGCTGAGCCAATCGTGGGGCGAGAATTCGGCCACCACCCAACCCAGAAGGTGGTTGTCTCGCTCGGCGAGGTCGTCGGGCAAGGTGTTGCCTCGGTACACCGGCACCACATGAAGATAGGCGTGGGTTGGGTCACCGTTTTCGGCTTTGACGGTGGGGGCCGACAACGCCGCAATGCCGGTGCGACCAGCAGAGTCCAGCAGGTGGCGCAAGTCGGGAACGGTGTACCAGTTGAGTTCTTGTTCGCGCGAAACGGCTGGGTTGGCGCCCGCCAAACGGACACGGTAATCACCCGGTTGACGCTGTACGAACATCAGCGCGTTCAGGCCGGGAAATTCCTGGTCCAGCCGCAAGGCGCCCACATAGCGCTGGAAATCCTGTTCACTCAGGTTGCTTTGGCTCGCCACCAAGGCCTGAATGTTTTGCAACGCCTTGTTTTGTTTGTCAAATTCGTGTGCGATGACGTCTTGCAGTGCCTGGGCAGCAAGACGGAAATTCTGAGAGGTGGTGTTGACCGCGTTGAGTCTGATCTGTTGGCTGACCCAAAACGTCAAGGCCAAGCCAATGACCAGCACCAGCGCCACGATCCAGCCATGCAGACGGCCGTTGACCGATGCAGTCGGTTGAGGCTCTTTGCCTGTGCGGAACGCGATCATGGACGTTGCTGGTCTACCCGCGCTGGGTCAGTGGCGAAACAAGCGATCCAACTCAGCTTGAAGTCGATCGGTCTCCAGGGGCTTGGCCACGTAGCCATCGGCACCTGCCGCCAGAAAACGGGTGCGATCGCTGGGGAGGTCATGGGCCGTGACCATGATGACCGGTGTGCGCTTGGCGCCGCGCTGTTCACGGGCGCGGATTTCTGCCAGGGTGCTCAAACCGTCCATCTCAGGCATGGTCACATCCAGCAGCACCAGATCGAACTGCTGTGATTCGAGGGCTTTCAGGGCCTTGACCCCATCGGTCACCAAGGCCCCTGTGTGCCCCATGTCCCGCAGCACACGTGTTGCCACGCGCAGGTTGATGGTGTTGTCGTCGGCGACCAAGATGCGGAGTGGGCGTGTCATGTTTCGGTTCGGCGTGTTGGCAGGCCCTTCTGGAACGGCAGCACGGGCTTGTTCTGTTCGCTATTGTGCCCCGCCAAAACGGCACCGGGCGTCCGTGGCTCGCGATTTCTGTGTTTGAAGCGGGATTCTGTGGTGGGCCTTTCGATGGATGGCGGGACCTTTTCCGGGATTGGGGCAAATTTTGTGAAAATGGACCCATGTTTTCGCAAGCCAGCCAGAGTCGGTTTTTGTCACCACATGCTTCTTCGCCAGAGGGGGTGATGCAGCACTTGGGCACTTTGCCCGCTGGGGGGTTGAATGCGGTCCAGGTGGCAGAGCGACAGGCGTTGCACGGCCTCAATCAGTTGCCTGTGGCAGTGGGGCCGTCGGCTTTGAGACGGTTTCTGGCCCAGTTTCACAACATTCTGATCTACGTGCTGCTGGTGTCGGCAGCGGTTACGGCGTCCCTGGGGCACCCGGTGGATACCGCGGTGATCGTGCTGGTGGTGCTGATCAATGCGTTGATCGGATTTGTCCAGGAAGGCAAAGCGCAAAGTGCCCTTGATGCAATACGCCAGATGTTGCCCAGCGCGGCCATGGTGTTGCGTGCAGGGCACAAGACCGACATCGACGCGGCAGAACTGGTGCCTGGCGATTGGGTGTTTCTGAACCCTGGCGACAAGGTGCCGGCAGATTTGCGGCTGGTCGAGGCACGCGGTTTGCGAACCGACGAGTCGGCATTGACCGGCGAATCGGTGCCGGTGGACAAGCACACGGAAACATTGGAAGAGGGGACACCCCTGGCTGAACGTGGGAACATGGCCTATTCTGGCACCTGGGTGGTCCATGGCCAGGGCAGCGGCGTGGTGGTGGCCACCGGGGTTCACACGGAGTTGGGGCGAATCACGGGCTTGCTGGAGGGCGTGACGCCGATGGTCACCCCCTTGTTGCGGCAGTTCAACGGCTTTGCTCAGCAATTGACTGGCATCATCTTGCTGGCCGCGGTGGCCACTGTGCTGGCAGGTGGGTTGCTGCACGGTTACGATTGGGCTGACATGTTTTTGGCCGCTGTCGGTCTGGCTGTGGCCGCCATACCCGAAGGCTTGCCCGCGATTGTCACCATCACGTTGGCGATTGGTGTGCAACGCATGGCGCGGCGCAAGGCGATTGTGCGGCGCTTGCCGGCGGTCGAATCGTTGGGGGCCGTGACGGTGGTATGTACCGACAAGACCGGCACCCTTACCCGCAATGAGATGACGGCCCAGGCCCTGTGGAGTCAAGGCCAACGGTGGGACGTGTCTGGGGTCGGGTATGCACCGCACGGCGGTGTCAGCCAGCATGGGCAGGCGGTGCTGGAACCGCCTGGGGCCCTGCTTCAGCTGACGCGTGCTGCCTTGCTGTGCAACGATGCGGTGCTGCACCCGCCGCAGACCGCAGGCGATGCCTGGCGGCTGGTGGGCGACCCCACCGAAGGGGCTTTGGTGTGCCTGGCCCTGAAATTGGGGCTGGACCCGGCACAAGAGAAGGGGCAATGGCCCCGAACCGACGTGGTGCCGTTTGACGCCGACCACCGTTTCATGGCCACCCTGCACCACAACCATCGGCAGGAGGCCTGGCTGATCATCAAAGGCGCGCCCGAACGGGTGCTGGGCCTGTGTGATCACGAAAGCACGGAGGAGGCCCAGGCCATCCACGAGGCCATTGACCCAATTGCTTCAGATGGCATGCGTTTGTTGGCTGTTGCCGCGCGCAAGGTGCCGAGTCACATGTTGGAGTTGAATTTCTCCGATGTCGAAGAAGGTGGTTTTGAACTGTTGGGTGTGGTGGGCTTGAGTGATCCACCTCGCCCCGAGGCGATAGAGGCGGTCAAGCGCTGCCGCCAAGCCGGCTTGAGGGTGAAGATGATCACGGGGGACCATGCCAGCACGGCGGCAGCCATTGGGCGGGCCATGGGGTTGAGTGACAACCTGGCAGTGCTCACGGGGCCCGAGATAGAACGTTTGACCGATGGCGATTTGCGCCGGGTGGTGCAGGAGGTGGACGTGTATGCCCGGTCCAGCCCGGAGCACAAACTGCGTTTGGTTCAGGCCCTGCAAGCCAATGGCGAGGTGGTGGCCATGACCGGTGATGGGGTGAACGACGCCCCCGCCCTCAAACGGGCCGATGTGGGGGTGGCCATGGGCCAGAAAGGCACCGAAGCGGCCAAGGACGCCGCTGAGATGGTGTTGGCTGATGACAACTTTGCGTCGATTGCGGCGGCCGTGGAAGAAGGTCGGGCCGTTTACGACAACATCCGAAAATCGGTGGTGTTTGCGCTGCCCACCAACGGTGGAGAGGCCGGCATGCTGCTGGTCGCCGTGGCGTTGGGGCTGACCCTGCCGATCACGCCGGTTCAAATCCTGTGGGTGAACATGCTGACCGCCGTGACGCTGGCGCTGTCGTTGGCTTTTGAGGTGCCAGAATCGGACTTGATGCAGCGCCCGCCACGTCCCAGCGGGGTGCCCTTGTTGACCGGTTCACTGGTTTGGCGCACCCTGTTTGTGTCCGGTTTGCTGGTGGGCGGGTGCATGGGCCTGTTTTCGTGGGCGTTGCAAGGCGGGGCCAGTCTGGAAGCGGCCCGCACCTTGGCCGTCAATGCGTTGATTGCCGGTGAAATGGCCTACCTGATCAACGTGCGGCATTTGGAGCGGCATGCGTTCACCTGGGAAGGGTTGGTGGGCAATGTGTACGCCTTGCTGGCCATTGCTGTGCTGTTGTTGATTCAGTTGGGATACACCTATCTGCCTTTCATGCAGACCTGGTTCAGCAGTGCGCCGCTGGAGTGGCGGCACTGGTGGGCCATAGCTGGGTTTGCGGTCACTTTGTTTGGTGTGGTGGAGTTGGAAAAAGGGGTGATCCGGTGGGTCGATGCCCGCCGTCAAACGAAAGGTGTTTTGTGACCGATAACGCTTGGATGGCCCTTGCCCTGGAGCAGGCCTCTCTGGGTGCCAAGGCGGGGGAGGTGCCTGTGGGGGCGGTGGTGGTGCACAACGGGCAACTGGTGGCCAGTGCCCACAACCACCCGATCGGTTTGAATGACCCCTGCGCCCACGCCGAAGTGCTGGCTTTGCGGCAGGCGGGTCAGGTGCTCCACAACTACCGTCTGGAGCAATGCGAGGTATTTGTTACCCTGGAGCCTTGCGCCATGTGCGCGCAAGCCCTGTTGCACGCCCGGGTGAAGCGGGTGGTGTTTGCGGCTTTCGAGCCCAAAATGGGGGCGGCCGGCTCGGTGCTGAACTTGTTTGATATGCCGGCTTTGAATCACCATACGGTCGTGCAAAGCGGCGTGCTGGCAGACGAAGCGGCCGAGTTGATGCGGGTGTTTTTTGAACAACGCCGCGCCTCGGCACGTGCGCAGGCCATGCCCTTGATGCCCTTTGCATTGCGCACCCCCGAGGCGGCGTTTCAGACCTTGTGGGCCCGTTGGCCGCAAGCATCCTTTTGGGGGGATAAGGGGCGCAACCTGACCTCTCTGCCGTCTTTGGGTGGGTTGAACTTGCATTACCGCGACAGCGGTGGGGCAGTGAACGCCCCGGTGTGGGTGGCCCTGCACAGCCCACAGGCCTGGTGGCCCCAGTGGGCTGACTGGGCCCGCGACAAGGCCGACCACGCGCGGGTGCTGTTGCCGGACTTGGTGGGATTCGGTCAAAGTGACAAACCCAAAAAGGAAAGCTGGCACCGGCCGGAATGGCATGCCCGGGCGTTGATCGAGTGGTTGGAGGCCCTGGATGTGCTGCCCGTGCTTTGGGCGGTAACGCCCGACCAGGCCGATCTGGTGCAGGTGATCCGCCAGCTGCGTCCAGACAGCATGGTGTCGGTGGAGGTGTTGCTGCCACAGCCCCCTGTCGATTTGCCAACAGGGTGGGAAAACGTGCCTTATCCCGATCGCGGGCACCGGGCCGCATGCCGGGCCTGGCCTGGTCAATAATCGCCCCATGTCACATATTTACATTTATTCGCCCAGTGGCGCGGTGCGCGACAAAGCCGCGTTCAAACGCGGCATCCGGCGCTTGCAGGCCCAGGGGCACGAGGTGGAAGTGGATGCGTCAGCGCTGGTCAGCCACCAGCGTTTTGCCGGCGACGACGCTACCCGTCTGGCTGCTATAGGCCGGGCCGCGAGCAGCGGTGCCGACGTGGTGTTGACCACGCGTGGCGGCTATGGCCTGACCCGCCTGTTGCCGCATTTGCCGGTTGATTTGATCGCGGCTTCGGTGGCAGGTGGCACCCATTGGGTCGGTTTGAGCGATTTCACGGCATTGCAGATGGCCGTGCTGGCGCGGGGCCAGGTTCCCACTTGGGCGGGGCCTTCGCTGCTGGAAGATTTCGGGGTGGAAGGCGAGCCGGACGACATCATGTTGGCCTGCTTTGACGACTTGTTGGTTGGCCACGGGGAAGGTGCTGGTTGGCGCCTGCCGGTGGCAGATGTCAAAGCGCACCCCATGCTGACTGCCGAAGGTGGCTGGGGCGTGGATCAAGGGGTGTTGTGGGGTGGGAATTTAAGCGTGCTGTGCAGCCTGCTGGGCACGCCGCACTTTCCTCAGGTGGACAACGGCATTTTGTTTGTCGAGGATGTGAACGAACACCCCTATCGGGTCGAGCGCATGTTGACCCAGCTGCTGCATGCAGGGGTGTTGGCTCGGCAGCAGGCGATGGTGTTGGGGCAATTCAGCCGTTACCAGCTCACGGCACACGACAAGGGTTTCAATATGTCGGTGGTTCAAACGTTTCTGCGCAGCCAGCTGGACGTACCGGTGCTGACCGGCTTGCCCTTTGGGCACGTGCCCACCAAAGTGCTGCTGCCGGTGGGGCAGGCGGTTCAACTGGTGGTTGAAAACCGCGATGCCCTGCTGTTCTGGGGGTGATCAGGCGCTGGCCACGCGTTGTGCAATGTGGGCCAGGGCCTCTTCCACCTGATCAATCAGAATCAAACACAGGTCTCCGGGTTGCAGACGTTCGAGGGCCATGTCGATGGCTTTGAACTCGCCCCGGACTTCCAGCGTTTGCCGGGTCTGGCGTGCACCTTGCAACCCCTGTTTCAACAGCTCCAGCACTTCGCCGTCCGAGCGGCCGCGCTGGCAGGCGTCCTCGTACAGCACCACCTCGTCAAAAACGTCACCCAGTATGCGGGTTTGCTGGCGGATATCGTCGTCACGGCGGTCGCCCGCCCCACTGATCACCACAGACCGTTTTTTGGCTGGCATGTTTTTGACCGCATCTGACAGGGCCTGGACCGCATCCGGGTTGTGGCCGTAGTCGGCAATCAAGGTGGCGCCCTTGTAGTCAAACAGGTTAAAGCGGCCCGGCACGGCCTGGGCATCGCTGACGAAACCCGCCAACGCCTGGGTGATGGTCTGCCAGGGAATCCCCAGTGCCCAGGCCGCCCCCACGGCCGCCATGGCGTTGTCGACCTGGAATCCAATCGCGCCATTGCGGGTGATGGGGATGTTGGCCAAGGGCAGACCCACTTGTTCCCGGCCCTCGGCAGCAACCAAATGCCCGTCGGCCACGTAGACCACACGTTGTCCCATGGCCTTGTGGGTGGCAAGCACCGGATGGTGTTCATTGGGGCCAAAAAACAGCACTTTGCCCGCACAGTGCTTGGCCATTTTCACCACCTCGGGGTCGGCGGCATTGAGCACTGCATATCCGTCAGGCGACACGTTCAACACGATCACGCGTTTCAGGACCGACAGGTCTTCGACGGTGGTGATGAAATTCAATCCCAGGTGGTCGCCCGTGCCCACGTTGGTGACGATGGCCACCTGGCACTTGTCATAGGCCAACCCCTCCCGCAGCAAGCCGCCGCGTGCGGTTTCAAACACAGCGGCGTCCACGTCGGGGTGCATCAGCACGTTGCGGGCGCTGCGGGGGCCACTGCAGTCGCCGCTGTCGGTCTGTCGGCCATTGACGTACACCCCATCGGTGTTGGTCATGCCAACGCGCCAGCCATGTGCCTTCAGTAGGTGAGTGGTCAGGCGCACCGTTGTTGTTTTGCCATTGGTGCCAGTCACGGCCACCACAGGAATGCGACCGTCCCCGCCATCGGGGAACATGTGCTGGACCACCGCCTCACCGACCGCGCGGCCTTTGCCAAAAGATGGGCTGATGTGCATGCGCAGCCCAGGGGCCGCGTTCACTTCCACAATGCCACCCCCTTGTGCTTCCAGCGGTTGGATCACGTTGTTGCACACCACATCCACCCCGCAGATATCCAGCCCCACCATTTGGGCGGCGGCCACCGCACGGGCGGCGACTTCGGGGTGAACTTCGTCGGTCACGTCGGTGGCGGTGCCCCCGGTGGACAGGTTGGCGTTGTTGCGCAACACCACCCGTTGCCCTTTGCTGGGCACCGACTGTGGGGTCAGGCCTTGTTCGCGCAGGCGATCAACGGCAATGTCATCGAAGCGGATTTTGGTCAGGGCGGTGGCGTGTCCATCCCCGCGCAGTGGGTCGGCGTTGACGATTTCCACCAGACGCTGAACGGTGTTGGTGCCATCGCCAATCACCAGTGGAGGGTCACGCCGGGCTGCGGCGACCAGTTGTTTGCCGACCACCAGAAGGCGGTAGTCCGTGCCAGGCAGGTAACGCTCAACCATCACATCGTCACGGTACTGTCGGGCGTTTTGGTAAGCGGCCTCCACCTGTTCCTGGGTTTGGATGTTGACCGTCACGCCTTTGCCCTGGTTGCCGTCCCGTGGTTTGACCACCACCGGTCCACCAATGGCCTGGGCGGCTTGCCAGGCGTCGTTGGCGTCATCCACCGGCCGTCCCAGTGGAACCGGCACACCGGCCGCATGCAGCAGTTTTTTGGTCAGTTCTTTGTCTTGGGCTATCCCCTCGGCAATGGCACTGGTGGTGTCGCACTCGGCGGCCTGGATGCGTCGCTGTTTGCTGCCCCAACCGAATTGAACCAGACTGCCTTGGGTCAGGCGCCGGAAAGGAATGCCCCGCGCTTGCGCCGCATCGACGATCGAACCGGTGGATGGCCCCAGTCGCACGTCTTCGTCCAGTTCGCGCAGTTGGTGCACGGCGTCGTCTGCGTCGAATGGGGTGTGGTCGAGGCAAGCAGAAATCAGCTTTTGAGCCAATGTCAGGGCAAGTTTGCCCACAGCTTCTTCCGTGTACTGAACCACCACCTGGAAAGTGCCTTCGTCAGGGGCTGCTGTGGTGCGACTGAAACTGACCCGGCAACCCGCTTGGGACTGCAGCGTCAAGGTGGCCAGTTCCAGTACATGGGCCAGGCTGACCTGGCCATGCTCGGTGGGCAAGGGCAGGGTGCCGATGGCGGGAAAGCGGTTGCGCAGTTCGGTTTCGAACCCCGGGATTTGGCCCAAGTTGCATTCATGGGGGTGACACACCACGATTGCTTCGATGGCGGTGTGGCGGGACCAAAGATTGGGCCCGCGCAGGGCCCGGATGCGAGAAACGTCCATGGGCAAAGCCTTTGTTGTGTCAGACGTTGTAAATAAGACGCTGGGCGGTTTCAATACCTGCGCGCAGCACAGGCTGAGGCACCTCCATGGCCACCGCCACCGCCACCGCTGCCATCAGGGCGGGCAGCGGCAGTTGCTGTTGCAGCAAGGCTGCCACTTCAGCGTGCGCCAAGTCCAGCAGCACAGCCCGGCTGTCTGGGCTCAGCATCAGCAGCACCAGTTCGCTGCCCTGCACCGTGACATGGCGTGTGCCCGGTTTCAAGGCGTCCGTTGGCAGCGGTTGTGAACCGTAAAAAATGACATCGCCATCGCACACATCAGCCAATCCGGCGCAGGTGGTGTCATCGGCGTTGAGCACCGCGCAGCCGCTGGGCAGCACCACATCCACCTGGGTGCGCAGCACGTTGCGCATCTGGTCCAGTGTCAGTATGTGGTGGTCGGCCAAGCCCTCGGGCTGGGGCACCGATGTCACCACACCCACCCGACAGCGGTCGTAAGACAGACCATCGTCCAGAATGCTGCGCGGCGAATTTTCGATCACGGCCGCCTGGATGTTTCGGTTCATCAGCACCCGTTGGCCCGCTTCCCAATCCGAGGGCAGGCTGGCGTCGATGCGGCGGCTGTTGTGGAACAGGCCCTCGGTGCAAACCAGGCCGGTGTTCAAGCCCGCCCGCATCAGCAACCGGTTGACCAAAGTGGCGATGGCGGTGGTGTGTTCGCCACCGGTGATGCCGACCACAGGGATGCGTCCGTCTTCGTGTTCTTTGAACAGGTGGTTGACAATCGCCTGCCCGACAGGGCGGGGTTGGCCCACCGCCGGTTTCAAGTGCATGAGCAGGCCGGGTCCCGCGTTGACTTCAACCACCGCACCGCCTTGCGGCCCCAGGGGCTTGGAGATGTCGCTGGCCACCAGATCGATGCCGGCAATGTCCAGGCCCACCACCCGGGCGGCAAGTGCCGCGGTCGCGGCCACGTCGGGATGTACTTCATCGGTGATGTCGTGCGTCATCACCCCCGTGCGCTGCACCAGCACCTCTTGTCCGGCCAGGGGTACGCTGTCCGGGGTCAAGCCCTGGCGTGCCAATTCGAGCATGACCATGGCACTTTCGGGCAGCCGGATGGTATCGAGTGGGAATTCCTCTTCCTCGCCACGGCGCGGGTCGGTGTTGATCTGCGACTCGATCAGCGCCATCACCGTGTCGCGCCCGTTGCCCACAACGCATGCGCGTTCGCCGCGCGCGGCGGCCACCACCTGGCCCGCTACCACCAGCAACCGGTGTTCTTGGCCGGGGATGAAGCGTTCCACAATCACTTCGGACCCCTCGGCGTCGGCCAGTGGGTAAGCTGCCCGGACGGAGGCTTCGTCTTTCAGGTCCAGGGAAACCCCCCGGCCATGGTTGGCGTCGCTGGGTTTGACCACCACGGGCAAGCCGATGTCTTGCGCCGCTTCCCACGCACCTTCGGGGCTGTCAACGATTTGTCCCTCGGGCACGGGCACACCACAAGCAGACAGCAGTTGCTTGGTCAAATCCTTGTCGCGTGAAATGCCTTCGGCAATCGCGCTGGTGGCATCGGTTTCGGCTGTCCAGATGCGGCGCTGCTTGCAACCGTAACCCAGTTGCACCAAATTGCCCGTGGTCAGTCGGATGGAGGGTATGAGCCGCTGGTGGGCCGCGTCGACAATGCTCATGGTGCTGGGCCCCAGGGCGTGCTTGTCGATCAATACCTTGAGTTTTTGAACCACCTGTTCCACGTCAAAAGCGCGGTTTTCAATGGCGGCCAACACCAAATCACGGGCACTGATCAGTGCCTGCTTGCCGACCTCTTCCTGTCGGGTGCGAATCACCACTTTGTATATGCCGCGCTGATCGGTGGAGCGGGCTTTGCCAAATCCCAGGGGCATGCCGGCCAGGGTCTGCAGTTCCAACGCCACGTGTTCCATGATGTGGCCAGGCCAGGTGCCGTCACGCAGGCGTTCGAGGAATCCGCCCCGGTAGCCAACACCGCAATGATGCTCTTCCAGACCAGGCAACCAGGCGGTCAGGCGTTGATTGAATCCAGGGAGGGTGTTGGAAGGGCTGTCTTCCAGGTCACCGATGTCGATGAGCGCCTCGACGGCCGGGCGGTAAGTCCAGATGTTGGGCCCGCGCAAGTAGCTCAACCGCAAAAGCTTGATGTGTTTGGTTGTCATGGGTTGGGGTGGCAGCGCAAACCCCGTTCCTCTGGCCAGGTCTGCGCCGGCATTCGGGGTAAAAA
>JACCDQ010129268.1_pt1 | contig 20056 bp, 23 predicted proteins | sample 7446031 | NCBI WGS metagenome assembly JACCDQ01 (sample SAMN15323442, study PRJNA562643) | freshwater metagenome | isolation source: river surface water | place: USA:Blue River Watershed | collected 2017-08-17
TCAATCAGGCGAGAATGGATGAGAAGTTAGAGTCTATCAATGACAATATGGCGGAACTTAGAAAACAATCTGACAAGCAGGATACTCGTCTCTGGGTTCTCATTTCAGGAATGTTTTTGGCTCTATTGGGGTTTGTGATCAAATCTTCTCTTAGTCCCTAATGGCGATCGCCTCTTCATCATCGCATTTTTACTTGTGTTATAATTTCTATCATCTTTCACAAGTCCCATTAGATAAGTGGGATTAATCAAAAGAAAGACAGCAAACTTTAAATTTTACAGTAAACACTAGAAAAATCATAAATCTAATGATAATAATCCATCCTAATCATGTTAATGAAATTTTCTTTGAAGAGCAAGAGTTAGATGTCTTTGAAATTCAAGATATAAAAGAACGTATTGCGACGATTCAAAGACATTTTTTCCCTCGTTTAGAGCTACTTATGAAGGATAGCTTGAAGTATGTTGAACAAATTTATGGAATTGATCCATCTCTCGGAATGGGAAATCTTTCTAGTCCAAATAATAGAAAAGATGCTACGAAAAATACTGGTGCTAATCGTGTTAGCGTAGGAATATCTGGAAAACGTAGAGATAAAAATCAGCAGCCTCTTGCCATCAAAAATGCTAAAGGAAATGATACCTATATTCATCCTGCTATTCTGTCTTTTGATATTTATCCTGAAGGATGTATAACAGTTGTTTTTTCTCCCTTTTCATTTTCAGTTGATTCAAATTTTGTTGCTGAAGTTTCTCAAGAAATAAAATCTAATTTTGATTTATTCAATACAATTTTTACAAATATTGGGATTTATTACAATCTTCCTGATAATGATGATGAATATTCTAATGATTTTCATTATTTAATAAATATCAAGAATTTCAATTTGTCAAAAAAAAGTAATATAAGAAATACTCCATTATTTTTTGAACCCTGCTTTTTTCCTGTTGATTTTAACAATCACTTGAATCAACTGCAATTAGCATTTATAGGAATGTATCCATTACTGGATTTATTGGTTTCAATTGCTGATGGCAAAGAGACTCGATTGACTGAAATGCTTAATAAATTTTATAATTTCTATTTTCAAGAAAAATCAGTCAATGTAAAAGATTCAAGTAGTGATGATTTAGAAGGTTTTGCATCTGAATTAATTACTCTAATTCCAGAAGAGGTAGAAGAAATTCTACTTACAAGAGAAGATTTAAAACCTGAATTAAACTTTGATCCAGAAAATATATTAGATGATAGGAAGCGAAATATTATAGAAAGTGTTCAACGTGAGGGACAGTCTAAATTTCGCGCTGAATTACTCAACGTTTATAATAGAAAATGTGCTATTACAGATTGTGATGTGGAAGCCGCATTAGACGCAGCGCATATATCTCCTTATCTTGGGACTAAAAGCAATCGTATTACCAATGGTTTATTACTTCGTTCTGATATTCACAAGCTTTTCGACCTATACTTAATTTCAATTAATCCAAACACAAATCGGATTGTTATATCCTCTAATTTGTTCAATACTTGCTATGAAGAACTTAATCAAAAAATAGTTAACTTTCCTCAAAATAGCTCTTTTCATCCTTCTCGTCAGGTTTTAGAACAACATTATAATTCTTTTTTGGACAAACAAAATCAATAAAAACTTTTTTCACTATAAATTAAATTGTCTATCAATTTTTGAAATCCATTATTTATCTGATGTCTAACTTGATGATCTTTCCCCGTCTAATTAATACCCTCAACAATCTTTAAAAACATTATTATATTTTGCTTTTTTTATGAAATTTATATTAGATTGCGAAACAAAAGAATCTACTATTGAAAGCTTGTCGGCTATATTTAACTGTAATCATTCCGACCTCAAGTCCTTATTATCTGAGGTAAATTTAGAACAAATATATGAATTAAAATGGAGAGAACAACAAATTCCTTATCCCGAATATTTCTATAACTATGTTGTGAAGGAACTGGGTGAACCTAATTCATTAGATGGTGTCTGTTGGTTTCACTGCACTCGAACCGTGATGAGTAATAAATTTACAGAAGGAATTCTGCCTTTAGGTGAGTCAATTAATCGAGTTTGGTCAATGATGTTAGATATTGTAAAAAAAAGTCACTTACATCAGCAATTAGCTACGATTAAAAAACATGGAGTTAATGATTCTCAATATACTAGCAAAACAAAAAATTCAACAGATTGGGGGCCTTATGGGATTCTTATTAAAGAGGTTGCATTCTACACTCAAGAGCTTTTTCAACATGACTATTTAGAAATTCCTGAAATAATTGAAGATATTTGTAATGGATATTACGAAATATATCAAGAGTCAATTTTAGACATATACAAACAAGCTTTATCACCATGTATCGTAAAGTTTTTAAGTGATCTACGGGTTGATCAAGGTTGCTTAGAAACGGCACTACAATATGCCTACTCTAGTGTTAGAGACTTACCTCCTAACAGTGGTGCTATTGATTGTTTTGATGGTGAAGGTAAAGCTATTGGTAGTGATTCGATAGTAGTGGTGATGGCTTAAGCCTTTGCTAATTGGGCATTGTAGTCGTGTATAAAGTACCAAATTGCCCCAATATGATTTTCCACATTTTTAGAAAAAGAGAGGCTTTGGCGCACCAATCGGGAAATGCGTTGCCGCAAGGTATTATTTAATCTTTCAACATGATTAGTTTGACCCGTCTCTTTACCGACAGCTCGATGACGTTTACGAGGAATAACGGTCTCATAAGATACCCAAAAATCCGTGTAAGCAACGGCACATTGTCGGTAAACAGGAGGCAAACTTGCCCAAAGTTTCTTGGCTGATTCACGGCTTCTGTCCCCAATATAACAACCCACAATTTCTCTTGTTTTTCTGTCTATTGCTAACCAAACATAAAATTTATTTTCTTTGGAGAAAACAAATGACCAAAGCTCATCACATTCGATAGTTAATTTCCCTCGTGCTTTTTCTGAAACGCTTATCTGACGAGGCACCGCAGCAAATTTATCATTCACATAATTTTGTAACCATGACCAACTTACTCCTGTGACTCTTTCAATGCCCCGTAGAGAAATTCGCTCTAGTAGGAGCCTATCAATTAATTGTTTTGTCTCCTCCGAAACTGTCTTCTGAGTAGGGTTAATAACAAACTGGCGACCACAGTCTTTACATTGATTTTTGGGCTTACCGTTATGGGCAGAACCATTCTTAATAGTGTGATAAGAGCCACAGCTTGGGCAAGGCTGTTTAGAATTAGTCTTTGAGGGAGCATATTTCTCTGTCAAGTGCTGTTCTAGTGTCAATTGAGTTAAGACAAAAAATAATAGCGCAAAAATGTTAGTCATAAAAACGTTGATTTAAGAGATAGATTTGGACAAAAATTTATATTAGTTGATATTCTACATGATCCCTACCATATAAGCTATTTAGACCACCACTACTATCGAATCACTACCAAGCTATTAAGAATGAACAGATATTATCAATAGAATTTCTTTCGTTTCTCTGATGGAGATTATTTTTATTTTATTGTTTGCTATGTTTTTTATAGTAATCACCAACATTCTAGTATTCTTTACCTAGGTAATCTCGCCGCGATTGGCTGTACCGTTTGCTGGCCAGCGCAACTATGGCACAATAAACAAGTTATTTTCTCTCTCCAAACTGATGACTGAACCCCTCTCTACCCCATACGACCCCGCGATCGCCGCATTTAAGAATACTTAATCGTCACCATCAAAGAATTTAGACTGCGTTTCAATCGTTTTTTGAGAACCATGTCGAACTCGATGAATATAAACTTTATCAGTGTCTTGTTCAGCGATAGTCATAACCGTGAACAAAATGCGAAATTGCTTTTTATAAAGTAGTTGACGAATTTCTATGCCTAAATACTGACTTTCAGGAGCAAGGGCGCAACGCATTGGAAAATTTTCAAGCGTCAACATAATTTCATAACATCCCCTTACCCAACGATAAGCTTTTTCGGGAGAATCTGAACGCATCCAAAGAAAAATAGCTTCTATGTCAGCAACGGCAGTCGGTGATATATCAATCTGGTAGGCCATATTTTACTTGCAATTGCTCAAAAGCTTGCTTTAAAGGTTGACCTTTACCGCTTTCAAATTCTTCAATACTTTTTTGGATACCAACAACGGATTCTAATAATTCAATTCGATCTAAAAGTTGTTGATAAACATCAGCATCTTGGACAACAACCGTCGCTTTGCCATTAACCGTTAAGACGATAGGAACTTTAGTTTCTTGGAATTTTTCCAGAAAAGTCTGGGCTTCTCTCTGAAATTCTGAGAGGGAATGAACATCACAGAGACTAAGCATAATTTTGTGCCTCAAAAATTCAATTTACTTTTTCTCAGTCTTGACTCCTCTATACTAATATACATTATGCCAAGATAGAAGTATTTTATTGGTCACTTTTATCTCCTACTGCACCCGTCTCGCAACTATGACACAATAAAAAAGGTATTTTCTCTCTCCAAACTGATGACTGAAGCCTTCTCTACCCAATACGACCCCGCGATCGCCCAGGTTCATCAAGCGGTAGCTAAGGTACAGTTTGAGGGCTGTTATTATCGGCGGGATATTGCCCATCGAGCGTTGAAACCGAAAGAGTAGAATATCGGAAAAATTAGGCGTTGTTGAATCAAGAGATGAATAGCAACTTTGCACATATCCAAAAGTCAGTTTGAGTCTAGGTTGTAAAAATGGGGTAAACCCAGATTCATCTTCAAAACCAGCAATGCCACATTTTGTTAAGGGTGATCGCTAAGATGCTAGAATTGTATTGCTAATCAGAAGTTACGATTTTGAGTATGAAAAAGACAGAGGCTATTGCTTTTGCTCAAAAATTGGGGTGGACGAAAGCTGATGCACAGAGGGCATACGAAGAATTAAAGGTGGATTTTGCCGATCTTCAATCTACTCTCGATTATTACAAGCATCAGTACGGAATAGATGATGTTACTGAACGTGATATAGCTGTTCTTTCTCTCGTTTTGGCGGACTTTGCGGGTGAGGTCTTGCTCGACAGACAACGAAAACAAGCGGCACAGCAAGCTATAGCAACAAAGCGCAAAGATAGAATTAGGGAAATTGAGCAAAATCACGTCAAAGAAATAGCCGATGTACAAAAAAGTGTCAAAAAGCAGGAAAGCATATTAATGGAGTTTATAGAAAAAACGTATGCAATGCTAAAATTCGTTGGTGTAAAAGAGCCATGGATTGAAGCACTCATTGAAGTTTATGAGGAGAATAAAAATGGAGCTGATTACTCGCAAACAGCTATGTGAACTTGGCCTGACCAAGTATCAAGCTCGACAACTTACGATCAAAATACAGCCGGCTCAGAAAATCCATAGAGCTAATGCTTACAATGTCCAAGGAGTGATTGTTGAAATTAATGAATATCTCAAAAACAAGAGAATTCAATCCGATACAAGACTTAATCTTGAAAAAGTCAAAAATATATTACTTCCCACTCTTGACAATCTCGTACCAGTTGCTTTTGGAGAAGAAAATGCTTCTGAGTTAGGGCAACTAGCGCAAGAATTATTAGCTACGACGCGAGAAGTAAATCGCAAACTGGCTAAACTAGAAAGACGCTCACTGGAAATCCAAGGTAGATATGACTGATCATCAAATACATGACTTCCAAGAATTATTTGAGAAGTATCAACTAGCTAGAAGAGAACTTCATAGCAAGTTAAATAAACTTGAAGAAAGGAAAAAAAGTATTAACGAGCGTTATGCTCCCCGTAACATATTCAATCGTTGGAGAGATTCGATAGAAGGAAAAGAATGGAAGCAAAAACAATATAAAAAGCAACAAGGTAAATGTGCAGAATGTTCTTTTGTTGCTCACAGTGCCGAATATCTTGAAATAGATCATATTAAGCCTATTTCTACAAACCCTGAATTAGCCATTGACATTAAAAACTTAAGATTAGTATGTTCTCCTTGCAATCGCAAAAAAGGAAACAAGGATAAATACTAACCACTTTGTTTGATCATTCTAATGATGTTTTTCTGCGCTTAACACAGCCTCAATCTACAAGATTCGCTAAACGACGATAAACCGTTGCTAATCCCTGACTATCTCCCACATTCCCAGGAAATAATACCACAGGTAAATTCGGAAATAAGGGATGATCTTCATCAGTTCTGACCACCGAACAACCCGGTAACACTTGCCCTAATAACCTTGCCGATCGCAGACTTAAACCCGTACTTAAGACATCATTAGAAGTAATCCCCCCCTTGCTAATTAAAAAACTAATATTAGCCGGTAAATTTTTGACAATATCCATTAATAACTGAGAAACCGATAGACCAAAATCTAAACGTTCTTGTACCGTATCAAAGGTTAATTCCTGACGACTGGTATAAATAACAGGGGTTTGATTGCCTTGATGAATAGCCTTAATCTTTTCTAGGGTTTCTGCTAACAACATCTCCCGTTGCTCCGGATGATCCCTTAACCGCGTCACATCAATTTCTACCCCGATCGCCCCCGGTTCCTTGAGTAAATTAGCCAACTGCTCAGTGGTTTTCTGCACATGGGAACCCACAATCACCGCCCCTGGAGCCGCCGTCGGTTTGTACTTCGCCATCGCTTCCGCCGCTAACGGTTGGGGGCCTAAATTTGCTAAAGAAGTCAAAATACTGGCCGCACTGCGAAATAAAAAATGCTGACCCTGATCCGACGCTTCTAAAATCGCCTGGGCAAATTGATCTAAATCCTGCTGAGTTTCCCCATCTACCACCGCACATTGATTATTGCTTAAAGCCTGTAAATGGGCTAAACAACCTTGACGAATTTCCGGCAACAAAAACCGTTCTACCTTCTGCGCCGGGATACGTCCCTGGGTTTTTTCGGCTACATAATCCGGTAAATAACTATGACGATAACCAAACACTGAATCCCTCGCAAATTCCGTTTCATGCACCGGTGTTTCCACCCCATTCACTAACAAATAATGCACACTATCACGAGTCACTCTTCCCCCTTCAAAAAAAGCCGGGATTAAAAAATGAGCATCAAAGGGGCCTAACGCTTCCGCAATAACATCCGTCTCAATCGGATAATGACCGCGTAGAGTAGAATCTGACCGACTAACAATTAAATATCCCTGAATCTTTTCTGCCGCTAAGGCAATTTTTAAATTTTGACACACCTCACGAGTCACCTCTGCCGCCTTGGTTGGTGTTAAAGCCCGCGTATTGGTTAAAACAAAGAAAATCGGAGCCGCATCCCGCAATCCTAACCGTAAGGTTTCCACATCCCACTGCATTAATAACAGACAACTATGCACAGTTTGGGAACCCGTTGGGTCATCATCTAAGACAATAATTTTGGTAGTCATGGATTTCAATGAGAGATTGAAGGAAAACGAGCCTTGTCTAGTTTAGCCCAGAGCGTCTCGGATTTTGATCCCTCGGCGATCGCCTTGATAATACCGCGTTTACAATACACGTTTACAATACAAGGTGTTTTCACCTGTTTTGCCGGTGTCTCTCCATGCCTACGGAACCAGAGCTTATCCCCACGACCAAGGAACCCGAAAATCCCTTAACAACCTTCCCGGCCAAACAAACCTGGGGAATGCTATCCCAGCCCTTGCCCTCAACCAATCCCTGGCCTTTAGTGGTTTCTTTGGGAACGATGGGGTTCGGTTTAGTCACGTCCTGGGCCTGGTTGGGGTTCACCGGGGCCATTATGGCCTTAACGCTCTCCCTTCAGGTACTTTTTCCCTCCTGGCAATCCTGGTTTAAACGCTACCTGACCCCCCAGGAACGACAATCTTTACTAGCCGGTTTGGGCTTAATTTTGGCGATCGCCGGATTAGGAAAATATCTAGGGGTCTATGAATTACTCACCCGTTGGTTAACCCAATTTAAATATGATGAATTTGGTTCCTGGGCCGAATGGGTCGGAGCTTTAGGGCAAATTATGATCGCCCTTTTAGCGGTCTATGTCGCTTGGCAACAGTATGTTATTTCTAAAGACTTAACCATTCAACAAAATCGCATTACCCAACAACAAACCATAGATGCTTATTTCCAGGGCGTTTCCGATTTAGCCTTAAATGAACAGGGAATGTTAGATGATTGGCCCCAGGAACGAGCCTTTGCCGAAGGCAGAACCTCAGCCATTCTTGCCAGTGTAGATTCCGAAGGAAAAGCCAAAATTCTCCGCTTTCTTTCCCAGTCCCGATTATTAACCCCTTTACGCCGAGACTTTTATCTAGCCCGACCCATTTTTGATGGCTTAGGCGGTTATGAAGAAGACCGGTTAAATGGCATTCGCGTGATTAATTTAGGGGTCATGTTAGTCGCGGCTGATTTAAGAGGACAGGACTTACGTTGGGTAGATCTCAGTGATATTTATTTAATTCGGGCTAACCTAAGTCGAGCGGATTTAGTAAAAGCCAATTTTTCCCGCACCGTATTGTACGAAGCCAGTTTACAGGGGGCTGATCTTAAAGGAACTCGCTTTTTTTATGGTCTGAAAGAAACTGCTTCCCCCCGCAGTCGCACCCAGGTTCCCAATTATGAAACAGGCGAATATACCGGAGCCGTTGTCGAAAAAATTGATGTTGCAGGAGCGCAAAACCTCAGTGAAGACCAACGCTATTATCTGTGTGCCTGGGGCGGAGAAAGCACTCGTCGGACTGTCCCCGGCGGTTGTGAAGGGATTCCCAATCGCTTAGAACGTTAGTCAATTTTAAGAGTTTTAAGGGCGATCAATTAATATGATTAATATTGCTTTTCGTGAGGTCAATTTAGACGATCTTAATAGCCTGCTTGACCTAGACCAGCGTTGTTTGGGGGGAATGTGGGCAGTCAAGAGTTATCAACAAGAAATTGAAAATTCCTGTAGTCATTGGCTTGTCTTAACTGTCGCTGAAAAAGATCAAATCATTGGAGCAGGGGCCTTTTGGGCAGTCCTAGAAGAAGCCCATATTACCCTATTAATGATTGATCCAGATTTTCAAGGCCAAGGGTTCGGCTTTTTGCTCCTCCAAAACCTCTTAAGAAAAGCGGTGATTCTCCAACTAGAACGCGCTACCCTAGAAGTTAATGTTAATAATCATAAGGCGATCGCCCTTTATCAAAAAGCCGGTTTTCAGGTTGCCGGTCGTCGGAAAGGTTACTATCAAGAAACCGGAGAAGACGCGCTGATTCTGTGGCAAAACCACCTGGAAAAATTTCAGGATGTAGAATCCTGATAAAAGAATAGCCAAGCGAAAAAAGAATAAAACAAAAAGATTGAGCATTAAACTCTATCTATGTTTGAGAACTGCCATTTCTTTAGATACATTCCCATGGACAAGTCCCCCTTTTTAAGGGGGATTTAGGGGGATCGTCGGGTACATTCCCATGGACAAGTCCCCCTTTTTTAGGAGATTTAGGGGGATCGCTGGGCAATCAAAAAACGATAGGTTTCGAGTTAGAAAGGGTTTAGACACCTTCTACGGAAGTCACCCGCCGCAGATCAAGAATATCACTCATATTTTTAATCTTAGCGGTGAGACATTCCAATTGTTCATGGTCGCGGATGTCAATTTGCAGACTGATTAAGGCCGGTTTGCCATGACAGGTTTTCACCCCAGCTTTCCGAACATTAATATTATGATCCGTGAGGCGAGATAAAATATCCTTTAACATCCCCACCCGATCAATCGCTTCAATGACAATATCTACCGGGTAAGTATAGCCATTTTTGCCCTGTTGCGGATTCCATTTAACCGGAATCAACCGTTCCCCCGTCACTTGATCGAGATTCGGACAGCCCTGACGGTGAATGGCAATGCCTTTGGCCCCTCGTCCGACCACCCCGATAATGCTTTCCCCTGGTAAGGGATGACAACATCCAGCAATATGATACAAAAGTCCCTCAACACCGGCGATCGGCGATTTACTGGATTTATCAGTGGGGGGATTAGAAACCGTTGTGGTGGAGAGGGAGATCGGTGCTTGTTGGGTTTTGACGGTATTTTCGCGGAGTTTATTGACCACCTGACTAACGGTGACTTCCCCGTAACCCATGCCCGCCAAAAGGTCTTCCACGTTTTGATAGTTGCAACGTTCGGCGATCGCCTGCATTTGGGCCGATTTGAGGAGGGATTCCAACCCACTTTTTCCCAACTCTTTTTCCAGTACGTCTCGACCTCTCGCAATATTTTCATCCCGCCGCGATCGCTTAAACCATTGACGAATGCGATGCCGCGCACTGGGAGTCACCACAAAATTCAACCAGTCTAAACTGGGATGGGCATTTTTCTGGGTAATAATTTCCACAATATCGCCATTTTTGAGAACGCTTCCCACGCCACTCCATTGACCATTAATTCTGACCCCCTTCATGTGATGCCCCACTTCTGTATGGATGCGATAGGCAAAATCCACCGGGGTCGCGCCGCGTGCCAGGGAAACCACATCCCCTTGAGGCGTAAACACATAGACATCATCATCAAATAAATTTTCCTTGAGATGATCCACATATTCCTGAGCATCCTTGAGATCATTTTGCCAATCGAGCAATTGCCGCAACCAGGTAAATTTTTCATCACTGGACGTTAACTGCGTGGTTTGCGATCCTCCCGTTTCTTTATATTTCCAATGGGCCGCAATCCCGTATTCCGCAATATGGTGCATCTCCAAGGTGCGAATTTGCACTTCGAGGGGACGACCATTTAAACCCACAACGGTGGTATGCAGGGATTGATAACGGTTGGGTTTGGGGAGACCAATGTAATCCTTAAACCGTCCGGGAATCGGCTTAAACGCATCATGAACCACTGCTAAGGCCCGATAACATTCATCTTTACTAGCCACAATAATCCGCAGGGCCGCAATATCATAAATCTCTTCAAATTCCTTCTTCTGGGAAACCATCTTGTAATAGATACCGTAGAGATGTTTGGGTCTCCCCTGAAGTTCTAACATAGTGACCCCAATTTCCTGGAGACGTTTGGCTAAAATCTGCTTGACCCTCTCTAAACGCTCTTCCCGATCGCCCCGTTTTTCATCCACCAGACCTTGGATGGTGCGATAGGCTTCCGGTTCCAGATATTTAAACGATAAATCTTCCAATTCCCACTTAAATCGCCAAATCCCCAACCGATTCGCCAACGGTGCAAAAATCTCCCGCGTTTCCCTAGCGATCGCCGCTTGACGGTCAGGCTTAAGAGCTTCCAACGTCCGCATATTGTGTAAGCGATCCGCTAACTTGACCACAATCACCCGAATATCCTTGGCCATGGCTAAAAACATCCGCCGGAAATTCTCTGCCTGGTGTTCTGTCTTACTCGAAAAATTCAGTTTAGAAAGTTTGGTTACTCCCTCCACTAAACGCGCCACCTCAGCCCCAAACTCTCCTTCAATCTCCTCAACTGTCACCTCGGTATCCTCCACCACATCATGGAGAAAACCCGCCGCAATCATCGCCTCATCTCCCCCTAAATCGCGCAGGAGACCCGCCACCGCCACCGGATGAATAATATAGGCTTCCCCCGACTTGCGATACTGTCCCTCGTGTAATTGATAGGCAAAACGAAAGGCCTGACAAATCAAACATTCTGCTTCACTGGGATGACCCGCCCCGACCTGATCCAAACAATCCTGTAACCAACTGGGTAGCTCAATCTCCCATGCCATCTCAACTGATAACTCCTCTAAATTCTCAGCCGACTGCGCTAAGGGTTGGCCCAGAGTCGCTTCCCGTTCTAGGGGAACAGTTGCAGAGACCGGTGGCAATTCAGGAGTGCCTACAACCGAGGCGGTCTGGGGCTTTGTTTCAGGGGAGAGAGTCGCGAGGGCATTCATAAAAATAATACAAGCGCGGGAGAAAAGGACAAAAAGCAAGAGACATCTTCGCTGTCAGGAAAGCCTCGTGAGCCGACCATCCACAGATCCCTAGTCATACCATCTATACAGGACTTGAGAGACTCACCCAGGTCAAGTAAAGCGGGAAACTTCTGGGCAATGGAGAGTCTATCCTTAACCGTTAGATAATGTTTACTATCTAACACAGGTCAGGAGAAAAGCGACACAGTATGACTTTATCTTAAGAATTTTTATAGAAACGATAAAAATAAGCTTTGCCCGTCATTATTCCCCATCTACAGAGAAAAACCGTCGTTTTGCCCTTTCTTCCTCTATCCCCAAGGACGGAAAGACTTTCCCCATCAGACTTTTACTGATTGCTTCCCCAGAGTTGGGAGGCGGGGGCAAAAACCCTAGTGTTGTCCATAGATAAGGTTTAATCGCTTGAACAAAACCGTCATAATAAATAAGTAAACTAACCTTAACATAATTATTGGCAAAATGTTATCTACGACACCAGTTTTTCGCCAATTTGATCGGGTCATCCAATCCCTGCAAGATTACCTAGAACAAGAGGATGTTAATACCAGACAAGTATTCTTGCAAGGAGAAAAGCTCAAGAATTTTTTTCAACAAAAACTTCTTTGTATCACTGAAGACCAAGTAGAAGAGGCGATCGCCTATGAATGGCGCAGTTACCAAACCGAAATGAATCGTCTTGTCAAACTCATTGTGACGGATTTAGCCTTTTGGCAAAGTGCGCGACGGGCAGGGAGTCAGCCCAAGCAAACCGCCCGGTTACAGACCAATTTAAAGAAATTACGAGAATTTACCCAAGCGATGCACAAATTACTCAATCCCTAAACTTTTATGCTTGGTGGGATAGGCTTCTAGCCCGTCATTGCGATACTGGTACAATCAAAAAATGTTTGACAACCTGTGTAAATTCCTTGCCGAATCCTTTGCCCAAGACTACGCCGCTTGGCTACTCGGTAAACCTATCCCCCTAACCAAACTCAGCCCCACCGAACTCTCCCTAGAACCCATTCGTGCCGACTCCCTGATTTTAGAACAATCAGAAGACCTAGTTTTGCACTTAGAATTTCAAACCGAACCCGATGACAACATGGGTTTTCGGATGTTGGACTATCGAATGCGAGTCTATCGGCGTTTTCCCCACAAAACCATGTATCAATTTGTCATTTATCTGAAACCGACGAACAATCCCTTAGTCCATCAAGAACAGTTTCAATTAGACAATACCGTACACCACTATCGTGCCATTCGCCTATGGGAACAACTACCCGACACCTTTTTAGAGAGTAGAGGACTCCTCCCCCTAGCCATTTTAACCCAGTGCCTAGAACCCACAGAAAGATTAAAACAAGTCGCCCAAGCATTGGATACCATAGAAGACAGAAGAGTAAAATCTAATCTAATGGCCGCCACCGCCGTCTTTAGTGGATTAGTTATGCCCAATGACCTGATTAGAAAAATTTTAAGGAGTGACATCATGCAAGAATCCGCCTTTTATCAGGACATCCTACAAGAAGGTCTCCAAAAAGGTATGCAAGAAGGCATCCAACAAGGCATTCAGCAAGGCATTCAGCAAGGTATTCAGCAAGGTATTCAGCAAGGAAAATTAGAAGCGAGGTTAGCGATGATTGCTATCTTGAATCGCTTAGGGCTGACCCCAGAACAGATCGCCCAGGAGTTGGAGTTAGATTTGACAACAGTGCAACAGCAGATAACTTTCTGATTTGAGTGCGATCGCCGTTTTCTACTATCATAAAAGGAGAATGTTATCGCCCTTTTCTTTCATTCTTCGTGACGACATCTTCCTTCTTAATGAGGCATTAGGCTAGAATGACGATATGAGGTTTCAGTGGAACCCAGCTAAAGCATCAAGTAACATCAAAAAACACGGTATTTCTTTTGAAAAAGCTGTTACTGTGTTTAGTGCTCCCTTTGCTATCACTATTTTTTATCCTGATCACTCGACAGAAAAGTGCCGTCTCTTAACAACAGGGCGATCAAAGTTGTAGCGTCTTTTAGTGGTTTCTCATACGGAACGACAGAATGAAGTTCGTTTAATTAGTGCTCGTTTAGTCACTCGAAATGAGAGGAAAATTTATGAATCAGGATTCTAATCTAGCTATCACTGTTGATGATGAAATGAGAACGGAATATGATTTTTCAGGTGGTGTTCGTGGCAAGTATTATGAGGCGTATCAGCAGGCTACAAATGTTGTTGTAGTTGAGCCAGATATGGCAGAAATTTTTCGGGATTCGGCCGCCGTTAACGAAGCTTTGCGATCGCTGGTTAAACTAGCCAAGTCGGTTGTGGACAAATCTAATTCTGAGGATAAATCGCCCCTCTCTGTAAAAAGCGATCGCCGCCTTCAATCTCATTCCTAAAAAAGCGATCGCCTACTTATCCCTACAAAAATGATCAACTTTTAAAGTTTTCTTTAATAACATCTGGATAAATATCAGGGCAAAAAAACTAATGCTCTAACATATACTTTCTTAAAACATGATTGATTAGTGTTTGATAACCTCGCGGAACTTGTTGCTTGTACCATTCTAAAACATCAGACTCTAACCGAATGGTAACGGGAACCTTTGTAGGAGGAATATTGACTATTGCTTCTTGCCAAAACTCCTCATTTGTTGCTGAAGCATCTGTGTAATCTATCTCAGAATCCTTCATCAGACCAAGAATCCTCAACTGTTCTTCCCTCGATATAGCCATAATAAATTCTCCTGTTTCTGCTTTTCAATATTGGCTTGTTTTTTCTACCGTCTCATTCAAAATTCATACTGCCAAACTTAGTCCATCAACATACATTATGTCAATACATTAAGAGCGATCGCATAAGAAAACTTATAGTTGTTTCAGTAATTTGTCGTAATTACTATGCGAGCCAATCCAAAACCAAACAATGGTTTCAGAGTCTTTCATTACACCGACAGCACGCCAACCAATACCTGCTCTAACAGAATAAGCGGGCTGTCTTGTGTTAAGTTTTTTGAATTCTAAACTGGGATGAAATGGATTTTGTTTCCAGAGCTTATAATTTTTTCGGGCGGTTTCTTTGACTCTTTCAGGTAATGCAGAAAAACATTGAATAAATTCATCGGTTAATTCTGATTTCATAGTTGATCAAAACCCATTTTCTTTGTTTTACCATTAATAGAATCTCTCAGTGCTTTTGTAGCCAATTCTTCTAATTTACTATGCTGAGGTTCAGATAGAGTTTGTTGCCACTTTAGTTCATTTTCAATGTCTTCTATTAGTTGTTTTGCTAGTTCGCTTTGTAAGTCATCAGGTAAATTCTGAGCTTTATTAAAGGCTTCTGTTAGTAAGGTATTCATACTTTTATTAGGAAAGAATAGTTTTTATTATAGCTTGAATTTTGAATTTTTATAGGCTGTGTGTAAATCTAAGATCGCCGTCTCATCCCCACAAAACGTGATCATCTTCTCATCTCAATAAAAAGCGATCTCCACTTCACAAAGCGATCTCAGTCTAGATCACACTAAAAAGCGTTTGCCCAACAAAACAAGGAATTATACGACAATCCTGCTATTTTCAAGCCATCCTTGCAGAATTAATGTTCTAGCCCAATCCTCTGCAAAGTTGGCAATCTCGTTGTGAGTATATTCATCTATAACTTTAATATGTTCTTTTCCTCTCAATCCCACCTGTTCATCTTCATTGTAATCATTAATATTAATACACTCTCTGTATTCTGGAAACCCCAAAAAGGGAGCGGCAAATTGCCTTATACTTATTGGAATCCATTCCGTTAATCCATCTATTGAACTTGATATTATTAAAAATTCTAGGTACGGATCGTATGCTGTATCACTATTTAAAATAAAAGTGTGCATTACAGCAATAAAGCTTCCACTTTTTTCTATGTATAAATGATCAAAATATGGACTTAATTTTAGCTCTAAGTGTCCATTTTCTACAGAAGATAAATTAAGACCATGCTTAATACCAAGAAATGTTATTACATCTCTCATTCTTTGGCAGTCTTTTATATTAAATAGCTCATCTTTTATATCATCTTTATTGTTAAGTGTCTCAAGAAAGTCAATTGTTTGCTTTAGACACTTATTAATATTTTGATGAATTTCAGAGCCAGTGAATCGAATCAATCTATAACCCTTTTTCTCTAAAAATCTTTGACGAATTGCATCGTTTGTTCGCTGTTCTTTTGTTTTGTGAAAGTCGTGTCCATCAAGCTCTATAATCAAGTTTTTACTTTTTACAAAAAAATCGACTCGATATTTTTCAATCCACACTTGAGCCTGTATATCTTGTATTAAATTTTTACTAGCTTGCCAAAATTTTTGTTCAATGGGTGTCAACAAAGGTTCCATGATATTTATTAAAAATAAACTACAATTAAAATAGATGAATTATAAATTGTCTCGTTCCCACCTTATGAGAGCGCGACTAATTGCTTCGTCTCGATTAATTCCATGATTTTTTTTGATCTCATACTCAATTAATCTTTGAGCTTGTTCATAATCACCCAGACATCTACTAACAAGTTTTTTAAGTAAATTATCACTTTCACTAGATATAGAATCATTGTTTATCGAGATTGTTGATTGTGTCTCAATTGTAAATATATTTAATGTCTCTTCAAAAATATTATCGTTTTTAATACTTTGTAAAAATGACAATAAACTAGTTTCTAGCTCAGAATTAAATTTCATTAACTCAGTAACAATATTGGTAAAGAGAATTTTCACCCAGACAGCATCAGGAGTGTTAACTCCACTACTCATTTTTAACAAAAGATTATTGGCACTAACTATTGTGCTTCGCAAAGAATAAATGGATATTTTAATTTGATCATTTGATTGATTTTCTATTAGTAAATCTAGGCAAACTTCAGCATCTTCAAGCAATTTTTTTCGTAAAGTATTTACCATATTATAAGCAACTTGTGTTTCTAAAGTGGCTTGAATATTAGTAGAATTCCGAAACAAGTCTTCTATCACCTCTAGTTTGGCGACTTGGTATTGTATCATGCAAATGACCTTTATTAAATTCATTATTTTTTACTCCAAGTAGATTAAAATTTTAATTGTGAATTTTGGCTATTCAGAAATAACCTCAACTTCTACTAAAGGTACATCTTCCTCAAGCGCGATCGCCATCTATGAATCTGGGGCAAGACGGTTAAGAATTTCTGTCAGTTTTTCATCCATTTGTTCAGCTTGAGTCATGTAATAAGTTTGAGCCTCATAAAAATCCGCTTGGGCCGCTGCTAATCGAGCCATCCATTCAAAAACATGAGCGCGATCGCGGCGTTGATGCTCTAGGATTTTCTTAATTTCTGCACGGTCTTGCTTGGCCTCCTCACGGTCTTGATTCATCTGGTGAGTTAACGCCTCAATACTTTTTGCATTAGATTCAATCAGTGCTTCAATACGCTCTAAGCGATCTGTCATTAGTAAAGTCTCCTGGCTTCCTGACTTCCTTAATGTCAATATAACACGAGATTCAAGAAAATAGCCACCACAATCCTGTTTAATTAATCAAGAAATAAAACCCTATAACGAGTTTGGTCTTTTTCAATGGTGATCGCATAACGCATCTCCTTAAACTTGAGCTATCAAGAAAATAAAACTTCAACTTCCACTAAAGGCACATCCTCCTCCACAGCTTGCGCTTCTTTTGTCTCTGACATCGCCGCTTCTTGAGCTTCTTCTTGCTTACCAAAAACTAACTGATTATCCACACAATCAATCAGAATTTTATCCCCAGCCATAAACGCATTTTCCAAAATCTTCGTGGCAATGGGATTTTCTAACTCCCGTTGAATGGCACGCTTTAAAGGTCTGGCTCCATAGACAGGATCGTAACCTGCACTGACAATCTGATCCAACGCTGATTCTGATAACGATAAAGTAATCTTCTGCTCATCTAAAAGCTGTTCAATACGTTTAATTTGTAAGACCACAATGCGACGCAATTCATCCCGTTTTAACGTATGGAAAATAATCAGATCATCAATGCGATTTAAAAACTCTGGACGAAAATGATTCCGCAAAGATTGCATCACCTGTTTCTGCATTTTGTCGTAGTCTGAATCATCCCCAGATAGACTTAAAATATGATCACTGCCGATATTACTGGTCATCACAATAATCGTATTGCGAAAATCTACGACCCGCCCCTGGGAATCCGTAATCCGACCATCATCTAACACTTGCAAAAGAATATTAAAGACATCTAAATGGGCTTTTTCTACCTCATCTAATAGCACCACCGAATAAGGACGACGACGCACGGCTTCCGATAATTGTCCCCCTTCCTCATAACCCACATAGCCAGGAGGCGCACCAATCAGACGGGAAACCGCGTGTTTCTCCATATATTCAGACATATCAATGCGTACCATTGCCTCCTCACTGTCAAAGAGAAAGCCAGCCAAAGCACGGGCTAATTCCGTTTTACCGACTCCTGTGGGCCCCATAAACAAGAATGAACCAATGGGACGGCTAGGGTCTTTCATGCCCGCCCTGGCGCGACGAATGGCCGCAGAAACCGCAGAGACCGCTTCCGCTTGACCGATCACCCGTTGATGCAAATGACCTTCTAATTGCAATAGTTTTTGTCGTTCCGTTTCCAAGAGACGATTCAGGGGAATCCCTGTGGAACTGGCCACAATTTCAGCAATGTCGGCTTCGGTAACTTCTTCGCGCAAAAGGGTATTACCTGAGCCTTGAATTTCTAACAGCTTGCTTTCCTTTTCTTCGATCGCCGTTTGCAGGACTTCGAGTTTGCCGTATTTCAGTTGAGCGGCTTTATTGAGATCGTAATCCCGTTCCGCTTTTTCCACTTGCCGACGCACTTGTTCTTCCTCTTCCTTGAGGGTATTAATTTCCTCTAATAATTGCTTTTCGGAAAGCCATTGACCCGATAATTCTTGTTGCTGACTTTCTAATTCCGTGATTTCCTGTTGAATTTTTTCCAGACGTTCCTTGGAAGATTTATCCGCTCCCAAACCAGGGCGTTTTTCCTCTCCCTCCAAAGAAAGTTTCTCCATTTGCAATTGCATTAATCGCCGATCAATCACTTCTAATTCCACTGGTTTAGAGGTAATTTCCATCTTTAAACGGGCCGCCGCTTCATCTACTAAATCAATAGCTTTATCAGGCAGAAAACGGTCTTGAATATAACGATGGGAAAGCATAGCCGCCGCTACTAGAGCCGAATCGGTAATTTTTACGCCATGATGAACTTCATATTTTTCCTTTAAACCGCGCAAAATCGAAATGGTATCTTCTACACTGGGTTGTTTAACATAAACCTGTTGAAAACGCCGTTCTAAAGCAGGGTCTTTTTCAATATTTTTGCGATATTCATCTAAGGTGGTCGCGCCAATACAACGCAATTCCCCTCGCGCTAACATCGGTTTCAATAAATTACCCGCATCCATTGACCCCGAACCTTCCCGTCCGCCTGCGCCCACAACGGTATGCACTTCATCAATAAAAAGAATAATTTGCCCATCGGAATTGGTAACTTCTTTCATTACTGATCGCAGTCTTTCTTCAAATTCTCCCCGATATTTGGCCCCCGCAATTAAACTGCCCATATCCAAAGAAATTAACTGCCGATTTTTTAAAGATTCCGGCACATCCCCATTAATAATTCGTTGCGCTAATCCTTCGGCGATCGCCGTTTTCCCGACCCCAGGTTCCCCAATTAACACAGGATTATTTTTAGAGCGACGGGAAAGAACTTGAATAACTCGTCGAATTTCTTCATCTCGACCAATCACGGGATCAAGTTTACCTTGTCGAGCCTGTTCCGTTAGATCCCGCCCATACTTTTCCAACGCTTCATACTTTTCTTCCTGATTGGGTTCCGTCACTTTTTGGGAACCACGAATACTTCTAATTGCTATTTCTAAATCCTGGGGATCGAGATTAAAGACCCGTAAGGTCTTGCGTCCCACCCGTTCATCTTCCGCAAAGCCTACCAACAAATGTTCTACTGAAATAAATTTATCACCCCAACTTTCCCGCGCCGCTTCTGCTCGGTCTAACATCACATCCAGACTACGCCCTAGATAAAGCTGTTCAACGTAGGGCTGTTTTTGTTGCCGATTGGTAAAAACCTCTAACTGTTGCTGGAGGGCGATCGGGTCAATGTCCGCCTTTTGCCA
>JACCDQ010873307.1_pt1 | contig 20040 bp, 10 predicted proteins | sample 7446031 | NCBI WGS metagenome assembly JACCDQ01 (sample SAMN15323442, study PRJNA562643) | freshwater metagenome | isolation source: river surface water | place: USA:Blue River Watershed | collected 2017-08-17
AATCAAAGATTTGGGGTAATTATGGCAAGACAAAAAGGCATAATTAAATTAAAAGGGACTATTGGGGATATTACCTTTTATAAAACTAAGGATGGGCATTTGGCACGCGAGAAAGGCGGTATTGAAGGCAACAGAATTGCAAATGATCCTGCGTTTCAGCGCACCCGAGAGAACGGTTCGGAATTTGGGAGGGCAGGCAAAGCAGGGAAAACCTTGCGTACTGCTTTACGAACGTTACTCTTGAATTCTGCCGATGGTAGAATGGTGAGCCGATTGACGCAGTCGATGATCAAAGTGATTCAGGCGGATCAAACCAACGAAAGAGGGCTGCGCAATGTCATTGACGGCGAGGCCGAACTCTTGTTGGGATTTGAGTTTAATATCGGTGGGAAATTAGGTACTACTTTGTTTGCTCCTTACACGGGAACAATCGACAGAGTAGCAGGCGAAATCAAGCTGGATATGGCTTCTTTCATACCGTTGAATATGATTGCAGCACCAGGAGGGACTACGCATTTTAAAATTGTATCTGCGGGGGCGGAGGTCGATTTTGAGGCAGAAACTTTTGTGAGCAGCAGTTCGGAGACGGCAATCCTTGCTTGGGATACCACTGCTACTGCGGTGATCAACCATGTCAATCCGGTGACTCCTAACAGCACCAAACCATTGTTTTTGGCTTTAGGAGTAGAATTTTACCAAGAGGTAAATGGGGCAATGTATCCACTTAAAAATGGGGCATTTAACCCGCTATCGTTAGTTCAAGTGAGTGGACTATAGATGGTTTTAGTGTTAACAAGAACTTATTTCCCTTCGGGAACCAACGGTACACTCGCTATGGAGGGGCAGTTCATTTGTAATACCATTGAACTCCCTTGGAAAAATAACAAAAAAAGGGTGTCGTGTATTCCAGAAGGGAAATACTTGTTACGCAAGCGGTATGCTCCTAAATTCCAATGGCATTTGGAGGTCGTGGGAGTGAGGAACAGAACGTTTATTTTGTTTCATCCCGCCAATAATGCCTTGCGGGAATTGAACGGCTGTATTGCTCCTGTAACGACTTTTTCGGGTCCAGGAAGAGGACTTTTGTCGAAACAGGCTTTTGGCACCTTAAAAAAGTTGGTGTATGCCCACTTGGATGCCAAAGAAGCTGTGGCATTGATTGTACAATCTTAAAACTTAAATCAGATGAATCTCATTCAACGAGCTAAAGCTCCGACACCAAAATTTTTCAAAGTACTTCGATCCATTGGATTGGGATTAGCGGCTGTAGGTGGCACTATCTTGGCCACACCCATTGCGCTACCGGTCGTAATCACCTCGATAGGAGGTTATTTGGCTGTAGCAGGCAGTGTGGTCTCGGCGGTCAGTCAGGTCACGACCTTAAACGAAGCCGAGCATGAATCACACTAATTTGACCTTGAGAGGCACGGCGGGCGGCACTTTTTTGAGTGTTTTGCCCAACCTCAGCTCGGAAGACGTCTTCAAGACGGTGATTTTAGCTGCTATTGGTGCTATTGTGAGTTTTTTACTTTCGCTAGTGCTTAAACTATTTATTAAGAAGTCGGATTCCTAGTTTGACCCTTGTTGTGGTGACCTTTGGGTCAAACGAATTAAAGCCAAGTCGTGAGATTTGGCTTTTTTATTATCCGCTTTTGAAAAGAAAAAAGAGAAAAAAAGAAAGCACTCGTTATAGCGGAAAGGACGAACGGGAATGGAGGGAGGCACGACCGACTGGGAGTGAGGACTGCACGCTAGTTTAGCTGCCTTTTTTTCTTTTTCTTTTCAAAGTACAGGATATTTTCTACTATACGAGTGGGGCAATAAACACCCCCAAGCACCGCAGAAAAGGAACTATAGCGGTAGCGGAAGTTGCTTTTTCGAGGAGCGCAGTGGCGGGGTTGCGGCAATCGAACAGCCACCGCAGGATGAGAGCGGAGCGGAGTTTACGCAGTGGAGCGTAATGATGCGAGCGTAACACGGCGGGGAAACAATGTAGTACAGCCTTTGGCGTACCTTGATTTAGGGCGAAGTGCTAACGGCGCCGATCCCGATGGCTGAGCGAAGGAGCAACCGCCCAAACTATAAGGGGCTGCAGACAGCCTACGGCTGAGATAAAGCGAAAGGTAGCCTGCGGACTGTAGCTGAATGAAGCGGTAGGGTGGATGTAGTAGCCCCGACGAACGAAAGGTAGGGAGTGTGTGAAGATGAGGAAGTGTGGCACAAAAAAAATAGTGGCTTGTTCAAGCGACTGTTTTTTTTATGGTGGTGCACTGACTGCGGAATGGAGGCATTAGCCGACTGGAGCAGCCGAACGGAACAAAGCTACCGACTGGAGAGAGACCGCCTGATTTGAAATTGGTTTTGGCTACTATTTTGCGAACGGCAAGAATGGATTTGAGAATCACGTTTATGGCTTGTTCGCACTGCTGGATGGGATTGTCGATTTCTAAATCGATGAAGTTCAACTGCTCGTTAAGGTTGTGTAATAGAGGGGCGTATTTGGGATGCAAGGGAATTGGGATTTGCGATATACGATATTCGATTTACGATTTACGATTTACGAAGTACGATATTCGATATCAGATTTATAATTTTTTTTTTAGGGTGGGGACATATTTATCGGGTTTAATTTATTAGTTGATAATAGTTATTATTAGTTATCTTGAATTATTAAACAAACCAATTTCTTTGATGCGTTCTATTAGTAAAGTATCAGATCCTCCTTCAAAAATTAATTGTTTTTTGAGGTTTGCTTTTCTTTTTTCTATTGCACTTAAAGAAAGAGGAATATAAAGAGGCAAATCTTTTGTTTTTACTCCTTTTGCAATTAATTGTATTAACTTACTGTCGTGTTCGTCCCAATTTATATTTTTTATCATGAATTCTTTTCGAGCATCATTAATTGATTTTGTGTATAAAAATTCATTGTTATCAATAGCCTTCATTATTGAGTTAAAACTTTTATAATCAATATCATTTTTAGATATGAAAGCGAGTGGGTTTAGTACTTTAATTATTCGATTAACTGCTATAGGATCGCTGTGCATTGAGATAATAATTATTTTACATTTTGGAAATTTTTCTTGAATTATTAAACCAATATCATCACCTGAAAACATGTTTTTTTCTGAGTATGCTTCTAGTCTAATATCAATAAAAGCGATATCTAATTTGATATCTTCCCTTACAAGATTATTGATTGTAGTATAGGCTTGTTCACAATTATATGCTAAATGAAAATTTACTTTTTTATTAGGTCTAATTGTTGTTAAAATGGATACATAGCTATCAACATTAAGAGGATGGTCATCTACTATAAAAATATTCATTTTCTATTTATTTTGTTTGGTGAATTTAGTTTTGTAAGTTAAAACGCACCAAAACTAATCAAAAAATATGGAAAAGATTACGGTTTAACCGTAAAATTGAATTTTGAACCTTTTTTACATTGCAAAAAAAAAAATGCAATTTTCATATGTACTTATTGATGGATCCCAAGTCATTGAGCCTACATTAGAATTGATTAAAGTACACGATGCTTTTTTGTGTGTAGCTGTTTGTACTTCACGAACCGAAGGCATTAACAAAATATTAGAGTTGAAACCTCATGTTGTTTTTCTACATTTAGAAACTCTTTGCCCGCCGGATGGAGCCACTATTCAACTTTCTTTATTGAGCGAATTGCATGAGTTTTTGGATGTAGTTCCTACTACAATAGTATTGAGTAAGTCGAAAGAACAAGCTTTTGATGCCTTTCAGCGGGGGGTCTATGGGTATTTGTTGTATCCACTAGATCCTAATGAATTGCGTAAGTGCTTGATGCGTTTCCAAAAGACCCATAGATCGTTATATCCTCATAAAATTTCGATCAAGTCCAATGGAGATTATCACTTTATTTCCACACGAGAAATTGTGTATTTGAAAGCAGATAATAACACAACCGATTTCTATTTACAAAGCGGAAAGGTTATTACTGCATTTAAAACATTGAAACATTTTGAACAATTGTTGCCATTTTATTTTTTTAGAATTCACCATAGTTATATTATTAATGTAGCACATGTGAGTAGGATTAATTTAGGTAAAAATCAATGCTATCTTTTGAATAATGATATTTCTGTCCCTTTTTCTAGAACCTATAAAGAAGCTATAGATACAATTATCATTCGAATTTCTTAAACTCGAATTGTTAGTTACTCGTAAAAAAGGGTGATTTGCTACAATAGACCTAGTAATTACTAAATAGGGTTCTATTCTTTAATTTTTATTATTTGTGCTTACTACTTTTGACTTGTCCAATCAATGGAATTAAAGCTTTAGTGGTTGTTTTTAGCATAGGGTAAGGATGCTAAAAACAGCTCTGAGAACGACCACCCTTCTTTTCAGAATAATCAATTGAATCGCTATGCCCAGAAGGCCTGGCTAGGATGTTATTTCTAATCCTTAAAAATGATATAGTATGAAAACAATTGTATCCAAATTTATTTTATTATTTCTGTTTAGTATTGTTCTACAATCGTGTACGGCAGATGCTTTGCCTGAAGATCCAGTGGCGAGTCCTGAGAAGACGGTGGTCAAGCCTACGAATGTGAGTGCGGATGATATTGGAGATCCAATTATTCCAATTAGAAGATAAATTTAATTAAAGGCTATAATTTATGTAGCCTTTTTTTTATTTATTTTTGAAAAAAAATATTTTTTGAAAGTACATTATTTCATATTAGTTATTCTGTTTTTAGGTTCCTGCTCTCAAAAGAAACAAGAAAAATTGTCAGAGTCAATTTTTACTTCTAAAAATTATACTAGCCTTTCTTCTGATAAAAAAGAACTTTTTTTAGATTCAATAGTTAAAAAGAGGGATACATTTCCAATTAGGGTCTCAGTCGCAAATTTTTTATTGGATCTATCAACAGAGTATTATTATTTAAACAAAGCCAGGAAGTCACAAAATATTTGTATTCAAGCACTACATCTTTCTAAAGAATTAAAAGATTCTCTTTTAATTGCTAAATCTTACAATTATATTGGAGATACGTACAATCAGACTTATCGAGATAGTGCCTATACTTATTACCAGGAGGCAGAAAAATTGTATAGGCGAATGGGTAATCATGAATTGCTAGCAAATATGTTATATAAGAAAGCGTATATTTTATTTTATGAAGGTAACTATATTGAGAGTGAAATTAAACTTTCGCAGGCTTTACAACTTATAAAATCGGGTAAAGATTTTGAGATGCTATATATGACTTACAATTTAATGGGGTGTAACCTAGATAAGTTGGGAGATTATGATGTTGCTTTAAAATATTTTGAAAAGGCAGCAGATGAACTTGGTTATTTGACTAAGAATGGTATGTCAGAAAATTTGATTTTTGATTATGAAGTTACATTATCTGTAAATAAAGCCAATGTTTTTGATAAAGGGGGGCAGTATAAAAAATCAATAAATGAGTTAAGTACCATATTGGCAAAATCCAAGTATAATAACAATAAAAAAAATTATATAATCCTATTAGGAAACTTAGGCTATTCGAAGATGCGATCAGGGGATCTAAAAGGAGCAGAGATACTACTTATAAGAGCGTTAAATTTAACCTTTAAAAATGGCAATGAAGCCGATGCTATCAATAAATTAATTAATCTAGGAGAGTTAAAGTTAATTAAAAAAGATACGATTAAATCACGTTTGTTTTTGAGCAAAGCTTTAGTTCTATGTAAAAAGTTAAAGGCAAGTAATGAATTAAAATTAGTCTATGGTTTACTTTCTAAAGTGGAACCAAAGCAAGATTCATACTATAAAGAAAAGATTATTCAATTGACAGATAGTCTTGCAATAGTGCAACGTAACAATCATAACAAATATGCTCGAATAGAATACGAAACTTCGGTAGTAGAAGATGCGAATAAAGAGTTGAGTACACGTAATTTGTATTTGATTGCAGGGATACTTCTATTGACAAGTACATTGGTGATTCGTTATGTAATAAGTCAACGTAAAGAGATTGCTTATCGGAAGCAGTTACAAGCAGCTGAGTTGGAATTGTTTGATTTGATGCGAACTTCACAAATTGAACTAAGTGTTGCGAGAAATGACGAAAAGAATAGGATTTCTAGAGAATTGCACGATAATGTCATGAATCGATTGTATGGCACTCGATTGCATCTCGGAATCTTAAATTCAGATGTTAGTATTGGAGCTGAGGAAAAAAGATCGGAACATATTGACGAGTTACAAATGATAGAGAAAGATATTAGATCAATATCACATAATCTACATACTGATTCTATAGCATATCGTTTTGATTATCCGGTCTTGTTGTCTAGTTGTGTTCAGAAAGCTCATGTGGGCACTAATACTACTTTTAGTTTTGAAAGTGATTCTGTAATAGATTGGGAATCGATATCTGGATTGGTTAAAATTGCTATTTATCGAATTGTACAAGAAGCGGTATTGAATGTTGCTAAATATGCAGAGGCTAGCACATGCATAGTTAAGTTAGTTCAACCCTATCCCACACTTTTATTTTTGAGTATTACTGATAATGGAAAAGGATTTGACCAGAATCAAGTTATTGAAGGGATTGGATTGAAGAATATGAAAAGTAGAGTTCAGTCGCTTAATGGTAAATTTAATGTTTATAGTTCTCCCTATAATGGCACATCTATTGAATGTCAATTTGAAATCAAGTAAATTGATTACACTCGATATTTATATCAAAAAATAGCATAAACCGTAATAATTAGTTCGTAAAACCGTAGTATTTAAGTTAAAATATACCCCAAATTGCAACCATAAATATTATATATCATATGAAAAAAACAATTATTCTAGGTTTGTTAGTTGGTAGTGTAGTGATGGGATTTACAACCTATCATGCTGGTGGTAAGTGTACTGGGTCTGCTAATTGTAAGGCATGTAAAAACTGCAAATACTGTAAGCATTGTGCTAAAAATGGTGGGACTTGTGGTGTTTGCCGTTAGTAGTTTACTCTAGGGTGTAGTGGGATTTTGAAATTGTAGACACAACTTTTTCTTGATGTAGCTACGCCTATTAGGGTGTTTTTTTAGAATGTCTCGATAATTCGGGACATTTTTTTTTGCTGTTTTTTTAAACCATTAAGGGATTAAGGGAATTAATGGTTTTTGTCACGGATTGATTGGTTCTCGATACGATTTTTTGGCAAAAATCACTCGAACTGACGGTTGATGGTTTTTGGGTAAAACTGATATTCTTCTTTTTCTTTTGGCTTGATTACTCATGGGTTTATATTTTTTTGGAATTCGTGAATCTTCGATTTCAAAAGAAACAAAAGGTCAAGACTTGGAGTCCTCATCGGTCAAATGGATTCTCGAGGGCTAAATGAAAAAAACTCGGCTAAAGCCTCAAACAGCTTTTCATTTTTCGCCCTCTTCAACTATTTGACGCTCGATTGCGGACTCTAAGGTCATTTTCGTTTTGTAGTAAAGTATCATGTTTAGGTTTCAGTTGATGGTTAATGGTTCTCGATACGATTTTTTAGCAAAAATCACTCGAACTGACGGTTGTCAGTTGTCGGTTGTTGGTTGATGGTTGTTGGTTGATGGTTGTTGGTTGTCTGTTGACAGTTATCTGTTGTTGGTTGTTGTTGATTGTTGAAAAATATGCGGGAAACCGTACAATTTATTTTAGAATTGGTTTTTAATTGCCGTGCTTAAATTATTCTTTGTGAGGGGTTTGTCTTTTGCTAAAGGGTATTTGGATTGAATTTTTCCCCCGAATTGAATCGCCTAGGCTTTGTTTACTGGGCAAGTACGATCTCATTTCATACATAAATAGTACAACCAAAATCATTATTTATTATGAAGAACAACTACTTCTATTTTTTGCTTTTTGCTTCATTTTTCATGCAAGGGCAAGACATCCTCTGGGAAAAATCTTATGGAGGGAAAAACGCCGATTATTTATTTGATGCCCAACCCACAGCCGATAATGGATTCATATTGGCCGGGAGTTCGCTTTCTGGAAAAACTGGTAATAAATCTGCGGGTAATAACGGCGATTTGGATTATTGGGTTTGGAAAATGGATGCCAGTGGTCAATTGGATTGGCAAAAAAGCTTGGGTGGAAGTGGCTTTGATTTGTTGCAAAGTATTAAAGGAACTCAAGACGGTGGTTTCATTTTGGCTGGTACTTCGAGTTCGAATCAAGGAATGGATAAGCAGTCGGATAGTAAGGGGTTGTCTGATTTTTGGGTGGTGAAATTGGATGCCAAAGGTCAAGAGCAATGGCAACAAACGATAGGTGGAAGTGGTCAAGAGGATTTATTGGCGGTGCTTCCTACTAAAGATGGTGGTTATTTGTTGGGTGGTTCATCGAGTTCGGGTAAGGTGGTTAAAGCGCCGGTTCTTAGTACTGCAAAGGTGGATTTGACGGCAAAATCAGATACTAATCGTGGGAATATGGATTACTGGATTGTTAAACTGGATGCTAAAGGAAATGTGGAGTGGCAAAAAACCTATGGAGGATTGTACAGCGATGTATTGCGCAGTATGGAACAGACCAAGGATGGCGGTTTTATTTTGGGAGGGTATTCTAACTCGCCACAGTCGGGAGATAAGACCGAAGCTAGTATTGGTATTGGAGATTATTGGATTATAAAAACCGATGCGTTGGGTGCTATTCAATGGCAGCATGTTTATGGTGGTACGGGAGATAACCAGTTGTATGTGATTCATCAAACAGCCGATGAGGGCTACATTGTGGGAGGGAATACCAACAGTCCTGGTGCTTTGACTGTGAAAGGAGGTAGTGTGCAATCGGGTTCTGATTTTTGGTTATTGCGATTGGATGCCAATGGAGGTGTGGTTTGGAGTGAAACTTATAATTACGGCAAGGTGGATATTTTGACCTCTTTGGTTGAGAATACGGATCATAGTTTTTTAGTGGGCGGGTATGCCCAAAGTGAGCGTGCGAGTACTGCCAAAGGCGTATTGCAAAAAGAGGCTAATGGTATCAATGATTATATCGCATTGAAAGTGACCGCTCAAGGCGAAGCCGTTTGGGAGAAAATTGTAGGCAGTGGTGGCGAGGACATTTTGCGTAAACTGATTAGTACCCGTGATGGCGGTTATTTGTTAGCTGGAACCTCCAATGCGAGTTCGTCAGGTGATAAGAGTACCACCCTAGGGAGTAATGATTTTTGGGTGGTGAAGTTGCAAGACCAATTGACCCCCTTGACTGTACAAGCCTCGATTGAGGCGATACCGAATCCTGTGAGTACGTTTACCAATATCATTATAGGGTATGAGTATCAAACGGGGACTGCTACGGTGGTGGATTTGGCAGGGAGAACCTTGCAGCAATTTGCGATTAGTAGTCGTACCGTGCCGATTGATATGAGTATGTACCCTGAGGGGATTTATGTCGTGAATATCAAGACGAATGTGCAATCCGAAGGAATTAAAGTGATTAAAAAAACTAGAAAATAATTTTAAAAATGAAAACATCTTTGACTAAAGTCCGTTTTATAGAAGTAATTTTTTTACTATTTATTTATCTTCTTACTTGTGCATCCTATTCACAAACAGAGAGTAAACCTAGTGATGGATTTCCTAATGTACTTCCCGCTACTCCTAATAGCTCGAGTTTGGGTCTATATGGACAGTTACCTTTGAACCAGTTTACAGGAAATGCAACAGTTTCAATTCCATTATTCAATTTAAAGTCTCACGATTTACAATTGCCAATTTCTATATCGTATAGTTCCGATGGTATTAAAGTCGACCAATATGAATCTAATGTTGGGATGGGTTGGGCCTTGAATGCAGGAGGAGTTATTACTAGGCAAGTATTTGATTATGAGGACACTTCAACGGGTAGGCTACAAATGCCCAATGCTACTTCTAATTCCAATGAAATGACTACTTTTTTATATGAAACTAGTTCTTCCCCTCAAGTGGATACTCAACCCGATATTTATACCTATAATTTTAATGGTATGAGTGGGAAATTCTATATCGATGATACTATGAAACCAGTTGAAATTGAACCAACAGGAATTAAAATAACACTCAACAATTCTTTCTTTGATTCATCTGACCCTAACGGTTCACCCAAATTTATAATTACTGATTTGAATGGTATTCAATATTTTTTTGGTGGAATTAATGCAGTAGAAAAAAGTTTTAATAGACGCATCTCAGTAGGGTTCCAGGAGCCACCTTCAGTTGAGGTTGAGAATTCATGGTATTTGACCAAAATATTCAATCCTATCACATCTGATGAAATTACTTTTATTTATGATTCATCTTGGGCAATTTATTTTTCTGGGAATGAGCAAAATTTAGATTATACCTATTCTTCCTCTTTTTTAATTTCAGGAAAATTGACCAATTATAAATATAGGACGACTTCGAAAGAGTCTTTATTAAGAGAAATAACCAGTAAAGTTGGTAGAATGGTATTTACTTATGTAAAGCGATTTCCAGAAGACAACTTTCCATTTTCAAAATTATCTGAAATTAACTACTATGATTTAAGTTCCAATTTGATCAAAAAAGTTCAATTTGATTATACAAACTATGAGGGGACTAGTTTTATTAATGATTATAATAATTCTGAATCGTATTTGAAAAAAAGATATTTTCTCACCAAAATAACCGAATCTAACGGTACTGCTATACCTGCGACACATCAGTTTGAATATTATTTTCCTGAAAAATTACCAACTAGGTTTAGTTTTGCTCAAGATACTTATGGTTTATTTAATGGAAAATCCAATACGAATTTAATTTCAGATGAAAATATAATACCTTACTCTGTATCAAAAAATATATTGCCAGAAGGGAAGTTGGCTAATAGAAGGCCTGATAAGAATTTTGGTTATTATGGGTTATTAAAAAGAATCGAATATCCGACCAAGGGAACTACAACTATAGAATATGAACCTCATGTTGATGGTAAGATAAATGTTCCTATAGATCTCATTAATTCACATTTTATTCTTAATGTTTTTACAGATTCAGAGGAACTTTTTAACAATTCAAATTCAGCTCAAATACATTCTTCCATTAAGCAAACGGTCAAAATAAGAGGTGCTATTAGTGATAATTGTACTGGAGTCGAGAATAATCCATTCCCTCTTCTTTCACAAGTTCAAATTTATGATGTTGCGACTAATAGTCCTGTTGAATTTTGGTTATATAATACCGATTATCCTAGCTCTTTGGGAATTACTTATAATATAACAGATAATAGTAATACCAATGAAATTGTTTTCCATATGGAAGCGAATAAAGATTACTTGGTTAAGATTAGCTTACCGAGACCTTGTATGCAATCGAATGTGTATTTTGATTATGTAAAAGATCCCGTAACCTATGAAGAAATAGAAAAGGAGATAGGAGGATTTCGAATTTCAAAAGTTATCAAACACAATCTGTATTCTCCAATACCAGAAATTGAAAAATACTTTTATGCTCCCAAAAACTGTTTGACTTGTCAGACAGGTTCATATATTAATCATGCTCCTGTATTTTATATACGAAAACTAGAGAGGTATAGCTTATGTGAAACTCCAAATTATAGAACATTGTTTTCGGTGGCTAGTTCAAACTTATCAAGGTTATATTCATCACAAAATGTACAATTTGGGTATGAATATGTTACTAAAAGTTATGGCAATAATTTTGAAAATGGAGGGGAAGAATACAGATATTACATTGAACAAGATGGTTTACCAATTAGTTTACAGAATGATTTAGATAAAACAACCCCTTTTACCAATGGATTTGGATCAGGACGATTGTTGACACAAAAGATATTTGATAAAAATTTTACGATTTTAAAAGAGGTATCCAATACATACGAACATTATATTGCTAAAGATCAATCAGTAACGGGTTATTCTGCGTATAGGAGTAGTGAATTTTATAGTTATGTATCTGTTGCAAATCAAGGGACTAATTGCTTTTTAATTAATAGTTCGGATCAATTTTCGCTCAGCAAGTATTATTTGAAATCTCAATGGCATTATTTAAAAGAAACAACGACAATTGATTTTGATTCTAATGGTTTAAATCCAATCACCACAAAAACTATTAACGAGTATTTAAATCCAACTCATTTACAACTGAGTACAAAAAAATCATTCAATTCTGTAGGGGATACTCTATCTACACGATATTATTATCCTCCTGATTTATTGTCCGAGCCTTTCATGCTTAGTTTATCCGAATCCAATCGAATATTACCTCCTGTAAAGACAGAGAACTACAATGGTACCAATAAGTTGTTCGAACAAAAATCTACATATGCTAAAGATGCTACTACTGCTAATTTAGTATTGCCCAAAAGTGTTTATAGTGCTAAGTTTCCTAATAATATTCCTTTTACCACCAATGTTGGTAATTTAGAAAAGAAACTCACGTATGATTTTTATGATACTTCGGGGAACTTAACCCAATATACTCCAGAGGGCGGTGCTCCAGTATCGATTGTTTGGGGGTATAACAAAACCCAGCCTATAGCCAAGATTGAGAATGCCACTAATGCACAATTAGTGAGTGCGCTTGGAGTTACCGATTTTAGTGCTATTACTGAGGCACAACTTAGTAGCTTAAATAACTTACGTACTAATTCTACTTTCACATCATCTATGATTACGACCTATACCTACCAACCTTTAGTAGGTGTTACCAGCATCACTGATCCAAAGGGTGATACAGTGTATTATACCTATGACGGACTGGGACGATTGCAGTATGTCAAAGATGCTCAAGGCAAACTACTTACCGATTATCAATACCATTATAAAAATTAAATTTTAGGTCATGAAAAAAATATACTACAGTTTTATAGTGCTATTGATGAGTTTAACTTCTACGGCACAAACTACTACCACTACCCCCACTACTACTACTACTACTACTTCCCCTGTTGGGATTGGATTGTTTGCTGCACCAATAGGCGGAGGCGGAGGTGGTGGCGGTAGCTATAAATGGAATGCAGATATGGATCGAGATGGTTTTGGCGACCCTTTGGTTTATGTATATGCTAATACCAAGCCGTATGGTTATGTTAGTAATCAAAGTGACTTGGATGATTCTAATCCCAATATTACGAATATACCTCCTCAGACTTTTTACCGCGATGCGGATGGAGATACTTATGGTAGTCCAACGGTAACGGTCTATTATAGTGTGAAGCCGACGGGTTATGTGACGAATAATTTGGACTGCAACGATGGTGATGCTAGTTTGAATCCCAATACAATTTGGTACCGCGACGCGGATGGTGATGGGTATGGAGCAAGTTCGCCTACCACCACTTCGTGTACGCAACCAGGGGGGTATGTTCGTAACTCAAGTGATTATAATGATACAACGGTTAACATCACTAATATTGCTCCCCAAACGTTTTACCGCGATGCAGATGGTGATGGCTATGGTAATCCGAGTGTAAGTGTATATTATAGCGTGCAACCCTCGGGTTATGTAACTAATAGTTTGGATTGTAATGATGGAGATGCTAGTTTGAACCCAAATACGGTTTGGTACCGCGATGCCGATGGTGATGGGTATGGAACGAGCGCTACGACTACGACTTCGTGTACGCAACCTACAGGATATGTGCGTAACTCCAGTGATTATAATGATAGTACCGTTAACATTACCAATATAGCACCTCAAACGTTTTACCGCGATGCGGATGGCGATGGTTATGGTAGTTCAAGTGTAACCGTATATTATAGCGTGCAACCAGGTGGTTATGTGACTAACAGTTTGGATTGTAATGATGGAGATGCTAGTTTGAATCCGAATACAGTATGGTACCGAGATGTGGATGGAGATGGGTATGGAACACCTGCAACGACCACTAGCTCGTGTACGCAACCCACAGGTTATGTGCGTAACTCGACTGATTGTAATGATGGTGATGCGACATTGAATCCGAATACGGTTTGGTACCGCGACGCGGATGGTGATGGGTATGGTACAAGTGCTACGACCACGACTTCGTGTACGCAACCTACAGGATATGTACGTAACTCGAGTGATTATAATGATGGAACAGTCAATATTACCAATATAGCCCCACAAACATTTTACCGCGATGCGGATGGTGATGGCTATGGTAATCTGAGTATAAGTGTATATTACAGTGTTAAACCTACGGGGTATGTAACTAATAGTTTGGATTGTAATGATGGAGATGCTAGTTTGAATCCGAATACGGTTTGGTACCGTGATGCCGATGGTGATGGTTATGGAACGAGCGCTACGACGACCACTTCGTGTACACAACCCACAGGTTATGTGCGCAACTCGACTGATTGTAACGATGGAGATGCGACATTGAATCCGAATACGGTTTGGTACCGTGATGCGGATGGTGATGGGTACGGTACAAGTGCTACGACCACGACTTCGTGTACGCAACCTACAGGATATGTACGTAACTCGAGTGATTATAATGATGGAACAGTAAATATTACCAATATAGCCCCACAAACGTTTTACCGCGATGCGGATGGTGATGGCTATGGTAATCTGAGTATAAGTGTATATTACAGTGTTAAACCTACGGGGTATGTAACTAATAGTTTGGATTGTAATGATGGTGATGCGACATTGAATCCGAATACGGTTTGGTACCGCGACGCGGATGGTGATGGGTACGGTACAAGTGCTACGACCACGACTTCGTGTATCCAACCTACGGGTTATGTGCGCAACTCCAGTGATTATAATGATACTACTGTGAACATCACTAATATAGCACCTCAAACGTTTTATCGCGATGCAGATGCAGATGGCTATGGAAGTCCTACAGTGACTGTTTTTTACAGTGTACAACCTAGCGGCTATGTGACCAATAATACCGATTGTAATGATGGTGATGCGAGTTTGAATCCCAATACACTTTGGTATGCAGATGCTGACGGGGATGGTTATGGTTCTAAAACAGTTATATTGACTCAATGTAATCAGCCTACAGGTTATATTCGGACTACAGGAGATTATGATGATAGCACGGTAAACATTACCAATATTGCACCCCAAACGTTTTATGCCGATAGCGACGGCGATGGTTTTGGAAATCCAAGTGTTACTAAATACTATAGTGTACAACCAACAGGCTATGTGACTAATAATTTAGATTGTGCCGATGGCGATGCGACATTGAATCCGAATACGGTTTGGTACCGCGATGCTGATGGTGACGGGTATGGAACACCTGCTACGACCACGACTTCGTGTACGCAACCTACAGGATATGTGCGTAACTCCAGTGATTATGACGATACTACAGCCAATATTACCAATATTGCACCCCAAACCTTTTATCGTGATGCGGATGGCGATACCTATGGAAGTACAACAGTAAGTGTATATTATAGCGCTAAACCTACGGGATATGTAACCAATAATAGTGATTATGATGATGGTACGGTGAACATTACCAATATTGCGCCTCAAACTTTTTATGCTGATAGTGATGGCGATGGTTTTGGGAATGTGGCAGTGAGTTTGTATTATAGTGTGATGCCTGCAGGTTATGTAACTAATAGTACAGATTGTAATGATGTACTCAATACAATTAACCCCAACACCAAATGGTATGCTGATGTGGATGGCGATGGACTGGGTGACCCTGCTAGTTTTGTAACACAATGTACGGCACCAGCGGGTTATGTGCTGGATGCTACAGACCATTGTCCGGATGTGCCAGGGACGAATGTAGATTGCGGTGCCTTGCCGAGTCCTTCTCAGGATATGAATTACATTATTACCCGAGCTTACCAAACAGCTACAAGTACGCCATTAGTAGCACCAAGTCCAGAACAAGCCCAGGTGCAAATTACCTACTTTGATGGTTTGGGTAGGCCAATGCAACAGATTGCCAACCAGCAGTCTGCCACGAGTAAGGATATTGTGACGCCAATTGAATACGATGCTTATGGTCGCCAAACCAAAGACTATTTGCCTTTTGCAGGTAGTAGTCGTAACATGGCGTATGATAGCAATGCCATTGGAGGGAATTTGAATTATTATACTTCTGCTTACAGTACTCAATATGGATTTTCGGAAAAACTATTGGAAAACTCTCCTCTTAATAGAGTGTTGGAGCAAGCTGCCCCAGGTGACGATTGGAGATTGAGTAATCCAGACAAACACACCATAAAACTAAGTTACCAAACCAATACTGCGGATGAGGTGAACCGCTTTGATGTGAGTTTGACCGCGGACTATGTGCCAAGCATTACCGCCAATGCCACTTATGCCGCCAGTGAATTGTACAAAACAGTGACTACTGATGAAAACAATAATGCTACCGAAGAATTTAAAGACAAGGAAGGGCATGTGGTACTGAAACGCAACTATGATAATAGTGTGGCGCACGATACCTACTATGTGTATGATGTGTATGGTAATTTGACCTATGTATTGCCTCCTAAAGCAGAGGGTGCAACGACTGCTACGGTATTGGACGAATTGTGTTACCAATACCAATACGATTACCGCAACCGACTGGTGGCCAAAAAACTACCGGGCAAACAGTGGGAGTTTATGGTGTATGATAAACTGGATAGAGTAGTAGCTACTGGACCAGCGTTCTCGCCATTTAGTGATGTAACCGGAGCTGGCTGGTTGATTACTAAATACGATGTGTTTAATAGAGTAGTGTATACGGGTTGGCTGAATAGTCCTGCGACTAGTAGTGCACGAGGCACGATGCAGCAAAATCAAAACACGGCAACTACTATCAATGAGAGTAAACAAACCACAGGAACTATTGATAGTATTAGTGCGTATTACAGCAATGCGGTAGCACCAACGAGTTTTAAACTCCTTAGCGTGAACTACTACGATGATTATGCAATACCGAATGTAAGCGGACTAGCTACCAGTGTAGATAACCAAACCGTAACTACAGCAACTAAGGGACTGGCGACAGGCTCTTGGACACGTGTGGCGACAACTACAGCGGAAACCAAGGCAGAAACGAGTTATACTTTGTACGATTACAAATACCGACCACTACGTAGCTACACCACCAATTATTTAGGAGGTTATACGAGTACCGATAGCAAACTGGATGCTTTCTCAGGACTGTTGCAGTACACCGTACAAAAACACAAGCGTACTAGTAGCGATAGCGAGCTGACCGTGAAAGAAGCGTTTACCTACTCTTCGCAAAAACGACTGTTGACCCATACCCATCAGATTAACGGAGGAGCAGAACAACTGTTAGCCGACAATACCTATGATGAACTGGGTAAACTGATTAGCAAAAAAGTGGGTAATAGCAGTGCATTGCCATTACAGAACGTGAATTATAGTTATAATGTTAGAGGCTGGCTGACTAAAATTAATGAGATAGGTAGTTTACAACAAGGCACAGACCCTACAGATTTGTTTGGCTTTAAATTAAATTACAATACAGTAGAGGGGAGCGTTACTGCCGCGAACAAATTGTATAATGGAAATATTGCTGAAACGTTTTGGCGTACTGCTACCGATGGTGGTTTTGTTAGAAATTACGGCTACAAATACGATAATTTGAACCGTTTGAAAGAGGCGAACTATCAAAAATCAGGACAGCTGACCAATATGTATAATGAGAACTTGATTTATGATAAGAATGGTAATATTAAGAATTTAAGCCGTTATGGCGACCGAGACGAACAGTATTTGCCGATACAAATTGATAATTTACAATATGAATATGCTACCAACTCGAATAAACTTTTGAATGTAGCTGATAACTCTAATAACACCAGTGGTTTTAAAGATGGTAACACTACAGGTGATGATTATGTTTATGATGCCAATGGCAATATGACAGTGGATAAAAACAAGGATATTACTACTCCAATTACGTACAACCATTTGAACCTGCCGACTAAAATAATTTTCCCAACAGGAAATATTGTGTACATTTACACTGCAAGTGGACAGAAAATGCAAAAAATAGTAACAGAAGGAACCAGTACTACCACCACGGATTATTTAGGGGGTTACCAATACCAAAACACGGTATTGCAGTTTTTTTCAACGGCAGAAGGGTATGTAAAAAACACCCCTGTAAGTGGCACTAATGCTTATAGTTATGTATATAACTATACTGACCATTTAGGAAATGTACGCTTGAGTTACACTAAAAACCCTAGCACAAACGCTCTTACTATTTTGGAAGAAAGTAATTACTATCCTTTTGGTTTAAAGCACAATGGGTATAATGTAGATAATTTTCAACCGGAGTATAAGTACCAATACAATGGCAAGGAAGTGCAAGACGAGTTGCAACTAAATTTATATGATTTTGGTGCTAGAAATTATGACCCTGCAATTGGAAGATGGATGAATGTTGACCCGCTAGCTGAAGACGGTCGAAGATGGTCACCGTATAATTATGCCATGAATAATCCAATGTATTTTATTGACCCTGATGGGATGCTTTCGCAGTCATTTATGGATAAAATAATGAATTCTGCTAGCGGAACAACTTGGACAAATAATAACAATGGTACATTTACTAGTAGTACTGGAGAAACTACAAGTGATGGAGAAAATCAAGAAGACCCTCCAAAAAAGAAAGGATTGACGGCTCCAACAAGTTATTTAACTCCACAAGGAAAAGTTGGAACAGATAGAAGTAATGACTCTTATTTCAGTAAATTGTGGTCTAGAATGAAAGGAGAAGGCCAATGGACAGACCCAGAAACAGGAATTACTTATTTATTAAATGATGATGGCACAATAATGATGAGAATGCCACTTGGTGGTGCTGGTGCATTAGAATATATTGGAGGAGGAGGAGCATTTAAGGTAACTCAAATTGGAGGATTCTATGTTAGGGCAAAGACTTTTCTATCAGGAGGTGTTTTTACGAAAACAGTGCAAAGTTTAGCAAGTTTAGAAGAGGGAACTAGTATAGTTAAATTGGTTAAAGCCTTCGAGGCTGAAGCAAAATCCGCTGGTGCAAAAGAAATAGTAATAAAAGGTATTGATATCGTTAATAAAAAATTAATTAATACTGAGGCCGCTAGGAGATTAGGCTACGAAATTGAAAAAATTACGGAAACTTCAATTACAATATCAAAAAAATTATAAGTTATGTTTAGTATATCTGCTATCAAAGGGAAGTTTGAAAGAAGTGGAATAGACTTTAGAAAAACTTTTTTATGGGAAAAAATTTCTTCTTCTGAAAAACAAAAAATTTCAACCGATTTAAAAGTGGATGAAAAAGGTATTATTTATTATACTGAGTCCGCCGAATATTTTTGGCTTCTTACAAATGAAAGGATTATTATATCTAATGAAAAATTCTATAATTTGTCAGATTTAATAAAAGTAGACTTTATTAATATAAAAGCAAATCCATCTGAAAAAATGTCAAATAGAGAATTAACGTTATTTACGAATTCTACCCAGTTTAATTTATTTTTTGAAGAAAATAGCTGGCATGTTTTTTACAATATATTTAAATTTATTATTGATAAAAATAGGTAATGTATCAAAGTTAGTGATGGAGGTATGATTACTAGTTAATGTATTGAAAATCAATTATATTATTAATTTAAAAACAAAAAAGAGAAGCTATGGCTTCTCTTTTTTGTTTGAGTACTAAAAAAATAGAGGTAATGTATCAAAGTTAGTGATGGAGAAATAATCGATAGTTAATATACTGAAAATCAATTATGTTATTAATTTAAAAAGGAAAAAGAGAAGCTATGGCTTCTCTTTTTTTTTGAGTATTGAAAAAATAAACGGGTATTCTAGCCCCGATAGCAGCGGCATCCCCCGCTAGGGGATATAGCGAATAGCGGGACAGTAGGGGTTAAGAAGATGAGATGGGTGCTGCTAATAAACTTTATAATGGAAACATAGCCGAGACATTTTGGAGTACCGCTACCGATGGTGGTTTTGTGAGGAATTATGGTTACAAATACGATAGCTTGAACCGATTGAAAGACGCTACTTATCAAAAATCAAATTCAGTAACACATAACTATGATGAGAATTTAACCTATGATAAAAATGGTAATATAG
>JACCDQ012131264.1_pt1 | contig 20035 bp, 19 predicted proteins | sample 7446031 | NCBI WGS metagenome assembly JACCDQ01 (sample SAMN15323442, study PRJNA562643) | freshwater metagenome | isolation source: river surface water | place: USA:Blue River Watershed | collected 2017-08-17
CCAAACTCATCGCCAAACTGGTGTTGGTGTGGTTTGCCTTGTTCTTGGGTTCTGCAATCGCCTCCACCATCATCAAGCCAGACGGCATGCAAATGATTTGTGCGTCTGGCGGTTTGATGAAAATGGTCGACGCCAGTGGTGAAGATGACGGACTCAAAGCCTTCGCCAACATGGACTGCCCACTGTGTGCTTCTGTGGGTGCGCCGCCTCCGCCCTTGACGGCATATTTCGAAAAACTCTCAGCTTTGGCGCATGCCCTGCACCCAATTGCAGCGGCACACATTGCGTCGGCCACAGCACCGCCCTTGCCTTCGCGCGGGCCACCCCACTCCCACCTGTAACGCACCAGGCTTCCCAAGCCCTGGTTTGAACCTTTGCCTGCATGTGCGCAGGCTAAGGCATTCGTGTTCATTCGGCTGCAGCTGTGGCCCTGGTCGCATAACGCAGTCACTCGCAAAGTTTTCCATGCAAAAAAATCACCTTCATCCCGTGGCCTTCCTGGCCCTCTTGGCGTGCGCATCTGTTCAAGCACAACAACTCGCCACGACCAATGTCTTGGTCACCGCAAGTCCCATCATTGAAGCCAATCAAGTCGATGACTTTTCCAGTTTTTCAACCCGCGTGTCAGACGCGCAAATCAAAGACCTTGGTGCTTTGGATCTGGCTGCAGCGCTTCGCATGGCACCGGGTGTGCAAATTTCTCGCTACAACGAGGTGGGCTCTTACAGCGGCGATCAAGGTGGCAATGTCTACATTCGAGGTTTGGGTGCCAGTCGCCCTGGCAGTGAAATCAAAACCTATGTCGATGGTGTGCCCGTCTACATGGGCGTTTGGAATCATCCCATGATGGACCTCTTGCCTTTGAATGGTGTGAAGCAGGTTGACATTCACAAGGGTCCGCAAAATCAAATCAGTGGCAATCATTTTGCGTCAATCAATTTGCAAGCCAAGCGTGCGACAAAAGAAGGTGTAGAGGCTGAGGTCAATGCATCGGTGGGCTCGTTTTCTACCAAAACATTGCAGGCGCACATGATGGGGCGTCAAGGCGGTTTGGATTATTCATTGGCTGCAGGCCAGGTAGAGTCGCAGGGGGCACGTGCAAACGCCGATGGCAAGTTGACCAATGCCATGGGCCACATCGCCTTCAAAATCGACCCTGCATGGACCCTTGGTGCTGGTTTTTTGTCTGTGAACAACCAAGTGGGCGACCCGGGTGACAATCGATTCGCCAGCGTCAATGCGCCTGTTGGCCCCTACAGTTTTTCCAATGGTGTGGCGCGCAATGATTCCGAAACCAATTTGTTGTCGGTGTTCATTGCACATCAGCATGTGGGTTCAAAGGGCGAGTTCAAAGTTTACGAAAACAAGGGGCACAACAATTTAACCCAAGACCCTCACTGGGGAAGCTTTGACAGCCAGTTCAAGATGTCTGGCTTCCGCTGGAAAGAAGAGTTATCACTTTGGCAGAACGCCAAGTTGGCCGGCGGTGTTGATCAAGAAAGTGTGTCTGGTTTTGTGTCGGGTCCGCACGTGGGCGCGCCTGTTGGAACACCTTTTGCATTTGGCACGCAGGGCACGGCAGTGGTGCCCACATTTCGGGTGTCTTCTGTGTTTGCTGGGTTGAGTCAACAATTCCAAGTCTCGGATGCCTGGGTGTTACAGCCTTCGGTGGGCTTGCGTTCTTACAGTAGCAATGTCTATGGCGGCAAAACAGCACCCAATGCTGGGCTGTCATTGATCTCTGACAGGACAAGTTTTTACGCAAATTACAACGAGGGACTTCTCTACCCCGGTGCCGAAACCTACACCCTCACGCGCGCCATTCCCATGGCTTTCGCGGCCAACAATGGCTGGAACCGTTTGTCACCCAGCCAAAACAAGCACAGCGAAGTGGGTGTGAAATGGGATGTCAGTGCAAACACGCACATGGACATCAGTGTGTTCAAAGATGAAATCAGTCAACGCTACGTTTGGACTGGTTTTTACATGGGTGCCATTGCCAATCCGGCGTCTGGCACATGGTCGAACGACTTTCCGGCATATCGCGTGAGTGGCTCAGAGTTGTCTGTTCAGCATCAACTCAATCAGCAATGGGCTGTGTTTGGCAGTGTGACGCAGTTGGCGTCCAATTTGGAGAAGTTACCCTACGCGCCCCAAACAGCCGTTTCGGTGGGCGTTAACGGCAAGCTAGGCCAATACCGCGTGGCCTTGGATGCACAGCACCAGTCGCGCATGTATTCATTGACGCAAGACCGTGGCACCTTCAGTCCCAATGAGGTGGCATCTTTTACGGTTGCCAATGCCCGTATTTCCCACCCAGTGGCCATGCTGGGCCAAAAGGGGGAGGTGTATGCTGTGGTCAACAATGTGTTGGATGCTTCATACCAATACAACGCGGGGTACCCCATGCCTGGGCGCAATGTCCGCGTCGGTGTCACGGCCAGTTTTTAAGGCCATGCGCTGCGCATCTTTCTAATTTAATTTTTTGACCTACGGAGAAAACATGAAACTGAAACAACTCATCGCTTTATCAGCCCTTGTGGGCGGTGCTGCCTTTGCACAAAATGTCATAGTGGCCGATGGCTGGGTGCGTGCCACAGTGCAAGGCCAAAAGGCCACGGGTGCCTTCATGAAAATCACAGCCAAAGACGCGGCCAAGTTGGTGGCGGGTAGCAGCCCAGCAGCGGGTGTGGTCGAAATTCATGAAATGAAAATGGAAAAAGACGTCATGAAAATGGCGGCATTGCCCAACGGTCTTGAGTTGCCATCGGGTAAAACGGTGGAGCTCAAGCCGGGTGGTTATCACGTGATGTTGATGGACCTCAAAGCCCCATTGGTAGCCAACAGCACAGTGCCTGTGACCTTTACTTTTCAAGATGCCAAGGGCAATAAAACAACACAGGAGTTGAAGTTGCCCGTGAAATCAATGGCCATGCCCACTGAACACAAGCACTGATTTTTTGACTGTGTGGTTCAGAAGTTAGCCAAGAAAACCCCTTCAGACCCTGACTTCTGAAACTCAGTCAAAATCTCGTGCATGCCCCAATACAAACTCCAAGTTGAAGTCGTTCCCCAGTACCTGCCAGAACAGTCAGATGCTGCATCAGACCTCTACACCTTTGCCTACACCATCACCATTCGAAACACGGGCACCATTGCCGCTCAAGTGATCTCAAGGTCTTGGAGCGTCAACGATGCCAATGGAATGCATGAAAAAGTCAAAGGCTTGGGTGTGGTCGGTTACCAGCCTTTGTTGCAGCCGGGTCAGAAATTTCAGTACACCAGCGGCACGCGTCTGCGCACGCCCACTGGCACCATGCACGGCAGTTATTTTTGTGTGGCCGAAGATGGTGAGAAATTTGATGTGGACATTCCCATGTTTGTCCTCGATGCACTCAGCACTGAATCGGGTAAACGCAATTTGCATTGAGCGTTGGACGTTTGCCGACCCTGCCTCGTTCCATGCAACAAGGCGTTGTGGTCATCAAATTTCTTGAGTTAGCGCAAGCTTTGGCAATACCAAGAGATGGCTCAATTTTTTCTCAAGTAGAATCAAATAAGAACTGTTCTCATTTGAAATTTGATTAATTTGCCCAACCCTAGGCTTCAAGCGGCTTGCGTGCCAGAAGAACTCACACTGGCCCACTTCAAAGTGGGTCAATTGGGAACCATCACCCGCATCGAGGCCGACATCGATTTAAAGCACCGCATGGCTGCTTTGGGTCTGAGGGAAACTTGTCAGGTCCTTGTCTTGCGCAAGGCCAGTTTGGGAGGGCCGCTTCACGTTCGTGTGGGTACCACCGAGGTCATCATGCGACGCAGTGAGGCCCAACGCATTGTGGCCTCGCCATGCGCAAGCTGAACGCCATGCAGACACAGCCTCAAAGTCGTTCATGAAAAAGATTGCCCTGATTGGCATGCCCAACACAGGCAAGTCCACCTTGCTCAACCGCCTAACAGGCGCACATGCCAAAGTTGGCAATTGGCCGGGGCTCACGGTTTCTTTGTTGTCTGCGCGGCTGATGGTGGGCGATCAAATGGCGCAACTCATTGATCTGCCGGGCATCTACGATTTGAGTGGCTACTCTGAAGATGAAAGAGTCGTCACCACCTATTTGGAAACGCAAAAGCCAGACCTTATTTTGTTCATGATGAACGCCTCACAGGTGGACCGTCAACTGAGCTTGTTGTCTCAAGTGATGGCCAAAGGCATTCCGCTTGTGATGGTGATGAACATGACAGATGAGGCCAGTGCATTGGGCATCACCATCAAGGCAGATGTGCTGAGTCAACATTTGGGCTTGCCCATTTGTTTGCTGTCTGCCAAGTATGGCCAAGGCACTGCGCAATTACAGCAACGCATGCGCGAAGGCCTCAACTCGGTTCCAGCCAAAGCTTTGTCACCGCTAGAAATAGAAGCAGCTTTTCAATCCGGCGTGATGGTGCCGGCCCAGGCTTCGCACCAACTCACAGAACGCATTGACAAAGTCTTGCTGCATCCTTGGTTAGGCTTGCCGATCTTTTTTGCAGTGATGCTGTTGCTGTTTGAAGGTGTGTTTGCCATTGGCAAGCCCCTGCAAGACGGCATGAGCTGGCTTTTCACAACGGCCAGGACGGAGGCGCTAGAACCACTGCTGAGTGGTTTGCCCGCCATGGCGCACGGCTTGTTACTCGACGGTTTGTACAACGGCATCAGCACCGTGGCCAGTTTTGTGCCACTCATCATTTTGTTTTTCTTGTTTCTTGGCATTGTTGAAGACACAGGCTATTTGTCGCGCGCAGCCTTCCTCATGGACGCCCTCATGTCCAAATTTGGCTTGGACGGCAGAAGCTTTGTGATGTTGCTCATGGGGTTTGGTTGCAATGTGCCTGCATTGCTGGGTACGCGAGTGATTCGCTCAAAAGGCCTGCGCTACCTCACCATGCTGACCATTCCGTTTTCTTTGTGCTCAGCGCGTTTGCAAGTGTTTGTGCTGTTCATTGCCGCCATGTTCACCACCGAGCAAGCACCGTGGGTGCTGTTCTCCTTGTACCTGGTGAGCATCTTGATGGCCATGCTCACGTCGGTCATTTTTAAAAATCAGTACGTCAACGTCGATGCGTTTGTTTTGGAAATCCCACCTTATCGTTTGCCGACCTTGCGCCAAATGGTGTTGAAGGGTTGGCAAGAAGTCCGACATTTTTTGAGCAGAACCACACGTTTCATCATGCTTGGCGTGTTGCTCATTTGGGTGCTCACCCATTTTCCGCAAGGCGCCACAGCCGGCAGTATGCAGACGTGGGCGGGTCAATTGAGCCACTGGTTGTCGCCCCTGCTTCAGCCCCTGGGCATCAATGAAGCGTTGACCATTGCCTTGGTGTTTGGCTTTGTGGCCAAAGAGGTGGTGATTGGTGCCTTGGCTGTCATTTATGGTCATGAAGGGCAGGCCTTGATCGAGGCCATTGCTCACAACATGGATTGGATCAGTGCTTACAGCTTCATGTTGTTTGCTTTGATTTACACACCGTGTGTGTCGACCATTGCCACCATTCGCAATGAAACCAAGAGCTGGGCGTTTACAGCATTGTCTGTGGCTTGGCCCTTGTGTGTGGCTTGGTTGGTGAGTTTTGCGTTTTACCAGACCGCCATGTGGGTACGTCTGCATGCCTAATGCATACCAAAGTCGCCGAGAAAATTTCATTGGCATTGCTTGGATGATTGCATCCATGGCTGGGTTTGCCATTGAGGATGCATTTCTTAAAACTGTCACCCAGCATGTGCCCGTTGGGCAAGTGTTGATGATGTTTGGTGCTGCAGGCTTGTGCGTCTTTGCGCTCATGGCACGACGCGCAGGCGCACACCTATTTCAACCGGAAGTCTTGACACAGCGCATGCTTTACAGGGCGGTGTTTGAATTCTTTGGTCGCTTGTTTTATATCTTGGCCATTGCGCTGACGCCCATGTCGTCTGCAACAGCCATCTTGCAGGCGGCGCCTTTGTTTGTGGTTCTCGGTGCGCGTATTTTCTTGCGCGAGAAAGTCGATGGCAAAACCTGGGTGGCCATCTTGGCAGGTCTGCTAGGCGTGATGATTATTTTGCGTCCTTCTGCCGATGATTTTTCTGCCTTGTCCCTGCTGGCTGTCGTTGGCACCCTGGGTTTTGTGGGGCGTGATTTGTTTTCACGGACGGCACCGCCAGCTTTGACCAAAGAGGTACTGGGTTTCTATGGTTTTAGCACCATGGCCATTGCAGGCGCAAGCTTTGCGCTGTGGGATGGCAAGGCATTTGTGTCGTTGGATTTATCGCAGGCACTCATGATTGGCGCGGCGTTGGTGGCTGGTGTATTGGGCTATACCGCCCTCATGACTGCGATGCGCACGGGCTCTATTGGTGCCGTCACGCCTTATCGATATTCACGCTTGTTGTTCGGCATTTCAATTGGCGTGTTGGTATTTGGCGAGCAACTGGATGCACCCATGCTCTTGGGATGCGCCATCGTGATTGGCGCTGGACTCTTCATCGGTTGGCAAAACCAGCGTCGTCAACCCGCTCAATGATCACAGGATCGTTGTCGGGGTTGATGACACGCACACCGTGCTTGCTCAAGATTTCAACATAAACCGATGCAGCACCTTCTTTGGCCAATGCGTCCAAGCTTTCAATCACGGCGCTCACTTTGACCACTTGGGCCGTGTCGGCCGTTAAACCCACTTTGCAGTCAAAGTCCCAGAAGTCAACTTCTTTGGGCAGTGCACGGTTGCGTTCGCGTTTGAAGTACTTGCGAATTTCATGCTTCACGGCTTCCAACACGCGGTCGGGGTTTTTGCCTTCAATTTGAAGAGGGAAGTTTTTTTTCATCGTAGGATCCTAGAGGGGCAAGCGCCCTTGGAGGACGTTGATGCAATGACCGATTATCGCCTAGACCGCAAAGCCGCCTAAAATTTGCCACAAACAAAGAATCTTCTGATGTCGCCTTTACCCAGTACAGCCAGCCCACCTGTCCTTCACATTGCAGGGGGCATTGCCACCATCACGCTGAACAGGCCAGCACAGCGCAATCGGCTTGAAAACGAAGACCTGCAAACTTTGTTGACACACTTTCAATGTGTCAACGAAGATCACTCTGTGCGGGTGGTGGTTTTGACGGCCCATACGCAAGGTCAGCCCAAACCTGTGTTTTGTGCAGGCTACGACATTGGTGGCTTTGATGAAAACGGGCAGGGGGCAAGCTCTTTTGAAAGAGTGCCCGAGGCCTTGGCCGTGCTGCGACCCATCACCATTTGTGCGTTGAATGGCAGTGTGTATGGCGGTGCCACAGACATGGTGCTGGCTTGTGACCTGCGCATTGGTTTGCAGGGAATTGAATGGCGCATGCCTGCCACGGCCATTGGCTTGCATTACTACCCCAGTGGCTTGGCGCGCTACATTCAGCGCATGGGTTTAGCGGCCACCCAACGTGCCTTCTTCACTGCGCGTCCGTTTACCTGGCAGCAACTTGACAAGTTGGGTTTATTTGAGGAGTTTGTGCAGGCAGCAGACTGGCAAACGCGTTTGAATGAACTGACGCAAGACATCTTTGCGCTTGCACCCATGGCGGCCGAGGAAACCAAGAAATCCATCCATGAAATTGCCACTGGCCTGGCCGATGAAGCCACGCTGCGCGCACGCGTAGAGCGAAGCAGCCTCAGCGAGGACTTTGCGGAAGGGCGCGCTGCGTTTGCTGAAAGGCGTAAGCCGGTTTTTCGGGGGAAGTGATTTCAGGTCTTGCTTTTGAATAGCGTGCAAGGCTCAAACCTTCTGCGCTAATTTCGGGTTGGCGCCCCAACATCACATCGGTCAGGTATTGGCCCGAACCGCACGCCATGGTCCAGCCCAAAGTGCCGTGTCCCGTATTCAAATACAAGTTGCGCAGTGCGGTGCCGCCCACAATGGGTGTGCCATCGGGTGTCATGGGGCGCAGGCCCGTCCAAAACTGCGCTTGGGCCACATCGCCACCTGGAAACAAGTTGTTGACCACCATTTCCAAGGTGGCGCGGCGCTTGGGATTCAAGCGCAAATCAAAGCCACTGAGCTCGGCCATGCCGCCCACGCGAATGCGTTGGTCAAAGCGAGTGATGGCAATCTTGTAGGTCTCGTCCAGTACCGTCGACACAGGGGCCAAGGCCTCATTCACCAACGGAATGGTGAGAGAGTAGCCTTTGACAGGATAGACGGGAATGTCGATGTGCAAGCTTTGCATTATTTGACGGCTGTAGCTGCCCAGTGCCAGCACATAGTGGTCTGCGCGCAGAAGTTCATGGTCAGGCCCCGCCAGCTGAATGCCTTGAATTGACTGGCCGTCGGACAAGATGCGCTCCACGGATTCACCGTAGCGAAATTTCACGCCCAATGCTTTCGCCATTTCAGCCAGTTGCAAGGTGAACAAACGGCAATCACCGGTTTCGTCGTTTGGCAAACGCAGGCCACCCAGCAAGCCGCCTTCATGCGACTCGCATGCATGGTGCAAACCAGGCTCCACTCTCAGGAGGCCTTCGCGGTCTAGCAATTCATAAGGCACACCACACTCTTTCAAGACTTCAATGTCGCGCGCGACGGCATCCAGTTGCGATTGTTTGCGAAACACTTGCAGCGTGCCGCCAGTGCGATGTTCATAAGCGATGCCTGTGTCGGCGCGCAACTGGCGCAAACAGTCGCGGCTGTATTCCGACAAACGCATCATGCGTTCTTTGTTCACGCTGTAACGCGCATCGGTGCAATTGCGCAGCATTTGCATCATCCACTGTGCCTGGAACAAGGTGCCATCAGGGCGAATGGCCAAGGGCGCATGCTTTTCAAACAACCACCTCAACGCTTTGAGTGGAATGCCGGGGGCCGCCCAGGGGGTGGCATAGCCGGGCGATATTTGCCCTGCATTGGCAAAACTGGTTTCTTCAGCAGCTTGGGGCTGACGGTCAATCACTGTGACATCCACGCCCGCGCGGGCCAAGTAATAAGCGGTGGTGATGCCAATGACGCCACTTCCCAAAACGATGGTTTTCATTCGGTTTCCTTGTTTATCACAATGAAATCGAAGTTTATGTAAGCTTATTCAAGAAATTTTGCTGATTTTTATAGAAATTTAAGTTAAATTAACTGAAAACAACTCTGATCACCACTGCGTCCAGAAAAAATGGCTGACCTCGACCGAATTGACCGAAAAATCCTCGACATCTTGCAGCGTCAGGGGCGCATTTCCATGACGGAATTGGGTGAGCAAATTGGCCTCTCAACATCGCCCTGCGCCGAGCGGGTCAAGCGCATGGAACGCCAAGGTGTGATTACCGGGTATCACGCGCGCATCGATCCCAAAGCGGTGGAGAAGCCCTTGCTGGTGTTTGTCGAAATCACGCTCACCACCAAATCGGGGGAGGTCTTTGACCAAGTGCGCAATCAAATTGCCAACATGCCCGAAGTGCTGGAGTGCCACTTGGTTTCTGGCAGCTTTGATTACTTGGTCAAAGCGCGCTTGAGTGCCATGACGCAGTACCGCGATTTGCTCAGCAGCATCTTGAACCAAATCCCGGTGCCCTCCCAGTCACACAGCTATGTGGTGATGGAGGAAGTGAAAGAGTCTAGCTACATCACCGTCTGAGGCGACGGTGATGCAGTGGTTGCGTTAAAACTTCAGGCGTTGGCCCAGCGCCTGAAAGCGGCGGCCCCACGCTTCGCGTGACAGCTCAATGCTGTCATAAAAACTGGGGATGATGAGCAAAGTCAGAATGGTGGACGTGATGGTGCCGCCGATGATGGCCACAGCCATGGGACGGTAAAACTCACCGCCTTCACCCACACCAATTGCCACAGGCAACATGCCGGCAATCAAGGCAAAGGTGGTCATGATGATGGGGCGCAAGCGTTTGCGACCCGCCGTCATGAGTGCCTCTTCGCGTTCGACGCCTTCTGCCTCTAGGGTGCGTGCGGCATCTAGCAGCAGGATGGCATTTTTTGCCACCAAGCCCATCAACATGATCACACCAATGAGGCTCATGAGGTTGAGCGTGCCACCCGTGATCAGCAATGCCAGCACCACCCCAATCAGGGACAAAGGCAATGAGAACATCACCGCCAATGGCGCGGAAAATGAACCAAATTGCATCACCAAAATGAAGTACATGAGGCCAATGCCAGAGATGAGTGCAATGCCCATTTCAGTGAACACTTCTTGCTGGTCTTTGGATGCGCCATCGAGCTCAATGCCATAACCTTCTGGGAAGTTGATGCTTTTGGCCAACTTCACGGCATCTGCTGTGACCTCGCCAGAGGAGCGGCCTTGCACGTTGGCCGACACGCCAATGGTGCGTTTGCCATCGGAGTGTTCAATTTTGGAAGGTGCTTTGCCCATGGAAACTTTGGCAATTTGTGCCAAGGGCACCACCGTGTTCATGCCGCTGACCGTGATGGGCAGACGCTCTATGTTGGCCACGCTCATGCGATCTTCAGGTGCCAAACGAACGGCCACATCACGCGACTCACCCGTGGGGTCGACCCAATCACCCACTTCAATGCCGGCAAAGGCCACCCGCATTGCATTGGCTGTGTCGGTGACAGAAATGCCCAAGGAATTGGCCAGGCCGCGGTCCAGTTCAATTTGTAATTCGTTTTGCGGATCCTGCTGTGACAAGCCCACATCGACGGCACCAGGCACTTGACGCAGTTGCGCCATGAAGTCGCTGGTGATGGCCAGCAACTTGCGCGAATCGGTGCCACTGAAACGGATTTGCACAGGCTTGGCAGCGCCGTTAGACAGGTCGTCGAGCACGGTGTATTCGGCACCCACCAATTGCGAGGTGCGTTGACGCAGTTCAATGGCAATGTCTTGGGCCGTGCGTTTGCGATCTGTACTTTTACCAATGTCAACGTAAATGCGGCCACCGGTGGGATTGACATAGCTGTTGGTGGCTTTGGTTTCAGGCAGCGTGCGCGCCATCACAGCGGCAGCCTCCAGCTTCATGCGAGAGTATTCCAAGTTGCTGCTGGCGGGTGAGCGCACATCAATGGCCAGCGTTTTGCCGTCTGATTTGGGCAAGAAGCTGGAGCCGCCAAACTTCACTTGCAAGAAGATGGCGCTGAAAAAACTGATGACTGCAAATGCAATCATCCAACGGCGATGGTGCAAGGCCCATGCAATCACATTGCCATAGCGGTCGGCCTGATGGTCAAACCATTCGTTGAATTGTTGCAACTTCAAGCTGATGCCTTTTTTAGGCTTGAGGTGTTCACCGGGAGGGTCGCCCCAGTATGCTGAGAGCATCGGGTCGAGTGTGAAAGAGATCAGCAAGCTGACCAACACAGAGGCCACCACCGTGAGGCCAAAGGGCCTGAACCACTCGCCAGATACGCCCGGCATGAAGCCCACCGGAATGAACACTGCGACGATTGAAAATGTGGTGCCCGCCACAGCCATGCCAATTTCGGCGGTGCCGTTCAAGGCCGCGGTGCGTCTGTCCGCACCGCGCTCCATGTGACGTACGATGTTTTCTCGCACCACAATGGCATCGTCAATGAGTACACCAATGGCCAAGGACAAACCCAACAAGCTCATGAAGTTGAGCGTGAAGCCACTGAGCCACACAGCAATGAAAGCCGTAATGACCGAGGTTGGCAAAGACAAGGCTGTGATGAGCGTAGAGCGCCATGAGTTCAAGAACACGTAGACCACAAAAATGGTGAGACCCGCGCCAAAAATAAGCGCATCCACTACGTTGTTCAAACTGTTTTGGGCTTCTGTGCCACCGTCTTGGGTGATTTCAATTTGCGTGCCTTGTGGCAAGCTTTTGTTGATCTCAGCCACCAAGGTCCTCACCTTGTTGGCAACGCCTACGGTAGAGGCATCGCGTGAACGGGTAATCGACAAGCCCACATTGGGCTTGCCACTGCGAACGCTCAAGGTGGTGAGGTCGGCAAAGCCATCGGACACTGTGGCCACTTGTCCCAAGCGGATCAGCTCGTTGCCGCTGCGTTTGATCACAATTTGATTGAATTCTGCAGGTGTTTCAATGCGGCCCAACAAACGGATGCTTTGGTCCTCTAATGCCCCTCGAATTTTGCCAACAGGCGCTGCGGCGTTTTGAGTGCGCAGCGCATTGACCACTTCAGTGACAGACAAATTCACTTCACGCAGCTTTTGGGCGTGCAACAAGACGCTGAGTTCGCGTTTGAGGGCGCCATTCACATTGACTTGGGCCACACCGGCAATGCCGCGAAACTTATCAGCCACTTGGTCTTCAGCAATGCGCGAAATTTCTGCGTGACTTTGGCTGGAAGAGGACAAAGCCAATTGCATGATGGGCTGGGCAGAGGGGTCGATGCGCAAAATGACCGGCTCGCGTATTTCGGTTGGCAATTTGTAACGAACTTTGCCGATGGCGTTGCGCACCTCGTCAGTGGCTTCCACCATGTTCTTTTTAAATTCAAAGAACACCATCATGTTGGCATTGCCTTCGTTGGCAGTGCCACGTAAGTCTTTGATGCCATTGACCGATTGCAAGGCTTTTTCAACCCGGTTCAGCACTTCGCGCTCTACCGTGTCGGGCGATGCGCCCGGATAGTTGATGTCGATCACCAACAAGGGCATGTCGACATCGGGAATTTGATTGACTTTGAGTTTCTTCAATGCCATGAGCCCAACGGCCATGAGCATGAGCAAAATGACGATCGTGACGACCGGCTTCTTAACGCTGAAGTTGGACAAAAACATGGTTTATTGACCCACTTTGGCGGCGGTATCAGCCCGCAGTGTGAAGGTTTGACCGTCCTTCAATGAGCTGCCAGAGTTGCGCAGCACCTTGTCGCCAGCGGCCAAACCAGATGTGACGACCCATTCGCCCAAGCGAGTGTCGCGGTCACCCAATTGAATGGCGCGTTTCACAATTTTGGTGCCATCTAAAACCCAGGCAAAGACCTTGTCACCTTCACGCCGCAAGCTGCTCTCGGAAATCATGACGGCTGGCTTGGTGAGTGTTTCCACCACGCCTTCAGCATACAGGCCCACCACCGGCGGGCGGTCTTTGCTGTTGATTTCCACAATGACAGAAACTTGGCGGGTGATGGGATTGGCCGCACTATCGATGCGCTTGACGATACCGCGGCTGCCCAGTTGGTCACCACTTTGTGCCACGCCATTGATGCGAAAGCTGACACGCTGTCCCACTTTGAGCACGCCCATTTGGTCGGCAGACACTTGACCTTCAAAGCGCATGCTGCTGGGATCGATCACTTGGATCAACTCTTTACCGATTTGGGCTGTGTCGCCTGCAGACGCTTTGCGCGCACTGACCACCCCATTGAATGGGGCGCGCACTTCTGTGCGTTCCAATTGTTGTTTGGCCGCGGCTACGCGTGCTTTGCTGGCCACATGTTCGCTTTGCGCCGCATTGCGCTTGACCTCAGATTCTTCGAGGCCCTGCATGGACACCATGCCCTGGGCTTGCAATGATTTGATGCGTTGGAATTGGCGTTCGGCACCGTCCAGCGATTGGGCGGCTGCACGCAAGGATTCTTGTGCTGAGCTGAGGTTGTCACGCAACACACTGCCGTCTAGGGTGACCAGCAAATCACCTTTGCGAACGGGCTCGCCATTCTCCTTGTGGACCTTGACCACCATGGCGCTGACTTCGGCGCGTAAATCGGCGCGCAATTCGGGTTGCAATGAGCCAGAAATGACGGGGCCAGTACCGTGCTCTGAGGTGCCCAGTTGCAAGATGTCTTCATTGCCCAAGCTGAGGGCCACACTTTCGGCTGCCTTGTCGGCACTGACATCGGGTTTTTGACAAGCCACCAAAGTGCTACCAATGCACACGCAGGCAATCAAAGACAAAGCAAAGGGATAACGACCCAAACGAGGGGAACGCAACATGGGAACTCCGATTAGGAAAAAAGTTCCCGAATTACATCATGAAAAGTTATTTTCTGGCTGTTTATAGGCTTGTTCGAAGGGACCAAATTTCGGGGAACAAGACCACGTCCAACATCTTTCGCAGGTAACTCACGCCGCCTGTACCGCCTGTGCCACGTTTGAAGCCAATCACACGCTCCACGGTGGTGAGGTGCCTGAAGCGCCACAGTCTGAATGCATCCTCCAAATCGGCCAGTTCCTCACCCAGTTGATACAAGTCCCAGTGTTGTTTGTGGTTGCGGTAAACCACCAGCCAGGCGTCTTCTACGTGAGGGTTGGCGGCATAGGGCTGGCGCCAGTCTCGGTCAAGGTAATTGGCAGGGACGGGCAATCCACGGCGGGCCAAGAGTTTCAAGCTCACGTCGTACAAAGATGGCGCGATATAGGCCTTCTCGACAATGTCATGCAGATCGGGGCGATGCGCATGGGGCATGAGCATGGCCGCATTTTTATTGCCCATCGAGAATTCAATGCAACGGTATTGCCAACTTTGAAAACCACTGGATTGGGCCAAATAAGGCCGGATGGCGCTGTACTCTGGCGGTGTCATGGTGGCCAAGACATCCCAGGCATGCACCAGTTGCGCCATGATCTGCGACACGCGTGCCAACATCTTGAAGGCGTCAGGCAAATCGTCTTGTTCAATGTGTTGAATGGCTGCGGTCAATTCGTGCAGCATGAGCTTCATCCACAGCTCGCTGGTTTGGTGCTGCACGATGAACAACATTTCGTTGTGATCGGGCGACAGCGGCTTTTGCGCATTCAAGATGGCGTCGAGTTGCAAGTAATCGCCGTAGCTCATCGATTGGCTGAAATCCAATTGTGCTTTCTCGTCACGCACAATTTGAGCGGTGCTTGCATCACCAGTGAGGTCTGACGACGAGGCCGCTGAAGAAGCGCCGGGGTTGAAGGGGCATCCAGACATGGTGGGTACTTTCAGGTTTCAGGTCACGGCGTGTTTTTGAGAGAAGCGGGCTTGCTGCCACTCTTGCGTGTCCATCACTTCTTTCAAGTGACGCACGGCATGCCACACATCGGCATGGCCTAAGTACAAAGGTGTCAGTCCAAATCGCAGAATGTCTGGGTGTTGCTTGCCATCGCCCGCTCTGTAGTCGCCAATGACGCCCCGTGCAATGAGGGCTTGCACAATGGCATAGGCGCCTTCGGCGCGAGTCAAACTCACTTGCGAACCGCGCAAGTTGTCTTGCTCGGGGGTGGCCATGCCAAAGCCATGCTCGCTCAATTGGGTTTTGACCAAGTGCATGAAGAGGCCTGTGAGGGCCAGTGATTTTTGGCGAAGAGCCTTCATGCCGCCCAGCTTTTCTGCTTCCAAAAACGCGTCCAAGCCTGTGTCGAGTGCCGTCAAACTCAAGATGGGCTGAGTACCACATTGATAACGGGTGATACCTGCGGCGGGTTTGTAATCGGGTGTGAATTCAAAGGGCGCTGCATGGCCCCACCAGCCCGTAAGGGGTTGCCAAAAGCGATCGGTGTGTTTGGGGTTGACCCATACAAAGGCAGGTGCACCAGGGCCACCATTCAGGTACTTGTAGCCGCAACCGACCGCAAAGTCGGCATGGCTGCCATTTAAATCGACAGGCACGGCACCTGCGCTGTGTGCCAAATCCCAAACTGTTAATGCGCCAACGGCGTGCGCTTTTGCGGTCATGTCTTGCATATTGAGCATGGCACCCGTACGGTAATTCACATGCGTCAACATCAACACAGCCACGTCCTTTTGGAGGGCTGTTTGAAGTTCTTCGGCTTCGACCAGTTTGAGTTGATAGCCGCGCTCTTTGCACAGCGCTTCTGCAATGTAGAGATCGGTTGGAAAGTTGGTGCGCTCACTCAGGATGATGTTTTTTTCGGGGTGATCTGCCTTGGCAATGGACAAGGCCGCGCTGAGGACTTTGAACAAGTTGATGGAGGTACTGTCGGCCGCCACCACTTCATCATCTTGGGCGCCAATCAGTTTGGCAATTTTGTTGCCGACTTTGAGGGGCAGTTGAAACCAACCTGCAGTGTTCCAGCTTTTGATCAGGTCAGTGCCCCATTCTTGCGTTACCGCTTGCGCAACGCGCGATGGCGTGGCTTTGGGCAAGACCCCCAAAGAGTTGCCATCCAAATAAATGACGCCGTCGGGCAATTGAAACAAATCTCGCAGAGAACGCAAGGGGTCTTGTTGGTCTAAGGCTTGGCATTCTGAAAGGGTTTGGGGTGTCATGTTCAAAGTTCTCGGAGGATGGCGCGAACCGGGCTGGCGTCCGCGTTCATAAGTTTGAGGGGCAGGGCAATCAGTTCGTAATCGCCTTCTTGAATGTTGTCTAGCTGCAAGTTCTCCAACACGCGCATGTTGCGAAGGCGGATGACTTGGTGGCTGTCTAAAGTCTTGCTATTGGCGGGATCAATGCTGGCGCTGTCGATCCCAATCAGTTTCACGCCTAGATCTGCCAAGGCCATTAAGGTCTCGGGGGCAAAGGCCGTGAGTTGGGTGTCGAAATGATCGACTGGAAAAGTTTGATAAGTCCTGACCAATACCCGCTCGGGCAGGTCTTGAAGTCGATGGGCCAGATGTTGCAGGGTGATCAGCGGCCCAAGGTTGATGGCGTGAATGACTCTGCAAGGTCCGATGAAAGTGTGCAAATCAACTTGGCCAATGGCCACGCCTGATGGGTCGTAGTGCAAAGGCGCATCAGCGTGCGAACCCACGTGGGGCGACAACGTGATGGCGCTCACATTGACGGGACATTCGTCAGAAATTTGCGCGGACCAATTCAATTGGAAAGGCGTGTCGCCCGGAAAGACCGGGCTACCAACATCGATGGGTGGGGAAATGTCCCAAATTTTTTTCATGAGGCGCAAAGATAGCGCGCTCTCGAATTTATGGTGTCGGTTATATCCAACAAATGCACAAATATCTCGCTTCAGACGCCTATTGCAGTTCGTCGTAAACTTGCCAGCATGATTTTGACGCCTGATTCTTGGCAAGCCATCCAATTGACCGTGGCTTTGGCCACTTCAACCACCGTGATCTTGCTGATCTTGGCCACGCCGTTGGCTTGGTGGCTGTCTCAAACGCAGTCTGCATGGCGCGCACCTGTTCATGCGCTCGTGACCCTGCCCTTGGTGCTGCCGCCTTCCGTTTTGGGTTTTTATTTGCTCATTGTGATGGGGCCCCAAGGACCCTTGGGTCAATTGACGCAAGCAATGGGCTGGGGTGTTTTGTCCTTCACTTTCACCGGCTTGTTGATCGGCTCTATTTTGTTTTCTTTGCCATTTGCCGTGCAGCCTTTGCAACACGCTTTCGATGCCATTGGTTCAAGACCGATGGAAGTAGCGGCCACGTTGCGGGCCAGCCCCCTCGATGCTTTCTTTTCAGTGGCCTTGCCTTTGGCCAAGCCCGGCATGGTGACGGCTGCTATTTTGAGCTTTGCGCATACCGTGGGTGAGTTTGGTGTGGTGCTGATGATTGGCGGCAATATTCCTGGCAAGACTCGTGTGGTGTCGACAGAAATTTATGGCCATGTTGAGGCCATGGAATATGCGCAAGCGCATGTGTTGGCAGCAGGGATGTTGGCCTTCTCATTCGTGGTGTTGTTGGTGTTGGCTTTGATGAACCGTCGTCAACGGCAGGTGGTATGAACAGCATTCATCTGCAAATTCAATTGAACCGTTCAGCTTTCATGTTGGACGTCGACCTGCAATTGCCGGGGCAGGGCATCACCGCTATTTTGGGTGCTTCAGGGTCTGGCAAAACAACATTGCTGCGGACTGTTGCTGGTTTAGAAAAAAATCAGCAAGGTCGCATTCAAATTGGCGCGCACGTTTGGCAAGACACGCAGCAGGGCATTGACTTGCCTACCTGGCAACGGCCCTTGGGCTATGTGTTTCAAGAATCAAGCTTGTTGCCTCATCTCACTGTGAGTGACAACTTGAACTTCGGCTTGAAGCGCGCATTGAAGACTTCAGGCAATGCGCAGCCTGATGCAGCCAAAGCACTGCAAGCCTCCATCGAGCTCTTGGGTATTGGCAATTTGCTACAACGCATGCCTGATCAGCTTTCTGGCGGAGAGCGTCAGCGCGTCGCCATTGCCAGGGCCATTGCCATGCAACCTCAATTGCTGTTGATGGACGAGCCCTTGGCATCACTGGATGCAGCGCGTCGCCAAGAGATTTTTCCTTGGCTTTCAAAGCTGCGTGATGAACTCAAGATGCCGATGTTGTACGTCACGCATTCAGCAGATGAAGTCGCACGTTTGGCAGACCATTTGGTGGTGCTCGACAAGGGGAATGTCAAAGCGCAAGGTCCGGTGAGTGCCGTGCTGACGCAGGTGGTGAACCCTGTTGTGGTGGGTGAAGATGCTGGCGCCTTGATTGCAGGGCACATTGGCCAGGTGGATAAGCAATGGCATTTGTCGCGCATCGACTTTGAGGGCGGTTGTGTTTGGATGCGCGATGCAGGGCTGCCTGTCGGCAAAGCGGTGCGCATTCGCATCTTGGCGCGTGATGTCAGTTTGGCCACGTCCGAGCCACAAAACACCAGCATTCAAAACCAGCTGCGTGGAACCATTCAAAGCATCACGCCCGATGCGCATCCGTCGCAGGTGCTGGTGGTTTTGAAGTGCGGCGCTGAAGAGGTGATGGCCCGCGTCACAAAGCGTGCGGTGGACGAGCTAGGCCTGCTGGTAGGCCAGCCAGTGTGGGCGCAAGTGAAGTCTGTGGCTCTGGTGGCTTGAGCAGTCTGATTAGATGGCCTCAAACCAGTTTTCAAGTTTGAGTTTTGGTACACGCACAAACTCTTTGATGTTGTGGGTCACCAACGTGCCGTCAATGCTCAGGGCATGTGCTGCAATCAAGCTGTCCATGGGTCCTACCGACAGGCCTTGTTTTTCTAATGAAGCTCGCAGATCTGCATAAAACCAGAGGCACTGGCTGTCGAATGGAAGAATCTGCATTGGCGCCAAAAACATGTCTAGAGCTTTTCGATTCTTGTCAGACCCGGATTTGGCCACGCCATATGCTAATTCGGAAGCAGCAATGCTGCTAATACCGACTTCGCCGGCTTTGTACTTGCGGAATCTTTCGAGTACGTTGGGAGGTCGATTGTTGATGATGTAGATACACGTGTTGGTGTCTAGCAAAATCACAATAAAACCTCAGGGCGAATTTGATGTTCAGGCTGCTGTCGCTCTATCTTGAAGTCTGGCTCGAAAGCGTTCAATGCCACTTCAATCGTGACCCAGGGATCTTCGATTGGCATCAATAAAACGCCTTCACCCACACGTTTGATCACGACTTCTTTGGCATTGAATCGGTATTCCTTTGGGAGGCGAACAGCCTGACTGCGTCCCGTCTGAAATATTTTTGCAATGTCCATGTTGGCTCCTGTGGGTGTTCATTGTTGGTATATACCAATGATATGCATCATATGTCACTTCACTTGAAGTCGGCCATACATTGCCTTGCTATGCCATCTTTATATGACGTATATGCATAAACAAACAACAAATGATTCGTTTGAGTTTTGAAGAAGGGCTTGGACAATCGCGTCCTCACTCTTTTGAGACGCATCATGAACAAAATCAAATCCATTGCCGCCGCCACCTTGCTGGCCGTTTCTGGCCTCAACGTTTCAGCCCAAACTTTGCTGAATGCCTCCTATGACGTGGCCCGCGAGTTTTACAAAGACTACAACGCCGCGTTCGTTGCCAATTACAAAAAGACCACGGGCAAAGACATCAAGATTGACCAAGCCCATGGTGGCTCTAGTGCCCAAGCTCGCGCTGTGAATGATGGCTTGGATGCCGACGTGGTGACCATGAACACCACCACCGACATCGACTTTTTGGCCAGCAAAGGCATTGTGGCTGCCGATTGGACCAAGAGATTCCCACACAGCGCATCGCCCACCAGCTCCACCATGTTGTTCTTAACGCGCAATGGCAATCCGAAAAATATCAAAGATTGGGATGACTTGATCAAGCCAGGTATTCAGGTCATTGTGGTCAATCCTAAAACCGGTGGCAACGGCCGCATGGCCTATATGGCGGCATGGGGATATGTGCGCAAAAAAGGTGGCAGCGAAGCAGACGCAGCAGCATTTGTGGCCAAGCTCTACAAAA
>JACCDQ010340381.1_pt1 | contig 20031 bp, 10 predicted proteins | sample 7446031 | NCBI WGS metagenome assembly JACCDQ01 (sample SAMN15323442, study PRJNA562643) | freshwater metagenome | isolation source: river surface water | place: USA:Blue River Watershed | collected 2017-08-17
CTAAAGCCTCGTATGTTTCCTTGACCAATTCCAAGAAGTCAAAGCTGCGGATGTCTAGCGGAATGCGTTCGAGTTCGAGTTTGGTGAGCTGATCGAGGTCTTCGAGGATGTGCGTCATGCGCTCTGTTGACTTAGAGGCGCGTTCTAAAAACGTTTTGAGGATAGCGGGATCTTCCATACCGCCGTCGAGCAAAGAATCTATATAGCCTTGAATAGAAAAGACCGGTGTCTTGAGTTCATGCGCTAAATTGCCTAAAAACTCTTTTCTAAAGGCTGCTTGTTCTTTGAGTTTTTCGATTTCTTGGTTGCGTTTTTGCTTCCATTCTTTGACATCTTGTTCGCCTTGAGCAACCAGTTCATCAATAGATTGGTCTTTGCGCTGCTCGCTTTCTAAAGTCTGGATACTGCGGTAGATCAGGCTCATGCGGTACTGCAAAAAGCGCTTGATGATATAGTAAAAGATGGTATATGCAAAAATCCCGGAAACGAGCGGGATTAAAAAGAGCAGTGTATTGCTCAGGGTAACGAGTTGTAAATGGACAAACAGGGTGAAAAGAAAGGTCAGTACATAAAATAAAATACTGCCACTTAGGATCAGGAAACTAGGTCTAGCTTTTCTCACTTGTCATTGAAGGTATATCCGACGCCTTTTATGGTACGAATATACGCATCTCCGAGCTTTTCGCGCAATTTTCTGATGTGAACATCAATAGTGCGTTCACCAACGATTGTGTCGTTGCCCCATACAACTGCAAGAATTTGATCGCGGTTGAATACCTTTCCAGGTCTGCTTGCCAGAAGTTCGAGTAATTCGAATTCTTTTTTGGGCAATTGCAATTCTTTTCCCGCGAGCTCCACAACATAACGGTCGCGGTCGATGAGAATGTTGGTTGCGCCCTCTGCACCTTCTTTGTTTTTGAGTCGGCGTAAAAGCGATTCAATTTTACTGATTAACAAACGCGGTCTGATGGGTTTATTGATGTAGTCGTCTGCTCCTGCCTCAAAACCGGCTATTTGTGCGTAATCTTCGGTGCGCGCAGTCAAGAATGCAATGACTGGCTGAACCATATTCAAGTCTTTTCTGATGACCTGACAAGTCTCAATGCCGTCCATTTTAGGCATCATGACATCGAGTAAAATGAGCGATGGATTGATTTGTTGCACTAAACGCAGGGCTTCTATGCCATTGCTGGCTGTAAAAACTTTGTAGCCTTCTTTACGCACGTTGTACGATAAAAACTCTAAGATATCTGGTTCGTCGTCAACGATCAGTATGGTATGTCCTTTTGTGTTTTCCATCGTTAGTTTTGTTTAAAAAAAGAGGGAGCTTTTAAAACCCCCTCTTGATTTGTTTGTCAATTATTTACGAATCATGAGGTGTTTGATACCTACCTGATTGGTATTGATCAGTTGAACTGTGTAGCTTCCTGCTGCAAGGTCGCTTACATTCACAGGATGTAGTATAGCACCAACTTCAGTGATTTGCGCTGTGTAAACTAAACGACCTGTTGCGTCAGTAATGTTTAAAATTCCAATTGAGTTGTTTTCAAAAGCAACCAAAACTTGCTCAGCGGCAGGGTTTGGGTATACCGTGAAATCCAAAGCTTTTGCCTCTTCCATGCCGACCTCGATTGAGATTTCGAAAGAAGTTGTGCTTGTGCAGTTTCCGTTGATAGCAGTAAGTATTACTGTATACGCACCGTTTGCAGCATAAGCATGTGCAGGAGCCGTAGCTGAAGAGTTGGTAAAGTCACCGAAATCCCAAGAGTAAGCTGTTGCACCTGTAGACGTGTTGGAAAAAGTAACTACGTTGCCAGCAGTTGTGAATGATCCTGCAGCGGTAGGGGTTGTCGTAAAGGTAATGTTGGTCGTTGCAGATTGTCCAACGCCGTTACATGCATTTGCATTTGTAACCGTTACGTATATGTCGGCAGTGGCACTTACCTGGATACTTTGTGTGGTTTCACCTGTAGACCACAAATAAGAATCAGCTGCAGATGCGGTAACCGTTACCACATCACCAGAACACGCTTGTGTGCTAGATGCGCTGATAGTTGGAGCTGGAGCGTTAGAAACGTTCACAGAAATAGGTGTAGATACACTTGAACAACCGTTTGCATCGGTTACAGTTACTGAATAGTTACCTGTAGTTGAAACAGTGATGGTTGAAGTGGTGGCATTGGTAGACCAAGTATTGCCGCTTGTAGCGCTAGAAGTAAGATCCACAGAACCACCGGTACAGAAAGAAGTAGAACCACTTGTAGTGATTACCGGAGTAGCTGGAAGTGCATTAACAACAACTGTAATTGCTGCACGCATACTTTCGTCGTTGTTCGCGTTTGCTTGAGAAACGTAGTAAGTATAAGTACCAGCAGTAGTTGTGCTTGGTACCGGAGCTGTTGTGGTGTATGTTCCACCAGTTGCTTGGGTATACCAACGAAGGGTGTTACCTGTCAGCGCTGTTGCAGCCAAAGCAGTAGCTGTTGCACCTTGGCAGTAAGTAAAGCTATTTGTAGCAACTACAGGTGTGGCAACTGAATAAAATTTAGCATTCATGAAGTTACCGTTAGCAGCAGCAACTGATCCAGCTGCCAAACGTGCATCTGGTGTAACGCCAAGTGCTGGAAACAAGTTCACCCAATTGATTTGAGCAAGTGTTGCTGTTGTGTCGTTTCCATCTGGGCCCATGAAAGAAAGGTAGAACGCTGCTGTTGAAGCTGCACCTCCGGAAGTCCCGGCATTGTAAATTGTATTTGTATTAGCAGTAAAGTTGCTTAATGAATTGTGACCAAAAACAAGGGTATCGCCGTTTACATTGTTTACAACAGGTGTACCTTCGATAGAAAGTCCTTTTTCCCAACCAGTTACAAGTGTATTGAAAACAGAAGTAGCTGTATTTCTGCGCAAGCGGAAAGCTTTTTCAAATTTTTCTCCAACAGGAAGCGCAATAGTACCATTTCCTTTCGGACCAACTAGCGTACCGTTAGAGAAGATAGGTGCTGTTTTTGGTTGTGCTGTAGATCCAGCGGCGTCGTTGTCAGATTCAAAAGAGTTGGAGTCACCAGCAGCATCTGACAAATCTTTGTCTCGGATGGAAAGGAAGAACTGAACTTTTCCTCTGTAACCAAAATCTGTATCGAAGTCGTCATCAAGACCGCGGTAGGCGATGAGGTGTTTGCAATTGACTGTTCCGCCAAACCACTCAAATGAGTCGTCGCCAGAGAAGGATACCTGAACGTAATCTACAATGGTCTGATTTCCAACAGAGCCAAATGTAACGCCATTGATTTCTTTATTCGGCTCGAGGGCAATTCCAGCAAATTCAACACGCACATAACGTAAAATACCTGAATTATCATTGTCGAAATTACCACCAAATTGAGAATCTGTTGTTGGTACAATTCCTTCGATGTTTGCAACACCACCAGGTTGGTTGTTCTTAGCCAAACCTAATAGGACCAAACCACCCCAGTCACCTTCGCTTCTCGCACCAACTGCTTCATTAGAAGTGAATACTATTGGGTTAGCGGCCGTTCCGTCTGCAATGATCTTGGCACCTCTTGTAATGAGTAATGTACCTTGTGTGAGTTTATCGCCGCGGATGATGGTTCCTGGAGCAATTGTTAAAGTTGCGTTGTTTTTGACATATACTTTGTTCATGAGCTTAACCACACCACTCCATGTTGTGTTTGTGGTGATGTCGGCAGAAACAGTAGTTACTGTTGCTGGGTAAGCTGTGTTTTCAGGGTCAAAATTTGCCCAGTTTGACGTCCAGTCTGTTGCAGGTGTGTTGTCAGTTACTGGAAATGCACCGCGGTAGGTTGTCGGTGTCCAGAAGGCATCCTGAGCCAAGGCAACAGAGCCAAGACAAAGGGCAGTTAAAAGGGTGTAAAGTTTTTTCATCTTTTTTTATTTTTTTCTGATACAAAGTTCATGCGTAATCGGGCGGGTCAAGTTATAGCTCCCTTAAGTTTGCTTTAAATGTGTGTTAAGCATTTGGAACAATTCCTTAACATTGACTTGTTAGAACTTGTATTTGAAGCTCAGTGTGATGGTCTGGCCAAAGGTGATTTCTTGCCATGCGCTATCCACTCCTTTCTCGTAACGTTTGTTCTTATTGATATCTTGGAAGAATACCAAGTCTTGCGCAAGCAAGTCGGAACAGTTCAGTTTGAGCTCGTATTTCTCTTTCCATGTCTTGCCAATTTGGAAGTCGAGAACGTGGCGTCCATTTTCCCAAACACTTGGTTCTTGAATACTACCCGCAATAGCAATGCGCTGCCCAACATAGTTGTATGAGAAATTCACAACAAGGTCTTTTTGACTTTCGTAGAAGAGACCTACATTCAAGATGTACGGAGACTGACCCTGTAGTGGTCTTGTTGATCCAGGATATTCTTCGAGGCCTGCAAATGCGCTGAGGTCAGCAGCTGAGCGGATCAAAGAGGCATTGGTATAGAATGTAGTTCTGGAGAAAACAGAATTGGAATCTGTACGGTTCATCCAGCCTAAATTCATGCGGTACTCGAGTTCCGCTCCGTAGCTTGTTGCCTTTGCAATGTTATTGAAATACAATTCAGGTGTTCCAGACGTTCCTGTTCTGAGCAACAACTCTATCGGATTTTCAAAAGTTTTGTAAAAACCAGACACACTGATTACCTGGCCCTTTCCAGGGAAGTATTCCACGCGGGTATCGTAGTTATTGATAGTGGCGCGCTTGAGTTGCGGATTCCCAGACGCTAAGTTGTCGTTGAGGAAGTTATAAAAAGTAAACGGCGCTAATTCGCGGAACTCTGGGCGGCTAACCGTGCGTGCTGCACTAGCTCTCCATTGAAAGCGCGTAGTGAATTTGTAGGTAAGATTAATTGAGGGCAAGAGGTCAATAACGGTGGTATCTAGATATTTATCTGCATTGGAACCAAACTCAACGTAATGAAACTTTTGTTGGTAGGCCTCTGCGCGCACACCACCTACAACGCGAAGCTTGCTGAACACTTTCGTATCGATCATGGCATAAACGGCGTTGAGTAAAGAGGAGGCATCATAGCTATCATCTACGTTTGTACCTTCCTCTAGCTTGAAGCCTCCATCGCCATTGGCCATTAAGCCAAGGTTTTCGCTAGAAAAAATTTGGTCCGCTGGTAGCAGCAATAAATTGGAATTAAAAGAAGATGATCCTGCTGGGTCGTATTTTGAAAAGCCGAGGTTACGCGCTGCAAAGTCACGCCCTCTGTACTGATGGAAGCCCCCAAATTTGAGGTAATTTTTGGAGTCGTCTCCGCCAACTTGCTTACTGAGGTCATAGCGCGCACTGGCAATATTTTCAGACATAGTGGACCAAAACATATTCCCAGCACCGAGTGTAGAAATATCGTTGTTCTGAATGACTGCAAAATAAGGTAAAGTGGTATCTACTTGCTGATAAACCATGCGACGCAAAAATGGAATATCGCGTTTCACGTTGCTGTAACCAACCGTCCAGTTGAATTTCCAGTCGTCTTTGAAGTCGTGTTTTCCGAGTAATTGCGTGGTAAGCAAGTTGTTTTGGGTATACCAAATATTTGTAGAACGCTCGTTGTACATCGATTCGATATCCATGTCGCGCTTCCCTTGACGGGTGTTGACTTTGTCGTCGGAAGAAACCGAATACAAGGTCTTGAGTTGCAATTCCGTTTTTTTACTCAAGTCAAATTTCAAATTGAGCAATCCAGTGTTGAGAATTGATTTGGTGTAGGCAGAATCTTTGAGTTCATTTTTGGTGACAACTCCAGTAGCTTGTTCTTCAAACTCACGGCGCGTCACTAAGCTGAAATTGTTGGCGTTACTATATGAGTAAGCAAACACATAAGACAAGCTTTTTTTGTCTTGGAGTTTGATTTTATTGCCAACGCTGTATTGCAGACTACCGTTTGGCAAAGCGGTTCCGCGAGAAGTAGACCAATTGGAAGGGATCAATTTGGCAAGGTCGGCTTTTTGTTGTGCAGTTAAGGAGGCAAATTCAGCAGTGTTTGGCAATCCATTAGGAATGCTTCTCGCATTGGTGCCAAAGCCGGTGATATCAGTAGCTCCTCCGTTGTAGGTTTTGAAATCTTTTAGGGTACTGATGGTGTTGTAGCCCATACCGATTTGAATATTTTGAAATTTTTCTGATCGAGGCTCAACCGTTTTGATATCGATGACACCACCGGCAAATTCTCCAGGTAGTTCAGGTGTCGCACTTTTCATGATGAAAAGATTCTCGAGCATATTGGAAGGGAAAATATCAAAAGAAAAAGCCTTGCGGTCGCTTTCTGTACTTGGAAGCGGTGCGCCATTGATGAGTGCAAAATTGTAACGGTCAGAGAGTCCGCGAACAACTACAAATTTATTGTCCTGAACACTCGCGCCACTGACGCGTTTGAAAACCTGCGATACGCGTGTGTCAGGGGTCTTGATAAACGTATTTTTATTGATGCCGTCGACAACGCCTGCTTGATTGATCTGCATTTTAGTCACTTCCATGTCGCCTTTATTCTTATCCGATTTGCGCTCCACGCGGACATCTCCTGTGGTTTGTGACTTCGTCTTCAGAATGGCTAGCGTGTTTGCGGTCTGACCTTCTGCGACAATTATATTTTCAGACTTAAACGTTTCAAAACCTGGCGCCTTGATTTCAACTGTGTAGGTTCCGGCAGCCAATGCACTGAAAAGAAAAGTACCTTTTTCAAAATCAACGGTTGCTTTATTGACAGCGTTTAAACGCACGGTAAATTCTTTAACCGGGTTGTTGTTATCGTCCTGAATCGTACCTGAAATAGCACCTGTTTGTGCAGTTGCAGCGCTTGAAAAAAGTCCAACGATTAAAAAGGTGAGGGCAAGTGTAAAATACTTCATTTGTTAGCTTTAAATAATAGTGCAAAGGTCAAGTTGTATCTTGACGATTACATTAATCAAAGATTAATAAAGCATTAATAAGCCGTGCTCTTTTGTTAACATGGGCTTAACATTCAAGCCGAATACCTTGAAAAACAAAAGGGAGGCTTTTGGGCCTCCCTTTCTTGGTTCTGTTTTTTTTGTTTATTCAAAAACGATTTTCATCTCGACGCGTCGGTTTTTCTGGCGTCCTTCTGGCGTATCGTTGGTAGCGATTGGCTTGGTTTCGCCGAAGTAAAGTGTCAGCAAACGCGCTTCCTCAACGCCTTGACTGATCAGATACGCTTTGAGCGCCTCTGCACGTTTTTTGGAGAGTACTAAGTTGCCGTTGTCGTCACCGACGTTATCGGTATGGCCTGCAATTTCGAGTTTCCAGGTTGTTTTTTTCTTGAGCACTTCTGCAAGTTCGTTGAGCGAAGGTTTGGAGCTCTCAAAGATGATGTCTTTGCCCGATTCAAACTCGAGGTTGTCAAAGGCAGTTTTGAGTACTTCAATGACCGCTTGTTCAATAACTGGACAGCCTTTGTTGGTTTTCGGCCCCGGTGTGTTCGGACAGTCGTCGTCTTTGTCTAACAAGCCATCGGCATCGGAGTCTTTGTAAGGGCAGCCTTTGTTTGCTTTTGGCCCTGCGAGGTTCGGACATTCGTCGTCTTTGTCGAGCAAACCGTCGGCATCGGTGTCTGGCCAAGGACAGCCTTGATTTTCTTTCGGACCAGCTACTGTTGGGCAGTTGTCTACGTAGTCAAATAGGCCGTCGTTGTCTTGGTCAGGGCAGCCTTGATTTTCTTTCGGGCCAGCGTTTTCTGGGCAAACATCTTCGGCATCTGTAAGGCCATCGCCATCTTGATCCGGACAACCTTTCAAGGCTGCAATGCCGGCCACCGTTGGGCAAGCATCTTCTGAGTCGATGATTTTGTCGCCGTCGGTGTCTGGGCAACCTTTGAATTCCTTGAGGCCGGCCACCGTTGGGCAAGCGTCCTCAGCGTCAATGATTTTGTCGCCGTCGGTGTCTGGGCAGCCATTGAATTCTTTGAGACCAGCAACCGTAACGCAAGCATCTTCTGAATCTGGAATGCCATCGCCGTCGGTGTCTGGGCAGCCCAAGAAAGCCCAAGTGCCTGGTACATTTTTACACTCGTCCATTTTGTCGGAGACTTTGTCTTTGTCTTTGTCTTTGACGCGGTGGTATAATATAGGTAAGCGCAAGCCTGCGTAAAAATCAACGCCGCTGATTTCGCCTTTTGCACGCAGTAAATGCATGTCGTTCATGCCTAAAATGACGGGGCCGATGCGCGTGGCCAAGCCAGTGCGCAAGCCACTGTATTTGTTGTAGGCGATAGGGAAGTAAAGGCCGAAGTAAGGGCTGTCAAAACTTGGCGTTAGGGAGAGTTGGCTGGCTACGCTTACTTTGGTATCCTTGTTTTTAGGAATCATGTTCAGCATGGCGGTTGCGTTCACATAAAAGTAGCTCCAAATGTGGTAGTCTAGTTGCAAACTCATGGCTGTTGGCGTGCGCATGAGGTATGTTTGCGAGGGGTCTTGTAGCGAAACCCATTCAGCGTTGCCCGCAGCAGTAGACTCATTGATCAGGGAGTCGATGACCATATCAAAGGTTTCAAGGTCGGTTGAACTCTCAAAGCGGTGCAAGTCAAAAAGTGAGCTGGAATTCACCACAAAGTTGCGACTCAAGCCTCCTTTTGTAAATTTCATGCCGCCCATATCGAGCATCGAAAAACCTACGCGCGCCTTATATTTATTTTCGTTGCGCATCCAAAGGTCGGTTTTGCCGTCCATATCGTATTTGTATTTGGCGTAATTCGGGCGCCATTCGTATACTGCGCCTAAATCGAGTCCGAAGCCAATAGAACCCGGTTTGAGGTAGCTCGCTATATTATTTTGATCGATTTGGCCATTGACGCCAGCCGAAATGAAATCGCCAACTTCTTTTGAATAGCCATAGTCAAATGTGCCGGCTAAGTATTGTGAGGTGTCTTCGTTGATGAGGTTGTAACTAAAATCTTTGGTATGCACGTAAGCACTGGCAAAGCCGAGCAAGATTTTTGGGCTGATGCCAATTTTTAAGAAGTGATCTTTGTTGTCGATCAGGACTTGGCTATAATTGAAGCCGATTTCGCTCCAGGTCATGTGGTTCACATTGACGAGCTCTTCGTTGAGTTGTGTATTCCAAAGGGCCGGGTATTCCAAGCCTTCTTCAGACAAAACGGCCAATTTAGGATCCATGTTGTCGACGTTGGTAATCGAGCGCAAATTGGCATAAATACCTAATGAACGTTTTTCACCGATATGAAAAGCCAAGTTAAATAAATCGAGTCTGAAGTTGATATTAGCCCCTAAAACGCCATTGGAGCCTGCGTTGTAATTGTGTACAATGAGGCGATCGATAAACGTAGACGACGGATAAGCCCAAGTATCGAGTACCGCGGTATCTGTGAGGGATTTGGCCCACCAATAGCCACCGTTTCCTTGTTCTGCGCGCATGGCATCAGCGGAGAAGTAACCAAAATTTTGATAGGTAAATAGGTTCAAAGCGGGTAGGGCTAAGTCCATTTTGTAGCGTCCGTCAACAAAAGATGCCGGATTGACTAAATTGCCCATCGCGCCTGCGTAGTTACTCGCGCTCACACCCAAATATGCCTGCGCTTGTGCTTGTAAGCTGCTGAAGAGCAATAAAAAGGACCAGATTAATTTTCTCATTGTTTATTATATTGAATGATATATGTTCCTAAAAATGTGGTAATCGAATAGGCGTTGTTCCCAAATGAACTCAGCTGTACTTCTTGTTGACCATGACGCTTTTCGGTGTCGAGGTCTCGACCTAAGTCGTCTAAAAGGAAGATTTGGTTGCCTACGGCATCAATTGCGCTTAAAATACTTTGGTTGTTGGCGCCACTGAAGCTCAAAACTTGCGTGAGTTCAACTGCATTTAGTGTTTTTTCCCAAGCGCGCTGCCCTTTTGCATTGAAAGCAAAAAGACTGTTGTTGCGCTTAAAGACTATAATTTGGTTTGCTGCTTGCATATACGATCCGACACATTCAACGCGACTCGGCACCTCAAATTGTTTTTGTCCATTCAAAGAAAGCACGCTAGCTGTGTTTTTTTCAATTTTCACGGCAAATGCTGCGCTCGTGTTTCCAACCAGAACGTAGGTAGTATCTGCATTGTGCTTCATGGCGACTTTGCGTTTTGTGACATCAATAATTTGATGTTGGTTATCCGTTAAAATACTGACATACGATTTCCCGTTTTGCTTGTACCCATGCAACTGACGCACCTTGCTGCCCATATTAAATTGCTTGATCAAGCCTCCAGTTTCAGCATATATTTGCACGCTGTTTGAACTGCTCGCGCACATGAATTCTTTTTTGCCTTTGTTTTCGAGCACCTGAATGCGCGTGCCTGCGTCGTGTATAAGGCGATACACCAAGCGCCCCGTTTTATCGAATAATTGGGCTTCGTGTTCGAATTGTACACAAACCAGTTGTGCGGAGCCACCGATTTGGTAGAGTTCAAGGACATCCTGACTGAGGTCTTTTTCCCATTTGCGCAATCCATTGATGTAACCTACCAATTGATGGTTTTCTGTCAAGGCAATTACATTGCCACGTTCGGCAAAGGCTGCAAATTGCAAGACCCGAAAACCGGGATTCATGACAAAATAATCCCTGATTTTATCTTGTTGATCTAAGGTTTGCGCATTGAGTTTTTGGTAACTTGTTTCAATGATTTGCTTACCCAGTAGCGTTATTGTTTTCTTTTGGTTGGCATCTACCCAACGTGCGCTCACTTTGCTTGGCATATAGGCATAGATGCGATTAGTCAGGGTTTCGTCCTGTGAAAGTGTTTGCCCGAGGGTTGCAGACGCGAGGGCTTGATCCAAGAGTGTTTTACTCGGACTTGCAAAACCAAATTGACCATAAGTTGCTAAATGCCAAGTCGTTTTCGTGTCGCTGATGATGCTTGAAAATTGCAGGTTGTTGTATGCAGCGCTTTCGGTATTGAGTTCTTCTTTTCTGAAAAATTCGTTGAGCGTTTGAATCGGGTTTGAATTTTCTTGAAAATCAAAGATGACTAAACTAGCACTGTCTTGCTTGAGGTGCACAAAGCCGTGGTCAATGCATTTGAACCATGGGCTTTTTGCAAATGCAGGGTCTAGTTGTTGGGCATATGATTTATCATAGAAGTAATAGCGCTTGAAAAAATCTGGAATGACAGCAGCAAAAAGTGCTTGATCGTCTTGTTTGCGCAGCGCCGGGTTAGGATTGCTGTATTTGACATAGCGGTACTTGGCGTCTTTTTTACAATAGGTTTCGGTCAGGCGGATTTGTTTATCTTGATTCCATTTGAGCCAGGCATAACTCGCTTTTGCACTTACATTGATATGGAGCGGTTCGGCTGCAGGTAGTTCGCCTTCGAATAGTAATAATTGATTGCGGTTGTATTTGCCGTGGAGTTGGCCAAATTCAAATTGCTTGAGCTTGCCAAGTTGCAGTGGGAACAAACCATTTTCAAACAGGTGTTTGATGTCTTTTTGTGTCCAATTACCTTTCTTTTCGATGAGTATTTTAGTGGATTTAGCACTGAAGAAAAACGTGACGGGCTCTTTCGCTTTCTTGACGATAGTGTAGTACAAGCTCTCATTGAGTTCGGTTGTGACCATTCTTTCGTTTTCCCAGTCGAGCGCCTGCGGGTCTTGTACAATATAGACCGCTTGATCTTTTGGATTGAAGTAGGTTCTGAAATCAACGAGGTTTTCGTTGGAGAGGAGGTCGTAGGAGCTGAAAACAACCCAGCCGAGGGCCAAAATACCGAGAAGGAGTAGAACTAGACGTTGGCGCATGCGTTTTTTATCAAAGTTAGTCAAAAAGGCCAAGTTGTTGGTCTCGTGCTAATAATTGAAACGTCATTCTGTGGTGTGGGGATGGTCCAAATTCTGCTATGGCTTTGCGGTGCACAGCAGTTGGGTAGCCTTGATTTTGCGCCCAGGCATATTGAGGATAGGATTCATGCAAATTAGTCATGAGTTCGTCTCTATGTGTTTTGGCGAGGATGCTCGCTGCGGCAATACTCGAAAAACGGGCATCGCCTTTGATCATGCAGCTATGTGGAGTTGAGCCATAAGGCTTGAAGCGGTTACCATCGACCAGAATAAACGCAGGTTGTATTCGAAGTTGCGCTAAAGCTCTGTGCATGGCCAAGATACTCGCATTTAAGATATTGATTTGGTCAATTTCGAGATGATCCACTACGCCAATTCCGTAACAAAGTGCTTTCTCAAGAATTTCTTCGCGAAGTGCAGTGCGTTTTTTGGCGCTGAGTTGTTTGGAATCATTAAGAGCGGCGATGGGTTTAGCTGGGTCGAGAATAACCGCAGCTGCTACAACAGGGCCCGCTAAGCAACCTCTTCCGGCTTCATCGCAACCAGCCTCAGGAACCAGTTCTTGGTATTGTAAGATTAAATCAACCACAGCACCAAATTATTGAAATATTTTGTAGTTTTATGCTTATCTAAATTTACCCCATGAAAAAACTAACTCTTCTCGTATTGGCATTAGGGCTTAATTTGCTCGTTTTTGGTCAGAAAACACTCAGTGCAACCGCTGCTAATGTAGCTGAGCTCAAAGGAGGTGTCTCTACAGGCCATATCCAACTGACTTTACCTGCTGAGGTAAGTGAAGAAAACGTCATTATGTACGCCAAGTATTACACGAATATGTTCACCGTAGATTTCAATGCCAAATCCCACGTTGCTACTTTCCATATGCTCACCAATGATGCCAATTCAAGACGTGTTATCTTGCGTTTCTTGGGTGCCAATCAAATCTCCAATGTTCAAGTCGCTGACCGCGCTTATGACCTCGGTGCATTTTTTGACAACTTCCTCCAATAATTACAGTCACTCCTTATCCAATCATGAAAATATTTTTTGTTGCGGTAGCCGCACTCGCCTTTACTTTGTCTAGTTGTAAGAACTCACAAATCGCCTACAAACATTATGGCCCTGTTGCCGTAGATTCAACCCAGACACTCACCCTAGACCAAATGCTTGTCGCTTTTCAGGCCAATCCAAAAAATGATATTTTCACGTTTGCAGCGCCATTAGTGGGCGTGTGTCAGAGCGCTGGTTGTTGGGTTAATGTACAGCCAAGCAACGGAGAGCTCATTCGCGTGCGCTTTAAAGACCACTTTCTTGTTCCGCCAGCCACCGAAATCAACTCAGTTGCCTACTTCCACGGCAGGGCCTACTATGACACCCTTTCTGTTGAGCTGCAAAAGCATTTTTTAGAAGATGCCAAAGCGCCTCAGTCAGAAATCGATCAGATCACTGCTCCTAAAATAGAATTGAATTTTGAGGCCGACGGCGTATGGGTTAAGAAGTTTTCTTCAAAACCAAATAAGTAAACGCAACAGATCCCCCCACAATCGCGCCCTTGGCCCACCACAAATAGGAGGGTATTAAAAAAAGCGCTACCATATTTACTGGTATCAATAAGATAGCCAGTAAATGGAATTTTCCTTGATTTTTATTTTCTGAAATCATAAATCCCTCCTGGGGTAAAACAAAGGTGCAAAGGCACGTCGTCCGGATGTAAATCTGCTATGGATACAAACTCATCAAATAAATGGAGTCCGATAAATAGGCAATCAGGTTTGCACTGCTTGAGTAGGCGGTCGTAAAATCCTTTGCCGTACCCAACGCGCTGACCCTCTGAGTTGATGCCAAGTAAAGGCACAAAAACGTAATCTAGCTTATTTGCGGGTATGGTGCGGCCGTGTTTGGGCTCTGGAATGCCAAATGAACTGATTTCTAATTGGCTCGGATGTTCGTAGTGGTAAAGCGTTAGGCTATGGTCGCTAAAGTTAGCTTTGGACAAAATAGGGTGCCCGCCTTTTAAAATGATGTCTTCGAGTAAACCGTAGGTAGAAATTTCTTTTTGCCGTTCGATGGGTAAAAAGATACTTACATATTTGGATGAGAAGGGTAAAGCATCCAGCACAAGTGCTTGTACTTGTGCTGAGATTTTAGTGATATCGAAAGGGCTTAGCTGAGCTCGCTTGGCTTTGTATAGCTGGCGAATTTCGGCTTTAGTCATATTATAAACGAACGCCGAGTTCAGAAAGCTTGCGGTTGTCTACAACTCCTGCTTTTTTGCGTAAACCACCCATTGCCTGACCTTCTACTTGATTGGCTAAGCCTTGCATGAGTTGGTCTTTTTCTGCCTGGAAATTGGTTGTTGCTGGTGCTTTGGTGCTCGACTTGATTTGGATCACGTAAACGCCAGTTTCACCTTTAAGAGGAAGCGTGCGCTCACCTTTCTTCAGTGCACCTGAGAACAAGTTTCCAATGATGGTAGGTTCGTAACCCGCGTTGGAGATTTGTGGATTACCAAAGGTAACTTCTGCATCAATAACAGGCGTATTGAATCTTTTGGAGATGGCTTGTAAAGATTTGCCAGCCATTTGATTCATGAAGCGTTTCGCTTTTTTCTCTTGGATGAGCTCTCTTTCCATCTGAGCGCGTACGTTTTCAAACAGTGGTTCGCCTTCAGGACGAATGGCACTGATCATGGCAATGACGTATTTTTCTTTGTCGCGAATTGGGGAAAGTGTCATGGTGCCAACAGTTGCATCTTCAGCGTAAGCCATTTCAAGCACGCGGTCGCGGGCCATTGTGGTAGTGAAGCCATAGACTTTAGGGGCTTTGTCTTCAATTTGAATGACGCGCGGCGCATATTTAGCACGAGTAACAATGGTGTCAAAAAGGGCCGCTTTTTTGAAAGGGTCTTCTTCCTTTGAAATCTTGCGGTCAAGTTTCATGAGGATGCCGTTGACTTCGCTTTCCATGTTGGCAACCGTTTCGTCAGAAGGCTTGAAGGTGATGCTAATAGAGGCTAGTAAAGGGAATTTACCTGGAGCGCGATCAAGTACTTCGATGATGTGGAAACCAAAGTCTGTTTTTACGACACCCACTTTTCCTATTGGTGCTGTAGCACAATAACCACCGAATTCTTTTACCATGTCGCCTTCGAGGAAGTCTTCGTAAACGCCACCCTTGTCTTTAGAACCTGGATCTTCAGAATATTTTTTGGCCATTGCATCCCAGTTGTTTTTGTTCAAAATTTTAGCGATGCTATCTACTGTTTTCTTCTTGGCGGCGATTACTTTTTCGTCTTTGCTGCTGTTCGTAGAAATTAGGATGTGGCGTGCTTTGAGGCTAGAAGGTGTAAAGCCAATTACTTTGGACAGTACCATTTTCTCTTTGGAAACATATGGACCAACTAATTGACCTAATGCAGCGGTTTTAAAGATGGTGTCTAAACTCATTGGGTAAGTTTGGTAACGATCGGCTTTCGGATGGCCTTCCGGTACGGAAGTAGCGCGTTTGTCGCTGAAATAAACTGGTGTTTCGCTGTTTTTGGCAACGAATGCAGAGTCGTTTGTGCTCGCAGAGAAACCTGCGCGAAGTGTATTCATTTTATTGGTGAATACAGTTGAATCTGCTTTGGAAGGGCGAATATTGACGTCAAACATTTTGACATCGCGGCTCGCGTTGCGCACTAAGTATTTTTTATCGGCTTTGTGGGCTTCATAATAGGCTTTCAATTCTGTTTCAGAAACTTTGATGTCAGCATCGGAAATTTCTGTGTAACGACGTACTGTAAAAGAAATAGTTTTCTTTTCGTTGTTGGCGTAGTATTGGTCTTCAGCCTCGAGGTCGGTAACATAAACACCTTGCTTGAGCAAACCAAAATACTTCTCGGTCTTGCGGCGATCGGTGTGGTATGATTTGAAACCATTCCATTGGTCAACTGCTTGTGCTTCTTTAGATTTTTTGAGGTTATCTAAGGTTGCTTTGAGTTTGACACGGCCATTTTCAATAGATTGTGGCGTTTGGATACCAGTAAGTGAATCAGTAAAAAATTGAGCGAGGTCTTGCAACACGTTGAAGCCGTCTTTTGCATACCAATAAGCTTCTAGTTCGCGCTCGGTAACGCCAATACCGAGTTTTTCGTATTCTTTGCTCAAGATAGTGGAGTCTACCATGAAGTTCCAAGCTTTGTCGCTGGAAGCTTCCATGTCAGTTTCGGTGAATTCTTTGTTGTTTTGAGCCGCTTGATTGCGCTCCTGCTCTTGAAACTTAGCACTTGCAATGCTGTAAGATGCTGGATCTACTTTGTCTCCAAAAACGAGACCGATGCCGTATTCACCTTCGCCAATGCCAAATAAACTTTGGTAATCATTGAGGATGAAAGCCAACAAGGCGATGCCTATCATTGCTACTAGTAAGCCAGATTTTGCGCGAATTTTACCGATTAATGCCATTTGAGTTCATTTTTAAGATTGCGAATATATGAAGATTTGAGCAGAGCCCCAAGTATTTGAACACAAAAAAGGAGGTCTAACGACCTCCTCCTTTCATGTTTGTATTTTCATTCGTTGCTTTTGGTTTCGGACTCGCCTCCGGAGCACTTGGCTTAGGGCTTGTCGGCTTCGTTGGTGTGGGCGCCGGGGTAGTTGTGGGCGCTGGTTTTGGAGCAACCGGTTTTGGAGCGACCGGTTTTGGAGTTGTCGGTGCCGGCGTTGGCTTCGGTGCAACAGGTTTCGGAGTTGTTGGTGCCGGTGTTGGTTTTGGCGCAACAGGTTTTGGTGTAGTCGGTGCCGGAGTTGGCTTCGGCGCAACTGGTTTCGGTGTAGTTGGTGCTGGTGTTGGTTTTGGTGCGACCGGTTTTGGTGCGGTTGGTGCCGGAGTTGGCGCTGGCCTAGGAGCCACTGGCTTTGGTGCAGCTGGTGCCGGGGTATTCATGTTTGTTGGGGCACTGAAGTTATCTTCTTTACCTTCAACTTGTTTGTTGCCACTCGGGTTGGTCATGATGCCTTCGCCGCCAGTTCCGTCGTAAGTCACTAAATAAGTGTCTGTCAAGGTACCGCATTCATTGGTGACGGTAATAGTGAGGTTATTGAGGCCTGGAATAAGGCTGATTTCAGCCAATATATTGCCGAGGTTGTTGCTGAAGCCAGTGAGTTGCTCGCCATTCATAGAAAGCGTGACGGTCATGCTACTGGTGTAATTCAAGATTTGGGCATTGTAGGTAAAAATGGACTGGTTGGTGGTGTGTCCGTTCGGATCCATGTTGTAAATCACTTGTGGAATCGAGCAAGGTTGGTAGCTGATCTCTCTTGTTTTGGTATCTGTGCCACAAGTATTTGTTGCGCTGAGGCTAATGTTATTGTTGCCTGCAGATAAAACCAACGGAATACTGAACTGATTGCCAAAGAGCGTAGCGCTTGTTTGTGTAATCCCGTTGTTGAGTACTTGGATGGCCGATACTTCAGTGATTTGAGTCACTGTTGCGGTTACAATCAGGTTCGGATTGGTTACGGATACAACGCCAGTTGCTGGACTTGTTATTTCAATAGTAGGCTGAACGCAAGGAGCACTAAAAGTATAATTGATGTTTTGCGATGCAACGCCACAGTTGTTTTGAGCGGCGAGGGTTACAACGTTGGTTCCGTTGCTCAGTTGCAAGGAGGCGGTGATGGTGCCATTTTGATAACTGAAGGCCTGTACGGTATTGTTCAGCATGAGGTTGATGTTCTGCGCATTGCTCACGCCACTCACGGTTGCACTGAACTGCATGGTAGGGTTGGTGAGCGGTCCTGCAGCTTGTCCAAATTGAATCTGTGGAGCTTCGCAAGGCACGTAATTGATGCTGATGGTTTGGCTCGTGCGCCCACAGTTATTTGTTCCCTGAATCACGATCGTGTTCGGACCAGGTTGTAGATTCAATGAGGCACTAAAACTTTGATTTTGGAGCGTGAAGGGCAGCCCGCTTTGTCCGTTCAAAGAGAAGATGATTTGCTCAGTTGTGAGCGCAGTAACTGGAGCCGTCAATGCAAGCGCTGCTGTAGCAACAGTGCTGCCATTCAGGCCAGTATTGCCGATCGCAATTTGAGGCTGTACACACGGCGTGTAGTTGATGCTCCAAACTTGCACATCTGTTCCGCAATTGTTGGTCACACTTAACGTGATGTTATTGGCGCCCGTTTGCAACTGCAGATCAGTTGAGAAATTGCCGTTTTGGAAATTGAAAACACTTGGCGCACCGTTAACGAGCAAGCTGATTTGATTGGCATTGCTAATTTGAGCAACCTGCGCACTTAAGCTAACGACTTGTGCGGTGCTTTGCAGGGTTCCGGCTGGGCTTGCATTGCTAATTTGTGGTGCCGTGCAAGGTTCGTAGACAACAGTCCAATTCTCGATGTCGCTGCCACAAGCATTGGTGGCAACCAAATTGATCAAATTGGAGCCTGGTTGGAGGTTTAAAGTTGCGGTGAGGTTGTTGTTTAAGAATTGATAATTCTGGGCTTGTCCATTCAAAGTCAGTTGAATTTGATTGGCAAAAGTGTTGCTGATGGTTGCGTTGTATACAAGTGTGGCGTTGCTGGTGCTTGCTCCATTCGGAATAGCAACATTAGCTGTGATTTGCGGTGCCTGACACTGCGCATAATTGATTTGAATGGTTTTTGAATCGTTGCCACAGGTGTTGCTGACCTGAACGGTAATTTGATTGCTACCCGTTATCAAAGACAGCGCACTACTGATCTGGTTATTGGCAAAAGTGAAAGGAACAGCAATACCGTTTAGCTTGACTTGGATGGCTTGGCTGTTGCTGACATTGCTCGCGTTGGCCAATAAATTCAGGGTTTGTACGTTAGTAGTGGTTCCGTTTGCGCTCGGTTGGAGTAGGGTAAGGAGCGGAGCCACACAGTTGTCGTAGCGCACAAAAATCGTTTTGCTGGTTTGCCCGCAGCTGCGCGCGGCAGTCAATACAATTTGATTGAGACCAGGTTGCAAACTCACAACTGAATTCAAATTGCCAAAAATTGCGTTGAAATTACCGTTTGTATACGTGAATGCGATAGGTGATCCATTGTTGGTGAGGCTCAAGCCGTTTTGAGAAGGCATGTTTTGAACAGTGGCTGTCAAAACAATACTGTTGTTGCTCACAACCAACGGATTGCTACTCGTGGTGTTGTTCAAATTACCTTGCACATTTAAAATAGGTGCTTGGCAATCGTCAAAAGTATAGGTGAAGGTTTCGACATCAGCGCCGCAGTCGTTACTTGCTGTGATGGTGATGGTATTGAGCCCCGCTAATAACTGCGCATTGAGGTCGAGTTGCCCCGTTGCTGCGGTGTAGGTAAAGGCAGTTTGTTCAATGCCATTGAAAATGACTTTGATATTGTTGCGGTTGGCAACATTGCTGACTGTGGCACGCATGCGCAAAGCTGCAGAATTCAAGGTGCTATTGACAGCTGGGCTCGCAATGGCAATTACGGGCGGCGTGCAATTTTGGTAATTGATGGAAGTCGTGATCAGGTCGGTGCCGCAAGCATTGGTATAGCGGACCTGGATATTGTTCAGGCCTGGCGTTAGGGTGATGTTGGCAGAGATGCTTGAGCCAACGAGTTGGGCGTTGTTCACCGCAATATTATTGTGCAAAACGAGCAATTGACCATTTTGTGTACTGCCGTTGAGTTTGGCGCTGAGGGCAAGGGTACCCACATTGGTGGTAGTGCCCGGTGCGTTGGGTTGTAACCAGCTGAGTTGTGGTGTGCGGCAGTCGTCGTAATTGATGCTGATTTGATCAAAAGCGCTACCACAATCGTTGCTTGCATTGATGCGGATGACGTTGGTGCCAGGAGTCAGGTTGATGCTGCGCTGTAACAAGCCGTTGTTCGGATTGAAATTGAAGCCACTCACCGACATGCCGTTGTGCAAAATCTGAATTTGGTTGTTGTTCAAATGACCACTCAGCGTTGCGTTGAGCGCATAAGTAGCTTGTTGAACCGTGCTCACGTTTGCACTCGCGTTCATGATCTGAACGGTGGGTAGTTGGCAAGCTACTTGTTCAATTTGAACAACTTGCGTTTTGCTGCCACAATTCGTAGTGGCGGTTAGCGTGAAGGAATTAAGGCCCGCAAGGAGAGTAACGGTTGCTTCAACGCGTTTTGTTTGAGGATTAAAATTAAAAGGGATAGCTTGATTTTGAGCGTTGGTCAATTGCAGTTCTTGTGCAGTAGCTACATTAGCTACA